>OMJG01000775.1_pt1 | contig 21783 bp, 24 predicted proteins | sample 1646431 | NCBI WGS metagenome assembly OMJG01 (sample SAMN03771674, study PRJEB25209) | food metagenome | isolation source: Cotija cheese | place: Mexico:Jalisco,Michoacan | collected 2011-12-12
AGAGCACTTGGTTTGGGACCAAGGGGTCGCAGGTTCGAATCCTGTCTTCCCGATTCGTAAGACACCTAACAATAGGTGTCTTTTTTTGGTCTCACTGTGACTTTAAAAGTGTGTTACAATAGAAAAAAACAAGGGAGGTACTTGATTGAAAGGACAAATTCGAAAAGCATTGAGTGGCTTCTATTACGTTTATTCGGAAGGAAAACTCTATCAAACGCGTGCTAGAGGGAATTTTCGTAAGTTGAAAATTTCTCCATTAGTCGGTGATGAGGTAGTATTTGAAAGTACGAACCAAACGGATGGCTATATTTTAGAAATGTTGCCAAGAAAAAATGAATTGGTCCGCCCAGCTGTGGCAAATGTTGATCAAGCAGTCATTGTAACCAGTTTGGTAGAGCCTAATTTTTCCTATAATTTATTGGATCGTTTTTTGGTTACACTGGCGCATCAATCAATAGAGCCAATCATCTATCTAACAAAAGTTGATATATTCGATGAAGAAGAAAAGATTGATGAGATTGAGCATATTTATGGATCAATAGGGTACAAAGTCATTGTAGCAAAAGAGACTTCTGAAGCAATTGATGAATTAGAAGCACTCTTTTCTGAGAAACTTACGGTATTCATGGGGCAATCGGGTGCGGGGAAATCAACACTACTGAATCAAATATTACCTGAATTGCAATTAAAGACGGGTGAGATATCGGATGCACTAGGTAGAGGTAGGCATACGACAAGACATGTGGAATTGCTAGAAATCGCGGGTGGCTTGGTCGCAGATACCCCGGGATTTAGTGCCATTGACTTTTTATCGATCGAAGCAGTTGAATTACCGAGAGAGTTCCCTGAATTTGTTGCTCGTTTGGATCAGTGTCGTTTCAGAGAATGTCAGCATTTGAATGAACCGGATTGTGCGATAAAATCAGCAGTTGAAAGCGGAGAGATTGCTCAGTCCAGGTATGACAATTACCAACAATTTATGTCAGAGATTGAACAAAAAAGACCAGTCTATAAAAAGAAAAAATAAAGAGAAGAGGATATGCTAATGAAGATAGCTCCATCGATTCTGAGTGCTGATTTTGCCAATTTGCAAAGAGATATTGAATTCGTCGAAAAACATGGTGCAGATTATATCCATGTTGATGTGATGGATGGCCAATTTGTGCCCAATATTACCTTTGGCCCGGCTGTTGTACAAGCCATTCGACCGATTACAAAATTACCATTAGATGTTCATTTAATGATTGTCAATCCGGAACGTTTTATTCATGAGTTTGCTAAAGCGGGTGCGGATATTATTGGTGTTCATATTGAAGCAACGCCACACCTCCATCGAGCGATTCAAATGATTAAGGCTGAAGATGTAAAAGCAGAAGTGGTGATCAATCCCGGTACACCAGTCGAGGCTATCAAATATGTATTGCCGTTGGTTGACCAAATTTTAGTGATGACGGTGAATCCAGGATTTGGTGGACAAAGCTTTTTACCGGAAATGGCGGACAAAATCCGTGAGTTAGCCAAGCTAAAAGAGCAGTATGGGTATCACTATGACATTGAAGTAGATGGGGGCATTGATGATCAAACCATTAGGGTATGTGCCGAGGCAGGTGCCAATGTTTTTGTTGCGGGAAGCTACATTTATGGTGCACAACATCCGGAAGAACGAATTAACGCGTTAAAAGAGGCGATTGAGTAAATGAATATTTTACTTGTAGGCGGTGCGCCGAAAGAAACTTGGCCGTCATTAGAAAGAGCGTATGATTATACGATAGGTGTCGATCGTGGGGCTTTATTTTTATTAGAAGAGCAATCTCCATTGAACGCAGCCATTGGTGATTTTGATTCATTATCATTGGACGAATTGAAACGAGTGAAAGAAAAAGCCGACAGTATAGAGCAATCAAAGCCTGAAAAAGACGATACCGACACACAGCTAGGTCTTCTTCATGCGATTCAACGATATCCTGAGGCTACTATTGATATGATTGGCTTAACTGGTGGGAGAATTGATCACTTTTTAGCCAATCTTTGGTTAGTACTGGAGCCGAGATTTCAGCCGTATGCCATGAATATTAGTTTACGAGACCGCACGAATACGATTCGCTTCTATCTACCAGGTACGTATACAATTGAAAAAGAAACGGGTATGAAGTATTTAGCCTATTGTTGCTTAACACCGATGGAGCAATTAACGTTAACGGAGAGCAAGTATACATTGGATAAACAAAAAATTGATTATCCAATATCTTATGCGAGCAATGAATTTTTAACGAATCAAGCATCCTTTTCATTTAGTGATGGAGTGATGGCTGTGATTCAAAGCAAAGATTAAGATAAGGTTCCTGTGGGAAATGCTTCAAAAAACATTAAACCACAGGGCCTTATCTTTTGTTTCATAGGGAAAAGTGGTACAATTTAGGGTATGAGTTTGAATAATATTGAGGTGCGCTTGTGAAAAAAATTAATCCAAATAAAAATATTATCATTGCCCTAATCATCGTGCTAATCGTAGTGACTGTCTTGAGTCTGACTATTGCGCAGCGGGCAACAGCAAAAAAATCAAATGTCGTGCAATCCGTGATCAATGATACCATTGCCTTTGTTGACAAGGCAATCCAAGCTCCAGTTAGCTGGGTTGAAAATACGGTTGATGCAGTTCAGGATTTAGCTTCTACTTATAAAGAAAATCAACAATTAAAAGCAAAATTGGACTCCTATGAAGAATTATCACAAGCAAACAAAAACAGCGAGAGAGAAATTGCTAATTTGAAAGAACAATTGGCGCTAAACACCACGTTATCAAGCTATGAAAAAGTCACAGCCAACGTCATTTCGCGTTCGCCCGATTCATGGCAAGATTATTTGGTTATCGATAAAGGATCGAAAGACGGTATTGAAGCGAATATGTCTGTGATGGCTAAAAAAGGGTTGATTGGCCGAGTGATTGAAGTCAATCGTTCTTCATCAAAAGTAGAACTTTTGTCTTCTGAAAATCAAACATCGAATCATTATCCAGTCAGAATTTCGACAGACAGTGGCGAATTGTTTGGGTTATTGAAAGGCTATGATGAGGACAAAAATGCACTAGTGGTCGAACAAGTAACTGGTTCAGCAACCTTTGCCAAAGGTGATGTGGTACAGACTTCTGGTCTGGGTGGGAATTCACCAGCAGATTTGGCGGTCGGTACGGTTCTAGAGGCACAATCAGATGATTTTGGTTTGGATAAAAAATTATACGTCCAGCCTTATGCGGACATGTATGACTTATCCGTCGTGACCGTTATCAAGCGTACGGTAGGTGAGTAAAGTGAATCAAAGTAAAACGAGCCGATTAACATTAGGAATTATTTTGTTTCTGTTGATGCTATTAGATGCGCATATTACGAGATTATTTGATTATTGGGACAAAGGGGCCAATGTCTGGCAATCACAGCTACTCTTATTAGTGGCCTTATTTGCGGCAAAAAGTTACTCCAAGCGTTATATGATTTGGATGGCAGTGGCGATTGGTATACTGTTTGATCTTTATTACTTGGGTATCATTGGTATCTATGCTGTCGGGTTCCCGATGGTTGTGTGGATGATGTATGTATTTCATTCGCTCTTTTATCAAAATATGACGACTATGTTTTTTAGTTGGGTGATCAGCTTGACTCTCTTCCAACTTTTTACACTAGGTATTCAAATCGGCTTTAAGCTCGCTGCTTTTGATGGTCAATTTTTCGTGGTGAAATTTTTAGGCCCAACATTATTGTTAAATATTTGTTATTTTTTCATCCTTATGTGGCCATTAAAAAAAGTATTCAAATTAAAACTCAATTATTTTTAAAAAAGATGAACAAATACGGGTGGCCAAAGGAATGTTGAGCTTCTAAATTGGAACAAACCGATGAAACAGAAAAAACTATAAGTAAAAAGATCAGAAAGTCCAAAAGTTTGAGCAATCATCTCCGGATTTTCTGGTCTTTTTGCTTGTAGTTGGACAATTTCGTCTCAGATTTTGTTTAAATGAAATATATTTGAAATATTTCATTTACTTTTATGACATATTTGTGTGGTAAAATTTATCATGACTTAGATAACGTGTGATTTTTAAAAAAACAGGAATAAATTCTTGGAGGAACTAACTCTTGAAAAAAAGTATTGGGAAGAGCCTATTAGTATGTACCTTATTATTGGCAACTTTAGCGCCAATGACTGCTCATGCCGATGATGTGGATACAAAAATAAATGAACAAACCGAAAAAATTTCGGCTATTAAAGAGCAAAAAGAAACAACTGAATCACAGATTGCTTCATTAGAAAGTGATATTGCAACGATCTACAACAACGGAGTGAAATTGCAAAAAGAGCAAACAGTACTTGAAGAAGCTACTGCGACTTTAACAAAAGAAATTAGTGATTTACAAACAAGAATTGAAAAACGGACAGAAACGATGAAAAACCAAGCACGAGACATTCAAGTGAATGGTCAGGATACGAGTTTTGTTGACGCGGTATTAAGTGCGGACTCGGTATCGGATGCTGTAAGCCGTGTTCAAGCGGTAAATACATTTGTCCAAGCTAATAATGAATTGATTCAAGCACAAAAGGCAGATAAAGTTGCCGTTGAGCAAAAGAAAGCTGAAAATGAGAAAAAAGCAAAACGTTTGGCTGCAGCGAAAGAAGAATTGGATGCGCAAAGACAAGAATTGGTCTTGAAGCAAGCTGCTTTATCTGTAAAAAAAATCAGCTTAGCTGCGGAACAAGCGACAGCGGAGTCTACTCGTAATTCTCTCCTTGAGCAAAAAGCACAAGCTGAAGCCGAACAAGCAAGAATCGAAAAAGCACAGGCTGAAGCAGCGGCAAAAGCGAAAGCCGAAGCAGTAGCACAAACGACAAGTAACACTACGACAAAAGCGTCAGAAACGCAAGCAACTGCAAGTCAGGCAACAACAAGCTCAAGTCAAGAAACCAAAGCGGCTGAAACGACAAGTTCAAGCCAAGAAGCAAAAGCGACTGAGTCAACTAAAAGCAGTACCACTCAAACAAGTAGTAGTACAGAGCAAGCAACGACTAAAAAAGAAACATCTACAAGTACATCAACTAGCAACACCAGTACCACATCTGCTGATGCAACATTGAATGCTTTAAATGCGTTACGCGTTGCGAATGGGCTAAATCCTGTTTCTTGGGATGCTAGCTTAGCTGCAGCTGCATCAAGTCGAGCAGCTTTGATTAATGGCAATGGCGGAGCAATTCCAAGTGATCATTGGACGAGTGGAAATGAAGTGATTGCTATTTTATTCAGTCCTGGTTCCAATGTAATCAATGCATGGTACAACGAAACCAATATGATTACAGCAACTGGTTCAGGTCATAGAGATTGGGAAATGAACCCATCTATTACACGCGTCGGTTTTGGTTACAGTGGCAGTGTGATTGTCGGTCATTCTGCATAATCATTCACAATTAAGAAGCATTTGTTTAGAAAAAATCTAAACAAATGCTTCTTTTGAAATGTTTTTGTAACATACCTATTACTTAGTTGACATGATGCTATGGTAAACTTCATTTGTCTTTAGAAATAATTAAGAACTAGTAGAAAAGTGATAGTGGAGGAATAATTGTGAAGAAACGCATATTTGCTTCGATTTTTTTAAGCTCAATCATCTTGACAACTGTAGCGGCTCCATCGATTGCTGTAGCTGATACATATGATGATCAAATTTCTCAAAAAAATTCAGAGATTTCCGACTTAGTAGACCAACAAACAAGTACACAAACAAAAATTGATACATTAGAGTCACAAGTTACGACAATTAATGCCAAAAGTGATGAAGTAGTCGCGCAACAAAAAGTATTGGCTGCCGAGTCAAAACAATTAAAACAAGAAATTGCTGATTTGGAAGTACGTATCGAAAAAAGAACGGAAACAATGAAAAATCAAGCGCGAGATGTCCAAGTCAACGGCCAAGATACAAGCTTTGTTGATGCGGTTTTAAATGCAGATTCGCTATCAGATGCTGTTTCAAGAGTTCAAGCTGTTAATACTTTTATTAAAGCGAATAACACGTTGATTGAACAGCAAAAAGAGGATCAAGAAGCAGTTAAGGCAAAAGAAGCAGCTAACTCAGAAAAAATTGAATCGTATCAAAAATACCAAGTTCAATTAGATACTCAAAAGAAAGAATTGCAAGCGACTCAAGCAGAACTAGCAGTACTAAAGACTAGCTTAGCAATTCAACAAGCAACAAAAGAAGATGAAAAAGAAGCTTTAGTGAAGCAAAAAGCCGAAGCCGAAGCAGAACAAAAACGAATTTTAGCGGCTCAAGCAGCGGAAGCGGCAGCGAAAAAAGCAGCAGAACAAGCCGAAGCGAAAGCCAAAGAAGAAGCTGAAGCAAAAGTAGCAGAACAAGCAACAGCTCAATCTAACGCTACTACAACAGAGAGTGCTGTGACTGAAAGTACTACTGCGACAAGCACTTCAAAAGCAACAACAGCAAGTTCCACAAGTACGAGTACAACAAATAATACAACAAGTACCGTAGCAAGCAGCTCACAAGCGACTACATCAAGCTCAGCTTCTACAAGTAGTGTAAGCACAACAGATACATCGAACACGTATCCTGTTGGCCAATGTACTTGGTTTGTTAAAAACCGCGCGATTTGGGTAGGTAATCGTTGGGGCAATGCGAACCAATGGCCAGCAAGTGCACGAGCAAACGGCTTTAGAGTAGATAATTCTCCAGAAGTTGGTTCGGTCGTTGTATTCTTAAATGGTGCCCAATATTCTGACGCTACTTATGGACATGTCGGTTATGTTATCTCTGTCGCAAATGGTGTCATTACGATTGAAGAAGGAAACTACGCCGGACAAAGTTACAACGTTCGTCAAATTACGACTGAAGGTACTGTCTTCATTCATCAAAATTAATAGACATAGAGGCTGAGACAAAATGGTTCAGCGCTAAGTAAAAACCAGAAAATCCAAAAGCTTTTCTTCAAACTTTTGGCTTTTCTGGCTTTTTTGTCGTTTAGCTTGTCTTTTTATAGCAGCTATCACTGTGCTATAAAAAGACAAGCACTTAAGCCGATACTTAAAAAGGGAACGAATGGTAGGTGTTTTGGGGGCTGACCCTTAGAAAAGAGAAACAGGAGATAATACAAAATACCGGTGCCACTGGCAAGAAAAAGTAAGAGATGAATTTGTTGCCAACGTAGCCAAGGGAACCAGATGAAAAATAAAAGCAAATCACCATCTCCAATGAAGTGCCAATGACGTTGACCATACCAATAGATACAAAAAAATAAAAGCCAGGTCCACCAAGAAAACGCGGCACGCTGCCATAGTAGAACAGCCCATAAGATGATAGCAAAAGGATATAATAGGTAAGGATCGACAATCTGGTAGAGCCAATCTGTAATACTTAGACTAAAAGCCATTGTAAACCAGACAAGTGCGACTAATTTAGTCTCCAACGTGGCGATAGAAAATGAAAATAGATAGCAAAAAAACAACCCGTAGATCCATTCAGCGACAAAAATGTGTCGAGGGATGGCTTGATGACAATGACGACAATTCCCCTTAAGTGCAATGAATGAAATTATAGGAATCAAATCATAAAAGGCAAGGGGACGCTGGCAGGTCGAGCAGCGACTACGGTCAGACCAAAAATTCATACGTAACGGCAGACGTTCGGCGACGACGCACCAAAAAGAACCCATCACAGCTCCAACTATAAAAGAAATCATTGTGTACTCCTTTCTCCTTTATAATTACATACGAAAACCATAAGAAAACCTGAGAAGAATTCTCAAATAGTTGTTTTTAGTGTACATTTTTATGAAATCTAGTATGCTTAAAGTATAGAAGTTTAAAGGAGGAATCGAATTATGAAATATGGGAAAACGAAAGATCTTTTAAATCAATTGGTCGCAGATTTAAGCCAATTTTCAGTGGTGATTCACCAAACACATTGGTACATGCGTGGACCTGAATTCCTAACATTACATCCTTTAATGGATACATTTATGGATGAAATCAATGCACAATTGGATGTTGTTTCAGAACGTTTGATTACATTGGATGGTGCACCATACTCTACTTTACAAGAATTTGCTGACAATACAGCGATTAAAGATGAAATTGGCACGTATGAACGGACAATTCCTGAACGTATGGCTAAATTAGTAGAAGGCTACCGCTACTTAGCTGACTTGTATCAAGAAGGAATTGAAATTTCTGGAGAAGAAGGCGATGATTGCACGCAAGATATTTTCATCGGATTCAAAACTGAGGTTGAAAAGAAGATTTGGATGCTACAAGCTAAATTAGGTCTAGCACCAGATGTTGCTTCAGATGATTCAGTAAAAAATCTATAAGATTAGCTCATACAAAAACCCCCTAAATTTTCAAATTCAGGGGGTTTTATTTGTTTTACTCAGCGGCAGCTGATTTTAAATGAAATACTTTGTGTTTTAGTTCAAATACTTCGTCACATGCTTTGGCCACGTCGCTTTCATGAGTCACAATGATGATGCATTTTTGTTCTTCATGGGCCATTTCTTGGAACACTTTAACGATATCTGATGATGTTTCTTCGTCAAGGTTACCGGTTGGTTCATCGGCGACAATTAGTTCATGATCACAACAAATCGCACGAACGATTGCGACCCGTTGTTGTTGGCCACCGGAAAGGAGACCGACTTTTTTGTTGGCTAATGTTTCATCGATGCCGACTTTGGCTAGGCATTGAAGAGCATAGGTTTTCTTGTCAGAACGTTTTGATCCAGCAATTTCCATTGCCGTCAAAATATTTTGAAGGGCGGTCATATAAGGAAGGAGATTATAGGCTTGGAAGACAATCGAAATGTCTTTGCGGCGATAATTCCGTAAGCCAATCTTTTGAATATTTTCTCCATTGTAAGTAATGGTTCCTTTTTTCGGTGTATCGAGTCCTGAGATTAAGGAAAGGAAGGTCGTCTTGCCAGATCCACTTGCGCCGAGGATGGCGTAGACTTTTCCTTTTTCAAATGTTAAATTGACATCTTTGTATAGTGCATCTTGCTCGTTGGTATACCAATAAGCTAAGTCTTGGGTTGCTAACATGGATTTCCCTTCTTTCTAACCAATTAAGATTTTCTTCGGATTCAAGCGTAAAATACCAAATGAGGAGAGTAGGATCGAGAAGAAGCTAATCACGAGTCCTAATCCAGCGAGGATAGCGACTTCTTTTGGTTGGACGGTGATGTTTAAGTCATCAATTTCAGTCGAACCTTGTACGGCTGTATTGAAGCCACCCATTTGACCACCGCCACCACCGCCAGGGCCACCATTTTGGTTTCCTTGTTGATTGTTTCCGCCTTGTTGAGTTTGGTTATCTGTTTGAGACGTTGTTGTTTCTTGCGAAAGTAGTTGATTTCCTACGACATTACCGACAATATTACCAGTAAACGTAGCAATCACTAAGGCAATCAGCATTGTCACAAACATTTCAGTAAAGAATTGGAAAATCATCTTGGCACGTGATTCACCCATTGACAATAGAACACCTATTTCATAGCGGCGTTCGCGAATCATGAGCATAACGATGAGTGTTAAGATAATGATCCCAGCAACGGCAACTAAAATCACAATGTTTTTGGCAAAGCTTGAAACATTTTCTAATGGTGTAATCATGGATTGATACAATTGATCATCAGTCGTTAAGTCATACGTATCTGTATCGATTAATTTTTCTGCCGCTTTGGTGAACGCTGTGACTTTTGAAGGTTCAGAAAGTGTGTAGATGGCAGAGTCGACGGTATCTTCATCAGTGTTACCAGATAGTGTATTGGCTAATGTGTAATAAGAGTAAATCGTATTAACTGGGTTTAGCATGCTGACCTGTGCAGCGATGCCTGAAGCAGATTCAGTAGTAGAGTAAATTCCTTTGACGGTAACTGTCACTTCATTTTCACCGTCTGAATCAGTCAGTTCGAAGGTATCACCGACCGACAAACCGTTCGATTCTGCTAAAGTTTCTTCAATCAAGACATTGTTTGTGCCAGCATCATCAGCAGTCAACGCTTCACCGTCTTCTAATGTAGCTGTGCCGTCTGAGAAGCTTGAGTAGTCAGCACTAGATGAAACACCGGTAATGGTGAAGTCACCTGTTTGCCTATTGCCACCCATATCGCCACCGCCCATGCCACCAGGCCCTTGTTGGCTACTATCGGATGTGCTTGAACTGCTTGTTGTATCGCTACTTGTAATTGGTTCAATACCATCACCTGCTGTTGCGGTACCAGATGTCACTAAGACATATGATTTCACGTTGTCTAGTGCGGCAATTTTTTCAGCATCGCTGACTTTGACAGGTGTTGAAGTGAATTCACGACGTTCACTTGTTGAGTCAGTGGAAGATGAATCGGATGTGCTTGTATCGTTTTGGCCACCGCCAAACATTGCTTCACGACTCGCAGCGAGTGTGACTGTTGCACCCCAACTGTTTTGTGCATTCTCTGTTGCTTTTTCTGCCGCACTTTTGATTGTTAGCCCTGCTAAAACAAAAATTAAAATAGCAGAAAAAACAGCACATAACAATAACGTGCGACCTTTTTTGGCCCATAAACTTAAGAGCCCACGTTTGATAAAATTCATAGCTTCCTCCTGTTCGTGCGAATAAATACCATCCGCTCGTTAATCGATTTGTTACTAATGTAAGATAGCCAACGAACCTTAAAGCAAGGTTAAATGAATTTGAAGAAACTGTGAAAAAGCACTGAATCGATTCGATTCAGTGCTTTTTTTATAAAACGGTATGGGCTTGGTTGATCTGTGCGAGTACTTGATCAAATCCTGTCCCACCAAGCGAGTGGCGATTTTTGACAGCTTGCACGCTATCTAGTTTTTGGTAGATGTCTTCTTCGATGGTCGGCTCGATTTCTTGGTACTGACTAAGCGGGACATCTTGCAAGTAAATCCCATCTTCCATACAAGAAAGGATGAGCTTACCGACAATCTCATGCGCTTTTCGGAAGGGAATGCCCTTAGTCGCCAAATAATCGGCCAACTCCGTAGCATTTGAGAAATCTTGTTGGGTCGCTTGAAGCATGTTTTGTTCTTTGACTTTCATCGTGTCAATCATGCCAGCAAAAATTTCTAGCGAATGCATGACCGTAGAAACCGTGTCAAACATGCCTTCTTTGTCTTCTTGTAAGTCTTTGTTGTAAGCTAAAGGCAAACTCTTCATAATCGTTAATAGACCGAATAAATCCCCATACACACGTCCTGTTTTGCCACGGATCAATTCCGCCATGTCAGGGTTTTTCTTTTGCGGCATAATCGAGCTACCTGTCGAGAAGGTGTCCGTCAACTCAATGAATTGGTACTCATAGCTACACCATAAAATCAGCTCTTCGCAAAAACGAGAGAGGTGCATCATAATCAAAGAGGCATTGCTTAAAAACTCTAAAATAAAATCACGATCACTAACTGCATCTAGACTATTGGCATAAATACCGGCAAAACCAAGCTCTTGTGCAGCGTAGGAACGATCAATTGGGAAAGTCGTCCCAGCTAGTGCAGCCGCTCCTAATGGCGAAAGATCAATCCGACTCAGACTTTCCATGAGTCGTTCTTGATCACGCGTGAACATCTGATAGTAAGCCATCAAATGATGCCCAAAGGAAATAGGCTGTGCATGCTGAAGGTGCGTATAGCCAGGCATGACAGTATAGACATGTTGCTCGGCCTTTGTGACCAAGACTTGTCGTAAGGTTTTCAGTTGTGCCACAATTTGTTGGACGTGATCTTTTAAGTACAGATGCATATCTGTTGCTACTTGGTCGTTTCGACTGCGAGCAGTATGCAACTTGCCAGCGACAGGACCAAGTAATTCATGCAAAAATACTTCCATATTCAGATGAATGTCTTCATTTTCTACTGAATAGTCCAACTCATTATTTTCGACCTTGGTGACTAAGGTCTGCAAACCAGCAAGAATGGCGTCAGCATCTTCTGACGGAAGAATCGCCGTTTTTTTCAGCATTTTGACATGTGCGATGCTTCCCTGCAGATCATATGCCGCCAATTGTTGATCAAAGGAAATCGATGCACCAAATGCATCAATCCATGCTTCATTTTTTCCGTCGAATCGACCGCCCCATAATTTTGCCATACTGTTTGCTCCTTTTATCCGATTGGTGTTACAGGTGATTGTTGATTGGCTTGGACTTCTGCGTGCACTTTTGTTGGTAAGCCCCATAGCTTGATGAAGCCAACTGCAGCATCTTGATCAAATGTATCGGCAGAAGTGTACGTCGCTAAGTTTTCATCGTACAAGCTATTTGCTGACTTCCGACCTTCACAGATGACATTCCCTTTGAATAATTTCACACGAACCGTGCCGTTTACGACTGTTTGTGTGGATTTTAAGAAGGCAATCAGGGCATCTGTCAGTGGATTAAACCATAAGCCATCATAGATAACTTGTGCAAGCTGTTGTTCGATGATGGGTTTGAAATGAGCCAACTCACGAACAAAAACCAAATCCTCTAATTCTTTATGAGCCGTCATGAGCGTAATCGCACCAGGACATTCATAGACTTCCCGTGACTTAATCCCTACTAGACGGTTTTCAATATGATCAATCCGACCAATCCCATGTTCACCTGCTAGCGTGTTAAGCTTCATAACAATTGAAGCAAATGTATCTTCTTGACCATCTAGGGCGACGGGGACACCTTGCTTAAAGGTAATTTCTACAATGGTAGGTGTGTCAGGTGTTTCTTCTAATTCTTTGGTAATAGCGTAAGCACCTTTTGGCGGTGTTGCCCACGGATCTTCTAAGACACCACACTCACACGCCCGCCCCCATAAGTTTTGGTCAATCGAGTAAGGATTGTCCAAGTCAGCAGGGATAGGGACATTTTTTTCAGCAGCGTAGGCAATTTCTTCTTCACGCGACCATTTCCATTCACGTACAGGGGCGATGACGTTTAAATTAGGGTCTAAAGCGGCAATGGCAACTTCAAACCGGACTTGGTCATTCCCTTTGCCTGTGCAGCCGTGTGCGATGGTTGTCGCTTGTGTACCGTGAGCCAATTCGACTAATTTCTTAGAAATCAATGGTCGTGAAAGGGCAGACACCAATGGATAAGAATTTTCATAAAATGTATTCCCTTGTAAGGCAATCAAGGCAAAATCGTCCGCAAACTCTTCGCGTGCATCAATCGCATACGATTCAGAAGCACCGACAAGCAACGCCTTCTCTTTAATCGCCGCCGTGTCGCGCCCTTCACCAATGTCTAGACAACAAGCAACGACATCGTAGCCTTCATCTACTAACCATTTAATTGAGACAGATGTATCCAAACCACCGGAATAAGCCAAAATAACCTTTTCTTTCATGAAAAAACTTCCTTTCTATCGAAACCTTCTTGATTGAAGCTATCATAGCAAATAAATATAAGAAAATCAAGCTCAAAAATTATATTTATACATAAAATATTCTGATAAACGGTATTTTATTCAAAATAATGGCTAATCCTGTTTCTTTTATTAATCAAAAAAATTTGCGAGCGGGAAAAATAGTTACAAATTTAAAGGGAAAAACATTGACGTGCCACCTGATTCTGGGGTATCATACTAAATGGTATTGTTTACCCCATAAGAGCCCCGGAAACTCAAATGATTGTAAACATTCGAAATTGAATTGGAGGAAAAAATTGTGCGTACAACATATATGGCCAAACCAGGCGAAGTAGAACGTAAATGGTATGTCGTTGATGCAACAGATGTTCCTTTAGGACGTCTATCAGCAGTCGTAGCTTCTGTTCTACGAGGAAAAAATAAACCAACATTCACTCCTCATGTGGATACTGGTGATTTCGTCATCGTAATTAATGCAGATAAAGTAAAATTAACAGGTAATAAAGCTTCAGGAAAAATTTACTACCGTCACTCAAACTTCCCAGGAGGATTAAAATCAGTAACTGCTGGTGAATTACGTGCAAATAATTCTCGTCGTTTGATCGAAACTTCTGTAAAAGGTATGTTACCTAAGAACACGTTAGGTCGCGCTCAAGGAATGAAACTTCACGTATATGCTGAAGGAACTCATCCACATGCAGCTCAACAACCAGAAGTATTGGACATCACAAACTTAATCTAATAGGAGGGAATTTCATTGGCACAAGCTCAATATATCGGCACTGGCCGTCGTAAAAATGCTGTGGCCCGCGTACGTTTAGTACCAGGTACAGGTAAAATCACTGTTAACAAAAAAGACGTTACTGAATATATCCCACACGCTGACTTGCGTGAAGTAATCAACCAACCATTTGGCGTTACTGAAACAAAAGGCGCTTACGATGTTTTCGTAAACGTAAACGGTGGTGGATATGCTGGACAATCTGGCGCAATCCGTCATGGTATCGCTCGCGCATTACTAGAAGTAGACCCAGACTTCCGTTTAGCTCTTAAACAAGCTGGCTTACTTACTCGTGACGCACGTATGGTTGAACGTAAAAAACCAGGTCTTAAAAAAGCCCGTAAAGCATCACAATTCTCAAAACGTTAATCTATTTCAGGTATATCAACGCTTTGGACAATTATTTGGTGGAAATTGGTGTAAAAATCAATTTTCTTATCAATACAAAAGCAAAAGACATCAGTGTTTTACTGGTGTCTTTTTTGATATTAAGCACTTTATAAATATATATCGGCTTCATGAACATGTTTATATAGAGTATCAGTTTTAGCAACATATACATCATATGAATGGAAGTCACCTTCAAACCAACCTCCAAAATCTAATATCTCTATAATTCCTTGCAGAGTCTCGTCATTAAAGTCAAATTTAACTTCTTGACCTTTGAAGTACTTCATTGGTGGCAAACTATGGTTGTTTTTAGAAAACATATTTAGTCCTCATCTTTCAATGAATTTAATAAATCTAAAGCCTCTGAATCTTGCAGATGTTTTTTCTCTGGCATTAACTCAAGGTAGTAATTCATAGTTGTTTGCAAATTTGAATGCCCTAAACGTTGAGAAATATAGTCTAGTCTAATGTTATCGTTTGAAAATAGAAATGAAGCATGAGTATCTCGAAGTCCGTGAAAAGTAGTTCTAGGAATATCTAATTTCTTCAACAGCCTTGCTAATTTCGCTGATTGTTGAAATCCGTCTGAATCAAATAAATAACCATTCTCTTTTGGTATCAGAGTGTTAATAATCTCATAAACGTCTTTATTAATGGTTACAGTCCGTTTAGACCTCGGTGTTTTAAGACGAGTATCAGGGCTTGTGGGACTAATTGAGCGCTCTATTTTAATACCATATTCAATTATATCATTCTTAGTCAAGGCGAGCAGTTCCCCACGTCTAGCACCAGTTTCAAGTGCTAAGAGTACCATAACATAAAACTCCTTATTATAATTTTGAAGGAGATAAGAACGTAATTTCTTAAAATCAGAAATAGATAGTGCTTTATTTCTTTTTTCAAGTTCTTTACCACGAGTTTTTACAAGACCAGCAAAATCTGAAACAAGAAGATTTCTTCCGTAAGCGTAACGAAGAGAAGTCCGTATTTTTAATAATAATTCGGTTGTTGTTTTACGAGAATGAGTTTCCCCATATTCATCTATCTTCATTTGTACTACTAGGTCATTTAACTCATTTAATTTTATATCTTTGAATAATTTTTTTACTACAGGAATAGTCCTGGTATAGTTTACAAAGGTAGCGGGTCTTACATCATTCTTTTTTACAATATAAACCCAATTTTCATAAAAGCTTGAAAAACTATCTTGCCTTCGTGCGAGGTCTATACCGTCACCTTTTGCTATTTCGTGTTGCATAGCCCAACGTTTCGCCTCAGCTTTAGTTTTGAATGTTTTTGTAATCCGATTATTTACGCCATGTTTATAGTTAGAAATTTCTGCACGATATGAATTACCTCTTTTAATTATTGTTGCCATTTATCTAACCTCGCTTAATGGATTGAATGATTAACAATAAAAATCTCTAATTCTTTTATGGTATAACGTTCCTGTTTACCAACCATGAACCGTTTCAAATCATCTGAAGAGCGGACATATCTATCGAAAGATTTCGGATCAATCCCGAGGTAATTTGAAGCCTGCTCTCTAGTCAATAATAGAGGAAATTCACTTTTTTCTTTAATCATCTGCAATCTCCTTATTGTAATTTTGGAATATCTCCAGCAAGCATAGAATTCATGAAATCAAAGAAATTAACCATGCTAGGGTCTTGATTGAATATTTCTGTATAATCTAAAGCATTTTGAAAGAATACGTTCAAATTGACTTCAGATATACTCTCAGCAAGTTTTTTGTACTTAGCTACTGTTCTTTTATCTGATTCTGCAAACAACTCAGGTTTATTACGCAGAGCAAAAAGGTAAATCTTTTCATTTATGCCCAAATTATTAAATTCTAGACCTTTAAAGTTCTCAATGAATACTGGAATCTTTGCTAAAAATGGTAATCCATTTTTTAATTCTTTCTTTATGTTTCCCTCGTTATAAAATTTATATTCAATCCGCCAAAGGTTCTCATATTGCATATAAATTTCAATTTCCGCCATATCTCCGCTATCTACACGCTCTTTAAGCTTGTTGTAAGCTGTTAAATGATAATTGCCTTTAGGTGCGCCAAAATCCATTGTTTCAAGTTTCATGCCTTTGTAAATTGGACGATACATCACTTTAGGCCAATTTACACGTAAAGCCGATAAATCACGTTCAAAATCATAAGCTAAGTGAAAAGTAGAAATTGCGATATTTTTCATATACGGAAATAACTCATGAAATACAGTTAGAAAATGTTTTTTTGAAACTTTAGAAGGTGTAAATTCTATCTTTAAGGGACGCTTATTCATTTTGATTGAAGCAATAGGAGTATACTCTACATACCAATTCTCCTTATCATTATCAAAAAACTGACCTTTATAACTTGATAATTCGCCATTTCTAGTTATATTTGGTTCAACAATCCCAAAATAATCATAGAGAACAAAAGTACCGTTCAGAATATCAATATAAAAATCTTCTGTAACATCAGCGGTCAAACTCAACTTATCTAATTTTAAACCAACAAATCCATACTTAAAGGAAACTTCATCTTGAAACTTCGAATATGAGGTTTTGGACATTTCATGTATCGTTATCGGGCTATTAGAGGGAGCCCGATCTTTAAATTCATTTTCCATAAGTCCCCCAATTAATTTTTCTTTTTGAAAGTGCAAAGCACTTTCGTATCTCTAAATTTTGAGTCAAGCCTGAATACGCTCCGCTTGCCAGCTTTGCTGGCAGTTATCAGGCTTGACTCAAAATAAGAGATATAATATTATTTGTTTTTTGTCATATCAATTAGTTCTTCGAAAGTACCAATTTTACGAGCTTGTAAAACCTCATACTGTGGATTTTGTCCAAACCCAGCATTATTAGCTAACTCTACATCATAAAGACCAGGGGCAACAAACACGTTGCCAAATTTTAATTTGTTAAAGTGCATACCAAGGTCACCCCAAGAATCACGTAGAGTGGCAACTTTGAGCCAACCTTTTTCCTTTTTTGTGGAAATGGCGAGTACTACAATTGTTTCTTTCATATCAATATTCCTTTCGTTCCAGCTTTTATAAGTCGTTCAGGATTGGACGTACATTTTAGTATTTTTCAGCTTTATCAAGCTGACCGGCCCGTCATTCCGCCGGCTGCATGAGGGCATTTCATAGATAAACAAATCAAAAACCGATTTATTTATCTATGAAACGCTGGTATATTTTGTTATCTCCTCAATAAAATTATATTTTTCTCTATCGACCCATGGTGCTTCATAATATTGAGCTGTTTCTTTACCGCTACCTTGCAAGTATAAGAATCCAGCCCCTTTTTCTTCAATTGGCTGAGGTGTTGGGCTGGCACTGCCAAAGACCATTTTATATCCCTCTTGAGAATTAGCTCCTAAAGCCACTCTTAGCCCTAGATTATCCCTAAGGTCAGTGTTGAGCGTATTTGCTGACATCTGCTGGCTTGAAATCAAGACGAACACACCTGCTTGGCGCCCTTTTAGGATTATCTGCCTAATATAATCCATTGTTTCATTGACTATTGCTTTGGAATTTTTATCGGTTCCATTTGCTTGAGCTTGAAAAGCTCCCATTTCGTCAAACACAAGCCAGACAGGTAAAAGATCATGGTCTATATATGAGCTACCATATTTGAAGTTCTCTTGCATAAACTCATAGCGAGCCTCCATTTCTTCAACAACCAACCTACAAATTTTAGCAATGCCATTTAATGAACTACTAACATGAGTTTCGTCAAAATAATGCGATAGTTGAGATAAATCGCTGTTTTTTGGGTCGCAAATATAAACTTCTGGTATATCATCGCCAACATCACCGACCTGTAAAAACTGAATTATTAGAATTTCTATGAAAATCGACTTGCCGCTCCCAGTGCCTCCGGCTAATAAGATGTGTGGGGCTTTTGCAGGATCGTATAAAATTCCAAAGCCCAAGTCTATTATTTGGGAGGGATTGCGTTCAAGACCATTTGTTGACTTAATAATCAGTCTTTCAGGTTTAACAGTCAGAAAGTGATAGGCGCAAAAAGAAGGTTTGTCGATTTTTTCGTATAATGGTTTACCAAGCAAGGCAGAAAGCTCTACATCAAGGTTTATCATTTTTGAAGTGTAGTTGTCACCATTTTTTACTGCATAAATAATGATTCTATTTTCAAAGATTTTATAGGTAAATTCTGCTGAAGATATGAACTTCTTTATTTTCTTTGTTTTATAACTACCATTATTTTGTCGTTCTTCATATTCTGAGTAGCCTTCCTTATATAGTCCGTTATTAAAAATAAAACTTATTAATAAATTACGATAATAAAATTTATCTTTAAGCCAAAATTTTATCTTTTTGAAAACATAATAGCCCCAAATTCCAACAACCATTGACATAATAGGAACAAGTAAAACTAGGTTTGATTCCCAAGAACTGAAAGTAGAAATATTTATGACAAGTAGAGTGAAAAGCAACGTTGGCAATGTTTGAATTTTTTAGGCTAGAACGGACTAGTAAGAGTTTTTTGCCCCTTTTTTGCCCCTTCTATTCTAGGAATATATCTATCTATTGAAACGGAATACATTTAAAGTACGTTATTACACGTTTACTGGATTCCTTGTTTATCCATCCAATCACTAACCATTTTTATTTGATATTCTAATGGATAGCCTGGTTTTGTATTTGGATCGAAAACCCCTTCTGAAATCGCTAAATCCAGATAATTTCTTACTTTTTCATACCCATTTATATGAATTCGTTTTATCATTTCCAAGACTTCTTCTTTGTCTAGAAATTGATCATCACTAATCATTTGTAGTAAGTCCATTAGTCCGTTTTGACTAGAAAAAAAGCCTAAATCTAAATCTGAAAGAGTAGCTTTTTCTTGTCGATAAACTTCTGCACCATTATATTGACAGTTATTACGATGATGCACCAATCGCATTCCGTAACCTCTATGGTCTGAATTTGTTTTCCATTCAACCCAGCCATCACTTGCATTTTTAATTTCACGACCACAACTATCACAGTACCAAGCCATATTAATCATCCTTCCAAGATAATATTTTAGATATTTATTATAACAAAAAAGTAATGCTATATACCCTGTAGGACTCGAACCTACGACCGGACGGTTATGAGCCGTCTGCTCTAACCAACTGAGCTAAGGGTACGAGAAGCCACCACAACTCCTGCTAACAAAAAGAATGGAGATAGACTAGATAATAATGGGTTTCATTCTTTGTTGTGATGGCTAATTTATTATTACACAATCACTAGAAAAAAACCAGTTTATTTTTATTTGTAAAATATATTATTTTATGATATTATTTCCGAGTTATAAAAAGAAAAAAGCTTCAAATACTTATCTTTTTGGGGAAAGACTCTAGGGTTAGATAGTATCTGAAGCTTATTTCTATGTTCATTATCTCACATAGTTATTTTTTAGTCTATTATTTTCTTAACTTTTTCAGAAAAAATGAAAAAACCTCAGCCAAGGATGATGGGTCTGATTTTCTATATATCCAAAAAATAGTGAATATCTTAACTGTTTAATAAAAAGTAAATATAATGTTGCAAAATTAATAGTAAAAAAATAAAGACCTTAGTGACAGATAAGGTCTTTATGGTATACTTTAAGAAAAGAGGAGGTTTGTTAGATGAAAAAAATTCAAATTATTTTTGGAAATCTTGTAATAATAGCATCCATTTTTCTACCTCTTAATATTTTTTTTAAAAATGACTTACTCTCTTTTTTGCTAAGCTTCTTTATAAATTTATTACTAATCAAAATTACTCCTGGTCCAAGTCAAGACTATCCTTTTTCTTTTTCAGTGGGATTATCTTTCCTGGATCACTCGGAATAATTTTCTTGTCTTTTATCTCACTTGCTACTTTTTTATTCGCAAGTTTAAGCCCATCTATTTCAGCTTTCAATTTATCCCTTTCAAGCTTACCCTTTCCAAAAAAATAAGGATGAATTCCTTGCAATTTAAATCCCGCTATGTTGACCTCACCGAAACCAATTGCGTATAGGATAATCACGTATGCCAAAAGAGTCCCTGGTGTAATCGAAGATGGATCAACTATATTGCCTAAAATTTTAAAAAGTTCACCTATTGAATCCTTTGTAGCCGATAAAGCAATGTCACCTGGCGACTGTACATCAATTTTCATATCTATTTCATCTGAGTCTTCACCTGTGGTTTCAATTAAAATACTAGTTAATTGATGCCAATCTTTGATTGTTATACCTTTATCTGTAGAAACAAAGCAGGAAGCGGTTACTTCTTCTCCAAATTTTACAATAAAAGATAAAAGTGAATTCACTTCTCTTGAAAAGTCAGTTACGTTAAATATAGTTTGATGTGCTGACAACACCCAGTACATTTTTTGAGGTAAACTAGATCTTCCTATTTCTTTAATCCAGGTAACAGTTCTTCTTTTAATAAACGGACAAGCTTTAATTCCAGTTTTTTCAGAATCTTCAATGCCTGATGACCCATCATACATTTCCGAATCTACAACACCAATTAGAAAAAAATTAGAATTTTTTGAAGGAACTATTACTATATCCCCTATTGTCATTTCAAATATAAAGTTATAAAGTCTTTTAGAATATAATGTGCATGATTGGGGTTTTAAATCAGGATACTTTTCCTCATAAATAACCTTTAAAATTTCAACTGATTTTAAATCATGAAATCCATCTTGCTTTTGTTTATTTTCTAAAAAACTTTTTGTAATTTTATCGTCACCTATTGCGATAAAATTATTTTCTAAAAATCGTCATAGTATTTTCCCCCATCAGCTCTAACAACCCAATACTGAGTATCTTTAGGTATCTCTAAGATAGGAATTTTATAATCTGATTGATGAACCATTTAATCTCCTCTTTTCATGTCTGCTAAATTAATTAAACCAAAAGAAAGCCCTAAAGACAATAGCTTTTGGGCTTCTTAGCAGATATAATCTTTGAGGATTATAAAATTATTTTAACACGACGGGAACATAAGTTCAAATTGAACGTTTATGATATTAAAACTATACTTTATGTACCGCCCCTCATCGAGGGGCTATTTTTTATCGTTCTGGAATATTCAAATACCAACGATTGTCATGAAAATCTTGTGCTCCGCCTTTAGTGTTCCCTTCTGGATCATTCGTTGCACGCATCATGACATAGACTTTCTTATTAGGAAAATTACGCATATTGAAAGATACAT
>OMJG01000776.1_pt1 | contig 21767 bp, 27 predicted proteins | sample 1646431 | NCBI WGS metagenome assembly OMJG01 (sample SAMN03771674, study PRJEB25209) | food metagenome | isolation source: Cotija cheese | place: Mexico:Jalisco,Michoacan | collected 2011-12-12
TTATATATCAAGGGTTCTAGCTCCTATAACAGGTTTAACCCACACTGCCTTCCATTTAACGATTTTCTATCTAAATACGCACAAATACTGTTATATCAACAAAAAATCTCTAAAAGTTATCTTCTAAAATTCGTATATTCTCAACTATTTTTACAAATAGATAGTTTTTAGATAGCTTTTTTAGCTGGGGGCATTAATATAAAAATAGTTCTTCAATTAGTGTCAATATATCAATATTATCCATAGTGGAAAAAATAACAATTGCTCCAGATGTGGAGATGGAAAAACTAATCTCCACATTATTAATTGGATAAGTGACGGCTATTTGAGATAAATCACCATTCTGATACATTAAATCATACAATTCAGTTTGATTTACTCTGCTTCCGTTTAGAGAACTCCCATTTAAAGTTTGAATTCGCACATTTTTAAACTGTGTTTTTCTTACATCTGATGATTCATCCATAATAGTTTCTAAATCAAATACCTTTTTTGTATAATTTAGCTGAAATTCAGACGCTACAAAATCACTTATTGTGTCAGCACTCAAACGATTGGCAAAAAGAATCAACGTACCATCTACATTATTGAAGTATCCGTCATAAGTATTTTTTACAACCACTCCTGTTATATCTGCATTAAATACTCGGCCTCTTAATTTAAATTCCTCATCCACCGCAAATGAAATTTTAGTGTAGTTTCCAATAGTTTCATTTGCAAACATTTCTGTACTAAACGTTTCATTTGTTCCATTCAATTCTCTAGTTTCGCTACTTGATCGGTTTTCCAGTGTCGGTGAAGCAAAATTTTCTTGATCTACTATTTCAAAAACTGATACTGCCTGCATTATTAACACTTCTCCTTTTTATCTGTACGTATTAAAGCATATTCTTGCTACATTAACTAAATTATCTAAATTGTTAGTTGTATAGTTAATAGATTCTTTATATATAAAAATATCTGTTCCATCAATAGTTGGGTCATCACTTCCAATTATTTCACTAAAACTAACTTGACACGAAAAATTTTTAATAGATTTTTTATCAAAGCTGGCCAAATTTCTACCCATAAAAGGGTTACTGTCTCCATATTTTAACGTTAAAGATGATTGTGATTGTCTCGAATTGATATCTGAAACTTCAAAAATATATTCAGTAATTTTCTTATAATCAGATATTACCTTCAATGCTGATTTATATGTTATGGCTGCATTAATTACACCAATAGTAACATTGCGATCATCGTCATCTATCAAATCTACTTGTTTCACCTCAAAAAGAAAATTGCCCAAATTATAAATTTTACTATTTTTCAAATTTTGCTGTTTTCTTAATGTGTATCCTTGATCTTTTAAAAAATTTTCTATTTTTTTAAAATCAATCGAATTTTGTTTTTTAAAAGAAGTTGTTAAATCAAACTGAACTTCTCTCTTGGAAGACATGATTTTATTTAAGAATAAATAAAATCCTATTTTATGGTAGTATAGCCATGATCCAAATCCATAAAACAGACCAATTATCCCTGTAACTGTCAATATATTTTCCAATATATTCATCATGTACATTCCTCCCTTATTCCAAATTATACACTACATGTTCATACTAATCGACATATTAAATCATCAATTCATCTTTTTAACAAAAAATACATGTACTTCCTGTGAGTTTTATTTCATTGATATTTCCCTCGTAATTGTTGAATCATACTTGTAACATAAACGGGGATATGATCTGCGATTGCTTCCCCTCGATTTAAATACCAGTATTGCGTTAAAAGCAAGGTAGCGTTAATAAATAGCTCATCTTCTTTGAAGTCCGCTCTTTCACTATTTACCGCATTTCCCACAACGTTTACAAGTGTAATCATTCTAAGAAATCTGTTTAGCTATGATCGTTGTATAATCTTTAAACGCCGTTCCTTCATTAATTGAGATAATTTTATAACTTTTGTTTTTCCAAGCTACTTTCATATCGTTTGTTAGTTCATAATCTTGATCGTATCGAATAATAAACGTCAACGTTCCTTCCAATACGGTTCCTATTGAAGCAAGTACATCTTTCAACAACTGTGAACGCACATTAGCCCAACATTCAAATACAGTTACTTCACTCTCCACCATTTGTCCATCTTCATCTTTCACACGTTCCATTTTTTTAAAGGATATTCTCTCGGTCAGCTCATTTACATTCTTAATGATTGGCATAATAAGCACCTCTCATTTGTTGTACTAACGCTTGTACCGTTACTGGTATCCGTTCGCTGCTGGCTTCTTGACGGTTCAAATACCAATGTTGAGCAAGTAATGACACCGCCAAATCAAATTGCTGATAATTATCCATATCTTTATCCGTTGCGCTACTATCAATAGCACTTTTTATATATTCGCCTGCTGTATCAATCAATTGTTGAATAAAGTCATCATCAATAGTGTGATCGATCCGCATACTTTTTTTTATGCTATCCAAATTTACCATTCTATCCCTCCTAATAAAAAAGGCAGCGGGATAAACCGCCGCCCAATATTTTTCTATACTTTTGGTGTTACAACTGGCGTAAACTCAATATACACTGAAGCATTTTGATCAATTTTCTTGTAATCGTTGCGAACGATCACTGCAAGTCCTTGTGAGTAGTAATCGAATTTTTCCCATTGAGTCGTTACTTGATTTCTACGAGCAACAAAGATAGATTGGGCAATATCGCCCATAATCATAGGGAACGTACCCACTTTAGGATTGGCAAACAAACTATCTGCAATCAATACTACTGGCATACCGAATAATGATCTACCACTAGGCGCTGTCACATCGGGTTGTAAAATGTAACGTCCATCTGAATCTTTCAATGTATCTAGGTGGTGATATCCGCTTTGGTTTAGAATTACCATTTTATTTAATGCTGGGTCTAATGCCACATTGTATAGTTGTTTCAAATCGTCCAACGTAGCAGCCGTTTTCTTAGTGAATGTTTTTAATAAATCCATGATATGCTTATTGTCGGTGTTTTCTACCAATTTTGCTAATTGATCTTTGACCTCTTGTACAATATTCACTGCTGAATCTTCCACAACCTCATTTGATAAGGCAATCTTACCAGCACGAGTTTCTACTTTATAATCAACTGAAGTAAACATTTCAGCGTCAATATCACCAATTTCAGCAAGTTCAGCTTTTGTTGCTAACACTGCTTGTTGATTAGTTGCTACTGGATATTTACCTTGTCCATTTGATACTGTTTTTACTGTTGCATATTGAGCTAAGTTATAATTTGAACGTTTCAAATCAAAGACTTCACCGATTACTTCTTCGGGAACAACTGCCGCTGCATTTACAGTAGTGACTCCATCACGCACTTCGCCTTGTGAACGGATATATTCCTCATACCCACGCATTTCTGTTTTTTCGTTATCGATTAAAGTTTTTTCCATGTTATTACTCTCCTTTTGTGCTTTAGAAGTGGATTCTAAGCTATTGTTTGTTTGCTTTGCTTGGTTGTTACTCATAAACGATTCGTAAGAACGCTTATTGACTTGGACATTTGATGAATCATAAGCGGGAACGGTCACGACACTAATTTCATTAAGTGCTTTGATTTTATCTATTGATCGTTCAATTGTGCCATCTTCTTTTTTGTCGAATGAATCGATCCCTAACACAAAACCAAAACTCATTGAGTCCAATAATTTTTTTGATACATTCTCATACACATCATTGGCATAGCTCGTATCGTTTAAAGTCGCTTCAAAATGTAACCCAACATCATCAATGTTTAATTTCAATGTGCCAGCTTTAACGCTTGCTAAAGGCTTGCTGTAATCGTGGTTGTGTAATAAGAACACATTTGATAAATCCACCTCTTTTAATGCTTCGGGTGTAATCACTTCTACAAAGCCACCTAAATCTTTTGACGGTTGGCCAAACTTCAAAGCATAGCCTGAAATAGTTTTACCGTCTGTTGGTTGTTTTTCATTTTCTTTCTCCACTTTGGGAGAATCGGCTGTTAGCTCAGCTTCTTCTGTCAGCCGTTTTTCCTTTTCTTCTTCATTATTCAACTGGTGTAACTCCTTCCTGTTCTTTTAATTGATATTTCTCCAACGTATCTAAATACGTAAAGTTCAAACTTGCTAGTAAACGATCGCCACCATCCATGGGGGGTAGCCCCATTTTCGACCGCCCCTCATTAATCGTGAGAAGTGACCCTTTGACCTGTTCCAACACATTTTTTACTTTTGTTTCTGGATCGGTTTCTAACAACTGATCGGAATTAAAGCGTGTGTTAGTTTTTAGTTTTGTATCAAATTCACTTACAAACACATTAAAGTAATGGATCAGTGTGCTTTGTATATACTGCAAGTTACTTTGAGTCGTGCTAGAGTGTTCATTTTCAACGCCTAAACGCTCAATCGGTACACCGAACGCTTTAGCAATTTGTTTCGTTGTCCAATCACTCGAATTAGCCAACTTCAAAACATCTGTATTTATTTCTAAAGATTTATAGTCCATTGTTTCATCAAGAATGATTGTTCTTAGTGCATTATCTCCGCTACTTGAACCGTTGGCTTCTTCAAATTTTTCACGTATCGCATTTTTAGCCGATCCGTCTAAATCTGACTTATGAACCTTCAAAATTCCTGATCCGCTGACACCACGAGCAAAGAAATTGTGTAATGTTCGATTACCAGCCTGTTGTATCTTCATTTCATCACGTAACGCATAAAGCGGCGGCAATCCTGTCAAACCATCTTGGGTGAAATATTTGAAGTGCAAAATATCGCTAGACTTCACACGTCTTTTTTTATCACCAATCTGATAAGACAACGTGCCATTATCTAATTGAGTAACTGCCACGCTTGAGTTAGGTAATAAGTGAAGTTCTTCTACCTTTTCACCGTTACGTTTAATCTCTGCAAAGCTATTACCGTTTAGCAACATATTGACCGCCAAAGAAAATTTAAAATGCCACCCGTCCATTTCTGGATTGGGCTTATCGTTTAGCAACTTCACCAGTTCATCATCAGCTTGCGGCATATTGTTTTTAACCAATTGAATTGGACTTGAAGCAATATCACTGGCAATGATCCGAACGGCTGCAAACACATCACTATTTCTTAATGCACGAACGCTTGTAAAACTGGTGGTGTAAGCATCCGATTGGATTGATACCACATGATCCAAGAAAGGATCTCCCGTTGTATTTTGTCTCGCTTTAAAAAATGCCATCTTTTAACCTCCCTTCTGTTCTGTATTTAGCATGACCGCTATCCCAATAAGCACTATGCCCAGCGCTAACAAGCCATAATAGACATTTGTTAGTAAGGTGATTGCAACCAATACACACACCAATCCAAGAAGTAAAAGAACGGTATGAATGTAATTAGAAAGAAAATTCTTCACTTGTATAAAATTCATTGTCTGCTTTCGCTCCTTCCGTTGTGGTGAAGTAATCCATTGCAAACACATAGGCATTAATCAAGGCTGCAATCGGGTCAATTTTGTTGCTGTTCTTTGATTTATTAATCTGAATCCCGTTGTTATCCGTTTTTAAAATAGCGTTATTCACTGCATGAGTGAGGACTGTATTTTTATTGTGAATAACGTTGCCTTCATAAACTTGTTCTCTAAAAGTTCGGGTTGGAACGTTTAGAGTGATCGTTCCCTGTCTTACTTCTAACATTGGGTAGTTGGCTTTTTCAGCTTTACTGATAAGCGAATTAGCGTTATACGGGTCATAACAAATCCCCATACATTCCAAATCATTTTCTTGAATCAAATCTTGAATAAACTGAAATACTTGGTCATAGTCCACGATTCCACTTTCTAATTGAGTAATGGAACACTCACCAGCTTTTTCTAGTTCTCGATAAGGCAAACCGTCGCGCTTTTCTTTGTCTTGAAGCCCATATTTGGTGGCTACAAAGCTATGAGAATCACAATAAAGTTCGCCGTTATCTAGCGGTACGATCCATGAAACGCTAGTTAAATCATCTGTTTTAGATAAATCCACTCCGATATAAACGGGCTTGCCTGTAATATCTTGTGGTTCTACTTCGGTTGCCTGCCAGTCTTCAGCAATCATATAGCTGTCCTCACTCGCTTGTCTCCATAAATTGAAGTTTTTCACCAATACAGAATTAAGGTTATTTTGTTTCAAAGCAAGGTTCACATCATCTTGAATGGTTGGAATCATTACTTTTTTGATTTCTTCACTTTCAAAAATCGGGTTCGCTTTGATCCATTTTTCTTGGTCGTGAATTTCTTCGGGATCGTCTAATTCCCATATCGCTATAAAGTACCTGTCGGCTTGTTCTTCGCCTTTTAGCACACGATCTAACAATAAGTATTCCTCGTACATAGGAACGTTTAAATCAAGCCCAGCGGTACTAATAACACACAATAAGCCGTTCTTTTGTTGGGTCATTCCTGACTTAATGACGTTGTACGTTTTACGAGTTTTTGCTTCGTGGAACTCGTCAATAATCGCAGTTGTTGGTGCAAACCCATCTAGCGTGCTGGTTTCACTAGCCAGTGCCATAGCGAACGAATTACTAGGTAAATGAACAATTTTAGAGTTCATAATTTTTAGTTGTGGTCTTAAAAACTTACTAGACTTGACCACGTTTCTAAGTGAATTAGACAGCATATCATAGCCCAATTTAGCTTGTTTCAAAGCGTTACTTACAAACAATACTTGCCTTGCTTCTGCTGGTTCCTGTTCCATAATCAACGCATTAGCAGCCATACCACTAGCGATATACGTTTTTCCATTCTTACGGCTCATACTGGTAAACGCTCGATTGAATCGCCTGTAATTCCCTTCTTTAGTACGCCAGCCATAAAGACTGCCTAGAATGAATTTTTGAAATCCTAACATCTTGATTGTTTTACCGTCCGTAGATGGTAGCAACTCAATGAATTTAATCGCTTTGGTGGCTTGTTCTTCATCGAACACATAAGGGAAGCTATCTGACTTAGAACGCTCCAAATCGCTTATATGGCGCTCACACGCTTGGATAATTTTCTTAGGTGCAACCAACTCGCCTGATAATACTTTTTCAATGTAATCGTTCATGACCCCATCAACTCTTTGAATGGATCTTCGGGTTCGTCATTCTTCACTTTATTCAAAGCTAGTCTTGAACGTGATTCTAAAGTCATACCTAATGAAGTTGCTTGCTTCTTCAAATCACTCATAGCTTGAGATTGAACCCGAACTGCTGGATTAGCTTTTTTTACTCCGTTTTCGCATGTGATAAACGTTCCTGATTTTCTTATCTCAGCTTCTGCTGTTTTGATTCGTGAAAAGGCTAGACAGTAGGCTACCAACGAACCGTAATCCGTTTCACTTAATGGATAATCTTTTTTTAGCGCCACAATGACACGGTTCCACTCACTTCTGGCACTCGCTGCCATCCAGTCGGGGGGTGTGATATTCATTAAGGGTTGCTGTTTGAACAATTCTTCTCTAGCGTCCACACGAACTGCCTTTTCTTCACTTGAAATATTGCCTTTTGTATCGTGTAATATTTTAGGGTGTCCCATGTTGTCCTCCTTTCTGACAAAAGAAAAAGGAACGCCAGCAACTAAGCCAACATTCCTTCGTTTTTCGATCAGAATTTTTCTTTGTCTAATTTATCTATATAAATGATTTTTCCGTTTTGCATTTGAATGGTCACATGACCAAATTCTGGTAATTTAATGGTGCGTTGTTTCCCTGTTTTATCAGTGATTATCGCTTTATTTTCCAATAAATCTCCTACTTTCATTATATACTTTTTTACTTGCGATTACAAGTGTAATCGTTATTTGTAATTACCCTTATGCCTTTTCGCAACGGTTATTTGTAAAAAGATGAGTAGGCATCGATTGTCAGTAAGTTTCACACAATGCCCCCTTAACTCAAAGGGTGCTCTTTTCTCGTCTTTGTCTTTCATTGGCTGTCTTGGAATTATGGTGTGCATGGCATAACGAACGGAAATTACTTTCATCTAACCTTTTAGACCAATCATCTTTTAGCTCAATTTTGTGATCTACAACATCAGCTTTCCTTATCAAGCCTTCTTCTAGGCAATCCTCACATACTGGATGATTTAACCGATACAAGTATGAAGCCTTTCGCCATGTTCTACTTTGATAGAATTGAAAATATTTACCTTCGCTTTGCTTTCTTTCTTCACGCTTAATTGCCGTTTGCTTTGCTTTGTGCTTCCCACAATACTTCTGCCTATAATCAATCAATGTTTTACATCCAGCATGATTACATTGTTTTTTAACTGCCATAGATTACCAACCAAAGCGATCTCGTTCGTCAGAATCATCTTGTTCCCATTTTGATTCGTATTCAATATAAGGCGAAACTATCTTCAAGCACGTTCCGTCTTTAAAATTAACTTTAGTGATTTTATCTTCCTCAAAACTAATAAAGTCTACATCTTCTTGAGTGTTTGAATACTCGATGTGTTTCTCACCATCGAAGTATCTAATACTTTCCATATACATAATTATTCTACCTCCAATAAGTTATTTACCAGTTCGTCATCTGATAATAGTAAGGCTAAAAATTTATCGTGAATAGATAAGAATAAGTTATTTTCGTTTTGCGTGAACTCCCGACTTCTAGCCACATCATATAGATTAAGCAGACAATTAAACTCACTCACGACCTCATCTACGCTATCGTAGTTATCACTCTGCAATAAAGAATTAACGATTGTCACTTGCAGCCAATTAGTAATATCATACAGCCATTCAGGGTCTTTCTCCATTTGCTCCAACACTTCGGGGGAAAAGGTAGAATAATCCTTCGTCTGTAATGCCACACTGAATGATAAGGCGTTCATTAATACTTGACCGATTTCTTTTGTATATTCAAAATGAATCTTTTTATTTATTTCTATAATGTTTAACATTTGATCTCTCCTTGTTAAAAAAATATGCTGACCCCTGTGATTTATTGTTTTTTTATGGACATGTTGGACACGTCCTTATAAACGCTGTTAAATCAACGTTTTATAGTCTTTATTTTAACGAGTTTGCTATTTATCGTTGGACAGTTGCTTGGACACTTTATTTACCTGTCCAACTAGGTGTCCAAGCGTTTTCCCGATATTCATTGCATATTATCTTCACAAACGTTGTTATATCAATGATTCTAGTACCCTGTCCAAAGTGTCCAATATATATCAACTTATTATAGGGGTGTACTCATTTTTTAGTTTTAGATGAGTGTATCTCCACATTCTAGTTCCATTGATACTTTGTTTTCTTCTGAAAATACCCATCTTCTCCAATTGTTTCGTGAATTTTGGTTGTGACAATTCTTTTAGACTTTCTTTAAAACAAAAGTTTCGATACTCTTCATAGATCATTTTTGATGAATCGCCTTCTTTCAACTCCATATCTAGGTCACACATTTCTTCAATAAACCGTAAAACATGATTCGATTCTTTCAGCCACTTTTCTTTTGTCTCCTTCATTTTCACTGATTCGGTCAGTTCTCCACGTTGGAAGGCTTCAAAAAATGCTCGCATGCATTCAACAGTAAATATCGGAATCTCATCTTCAATTGCTTGCAAATCATGTTTCTGTTTAAAGGTTTCATCAATCACGCAATCAAACGGAACCACATTCAATCGTCTATCCCAGCCTAATGTAAAATCACTGAATGGCGGTAACTCGTTAGCAGAAAATATCAGCTTTGCAAAATTGATAAACATGAACGCGTCTTTCCCTTTCTGTTCGGCAGATAAACGATCACCACCAGTAAGAGCCTTCAATAAATCTGTAGACTTGATAAAGTCTGCCCCAATATCCGCAAATACATTCGCTAACTTCTGAAACAAGTTACTGCTGGCAAAGCGATTCTGTTTGTTCCCTAAATCTTGCAACGTCACATTACTAACATTACTTTGACCGAGTATCTTTGTTAGCATAGTTAAGAAAGTCGATTTTCCATTCTCTCCGCTACCTTGTAGTATCGTGATACATTGAAAGGGTGCATAACTACGATAGAAGCAATAACCGATAATTTCCATGAGATAAAGCACACTTTCTTTATCGCCTGTTAAATCATTCAGCCAAGCGACTGTTTTTGTCGGATAGTCTTTAATGCTTGGGTCTATTGCATACTCTTGGCTTTGTAAGATATAATCCTTAATATCATGTGGCTTCAATTCACCAGTCTTAATGTTGTATGTGCCGTTCTTAAAATTGGCTAGGTAGGGCTTGCTACGATTGAATGGATTTTCTTTCATCGTACTATCATATATTTTAATGAATATAAATTTCTTGGTTTCGTTTAGTTTTTGTTGGCTCCACTTGCCGACTGATTCTAATTTCTTCGTGATATATCCTTCTAAAAAATCATTCAAACTATCCAAGCGCCATGCACCAATGGATTTATCAAATCTTGCACCAAAAGATAATTCACTCGCTCGAATCATAGGAACTTCTTTCATGACTTCATAGCCTAGTTTTTGAGCATTGACTTTCATTGTTCCGTTCTCATCATAATAAATCCAGTTTGGAAGTTCCTTATTGGATTGTTGTTTCTTCTTTTGTAAGTCCTGTAATTCAACTAAATTGCTCAACTATCCGACAACTCCTTTTTTGCGATCGAATAAAACGTGGCTTCAACTTCTTTTTCTGATAATGGTTCTGCAAAATATTGATTGGCGACTTTCACCAGTTCGAACACTGCCGACACATCAACCGCTCGAGCCAATAAGCCACCTGTTATCTGTGCAATCCGATTGTTTCGGTTTCCTTCTTCACAACCAGCAACCAAACTTTCAAACAATTCAGTGGTGGTATTCCGATAACGTGACCCACCTTTTTTAAATTGGTTTGTGTTTTTGTATAACGGTGTAGAACGAACGCAACCAGTTAGTAAAGAGTATTCTTTTTCCCACCGTTTAGCTCCTAATAATGCTTCTTCTACCGGAAATAATTTTTCTCCCTTAGAAATGATTATCTGTTCACTTGTGACGTGCTGAGTTGTCACTGGTAATAATTGTATTTGTGACCAGGTTAAATTAGATAAATCTGGTATACGGATAATATCGCTCAAAACTTTTTGAGAAAAGAAAGACACTAGCATTTTATAATCTTGTTCGTTCACTGGCTTATCCAATGGAATCACTAAACGATAGCGTACGCTTTTGAAAACGTGGCTTACAGTGGGATAAAGCACATAATCAAACTTTTTAAATTTCTTGCTAATCTTTTCAACTAATTCGCTTTCCGATATAACTACGTCATCTAAATCTAAAATTAGACAATCACGACTAATTAAATTCTCGTTCTTGCGTATCAAGGCTTTCATTTCACCAGCTATAAAACCGTCAATTCCCATCGTCTTTAATTTCTTCTGTTCTTCGGGATCATCAGAAACATCAACTTTAATCGGTGTATATTCTGAAAAGAATTGAATAATACTTTTATCAATTGGTGGTTCCATGATGGATGGTCGGACTTTTCCTATATAGATCATTAGTCTTCCTCACTTTCCAACACAAGCATATCTTCGGCATGCTTAGTTGCCAGGCATTGGATTGCTGCCGCTACAGCATTAATTTTATTTATCTCATCAAGCTTTGGGTGACCCGATCCTAAAAAAACATAAAGCATATCATTTAGCGCTGATATTGAAGAAGACAGGTATTGGGCTTCAATTAATGCTCCATTTAAATCAATATTTTTGTTCATTCTCTTCATTCCTCCATCAATTTATGTTAGAATTAGAGAAAAGAAATATAGGTATTTTACCTACGTCTAGCCATTTGCTGATTCCGCCAAGAATTGTATAGCAAAGGCTTTTTTTCTTTTCTCTATCCATAGGTTTTTACTCCGTTTCTTTTAAACTTGGAAACTGACTTTCTAGCCATGGAATCATGACCTCTAAATTTTTTCGTGCTTGTTCTTCTGTTAAATTAGCTATTTGATTTTGAAGAACCATTAAATCCGCATAAAGTCGTGCATTCTCTTTTTCAGCATCCTTACACTCTTTCAAAATACTTTCAGCTTCTTCTACAATTTCACGTACAGAAAAATTCTTGTACTTCTTAGGTATCCAAACTAATTTCAGCATTTCCATCCTCCAATAATAATTGTTTTGCGACTATCATTTGACTAACCAACCTTCCTTTTGCCCCCAGCAACTAATTAAATTTCAAATTGTGCCATCCATTCATCAACCTTTTTACGATTACAACGCTTCGTCTGATTGATCGTTGAAACTGGAAAATCCAATTCTTTTATAAACTTAGATAAATTGGATCGTGATACTTGTAGGTAATCACATGTTGTTTCTAAATCCATCCATTCTGGAAAAGTCCGTTTCTCAACTTCACACTTCATTGTCTCCGCCCATACACGACTAGCAACTTCTGTTAATTGCTGTTCTATAGTCGGGCTTAAATCTACTTCGAGTTTCATCTAGTCACCTCCTTTTCTTCTATCAGAAATAAATCATCAAAGTCTTTGTCCAAAGCTTTAGATATTTCGAAAGCCTTGTTTGGAGATAGAGAATATTTATTGCTTAGAAAATTCGATAAAGTCGATTGTTGCACTCCGATTCTTTTCGAAAGCGTCTTTTGATTAAATCCTTTTTTAATCATTTCTATCTGTATAGGTTCTCGTTTCGCTCTTACGCGCATCTTACCTTCCCCTTTCTTGTTCTTCTTAAAGAACTTGAAATTTATTTAGTTCTCATTTAAGAACAACATCATTTTAGCATGGCTTTCAAAAGAACGCAATACTAATATCAAAACTATTTTATTTTCTTGTTCTTACATTAAAACGATGTTACACTATGAGGTATAAATATAGGAAGGAAGTGCAGAAAGTGGCTAAATATCCTGAAATGATTGAACTTGGAAACTATGTTAAGGAACTCCGGGGTAATGATACAACCAGTAAACAATTAGCTGATGCTATAGGAGTATCTAAAAGTTTTATCTCTGATATTGAAAATGGAAACAAGAAAAAGCCTAGAATGGAAATCCTCGAAAGGATTGCTAATTATTTTGGTGGAGGAGATAAAGAGGTTGTTAAATACATTTATATCCAACTTTTAGAAAGAGCCGGATATACGACAGAACGAAATTCATTAGTCCATGGGATACAAAAAAAAGAAAATAAACAAGTTGTTCCATTATCAGAATTTATAAAAGGTCTAGAATATGAAGAAACTCGACCGCTAGAAGCAAATGAATTTCTTTGCCTTTTTAATGATGATTCCGGAAATCAAATATCTTACAGAGATTCCGCTAAAAGCAAGGCTGACTTTTTCGACCTAAACAGAATAATTCAAAATGAATATCGAACAAATATTAAAAATAAAAATAACTATTCTATCATTGGTACTACCCCACTATACTATTGTGGAAAAGAGTTAACTCACGAAGATAGGATAAAGGCAATGAAATTGCTAGATATTGTTTTTGATATAGATAGAGAAGAATACAACAAAAATAAATAATCACTCCCTCCGCTTGCCCCCAGCAGTACAGGAGGGAATTATTATGGCAAAATTTGAACAATACAAAGATAAAAATAATAAACGAAAATGGTTATTCAGTGGATATATTGCTACTGACCCTATTACAGAAAAGAAGATTGTCACCACTCGTAAGGGTTTTGACACCAAAGCGGAAGCAAGCCTTGAGTTTGATAAATTAAAAGCAAGCATTCTAAAAGGTTCTAAAAAGAAGCGCACAATCACTTTTCAAGAACTTTATAACGATTGGTTGGAACAACACCGTAAAAGTGTTAAATCTTCTACAGTAGCCACAAATAGAAGGTTTATTGAAGGACATGTATTGCCGAAATTCGGCAAGTTAAAACTAGACCAAATAACCGTTTCTTTTTGTCAAAAATGTGTGAATGAATGGCATAGCAAATATAAGCAATACCACTATATAAGACGTGCTACCGCCCAAGTTATGAATTATGGCGTTTCTATGGAATTAATGGAAAGTAACCCTATGAAAAAGACGATTCTTCCACGCAAAAAAGAAGAGGAAAAGAAACCTAACTTTTATAGTAAAGATGAATTACACGAGTTTATGAAATTCATTCAAACACTTGATAACTATAAATATTATGCGTTCTTCCGTTTGCTTGCTATTACTGGCATGCGTAAATCAGAAGCATTGGGGCTGTATATTAAAGACTTAAACATATTCAATAAGACACTAACAATCGGCAAAACGATAGCTATTGATGAATACGATCAAGTTATTTTGCAGACACCCAAAACAAAAAATTCGTACCGCACCATCAGCTTAGATGATGAAACGATACGAATTTTGCAAAAATGGTTTAGTATTCAAAAAGAAGATTATTTCAAACTTGGATTTAATACGTCAAAAGCAAAGCAACTCATGTTTAGCAATATGAGTAACGATTTGTATTATCCGCAAGTAGTAAATGATTGGCTCGATTGGATTTATGACAAAGCGGAAAAAGAAGGCTTAACTTTAAAAAGAATAAGTCCTCATGGTTTCCGACATACTGCTTGTTCGCTTATGTTTGAAGCTGGTGCAACGATTAATGAGGTTCAAAAGCGCTTAGGTCATAAGGATGTAAAGACTACCATGAACATTTATAGCCACGTTACACCGCAACAAGCAGAAAATACTAGCGAAAAACTAGCTCAATATTTAAGTTTCTAACAAATAGATAGTTTTTTAGATAGTATTTTTAAATTTAAGGCAAACAAAAAAGCTAGAAACATTATTATATCAACGTTTCTAGCTTAAGTATTATGATTAACCTACACTGCCTTCCATCTCATATGAAATCAGTCTATTTAATTCAACGGCATATTCCATTGGTAATTCTTTCGTAAATGGTTCCACAAATCCCATGACAATCATCTCTGTCGCTTCTTCTTCTGACAAACCACGACTCATCAAGTAGTAAAGTTGTTCTTCAGAGATTTTTGATACTTTGGCTTCATGTTCCAATGCCACGTGACTATTGTGGATTTCGTTAAATGGAATCGTATCACTCTTCGATAATTCATCCATAATAATCGTGTCACACTCAATATGTGAGATTGACCCTTCACTTTGTTTAGAGAAAGTTACTTGTCCACGATAGTTCACTTCTCCACCATCTTTAGCGATTGATTTAGAAACAATTGAGCTTGATGTGTTTGGTGCGTTGTGAATCATTTTTGCCCCAGTATCTTGAATTTGATTCGCTCCAGCAAACGCAACAGATAACATCGTTCCACGCGCGCCTTCTCCTTCAAGATAAACACTAGGGTATTTCATTGTTGTTTTAGCCCCTAAGTTTCCATCAATCCATTCCACTGTTGCTCCTTGATCTGCACGAGCACGTTTTGTTACCAAGTTATACACGTTGTCAGACCAGTTTTGGATGGTTGTGTAACGACAATACGCATCTTTTAAGGTAAAAATCTCAACAATCGCCGCATGCAAACTATTGCTTGAATAAGTTGGTGCAGTACATCCTTCCACATAATGCACGCTTGCGCCTTCATCAACAATAATCAACGTACGTTCAAACTGTCCAGTATTTTCAGCGTTAATACGGAAGTATGTTTGTAGTGGCACATCTACTCGCACGCCTTTTGGTACATAGATAAAGGTTCCACCAGACCATACTGCTGAGTTTAATGCTGCTAATTTATTGTCAGTTGGTGGCACTAAAGAGGCAAAATATTGTTTAAATAAATCTGGGTACTCTTTTAATGCGGTATCTGTATCAGTAAAGACGATTCCTAATTTTTGGAATTCCTCTTTCATGTTATGATATACCACTTCTGATTCATACTGCGCACTTGCTCCAGCTAGATATTTACGTTCTGCTTCTGGAATCCCGATACGTTCAAAGGTTTCTTTGATTTTATCTGGCACATCATCCCAATCGCGGGCTGGTTTATCACTTGGTTTTTGATAATAGTTAATCTTATCAAAGTCCATGTCAGATAAATCTGGTCCCCATGTTTGCATTGGCATTTTGTGGAATGCTTCCAGTGATTTCAAACGAAACTCAAGCATCCATTCTGGTTCTTCTTTTTTAGCCGAAATCGCGCGAACAATCTCTTCTGTTAATCCTTCACCTGTTGTATAGATCGGTTGCACATCGTCGTGAAAACCAAATTTATACTCTTCTAATTGTGGTACCTCACTCACTTGGGTCACACTCCTTATTCTTCACTATGTAATTCTTCGGTTACAACCGTTTGATTGTCTTCAATAATCCCACGCTCTAATGCTTTCCACGCTAGTGTTGCACATTTTATCCTCGCAGGAAATTTTGCCACGCCCCCTAGCATTTGAGCATCTTTTAAGACTTTTTTCTTCTCACCAATGTTCTCACCTTGCACCAACTCTAAAAAGTCGGCAATGATTTCAATGGCTTCTTTTTCGGTTTTTCCTTTTACCGCGTCAGTCATCATACTGGCACTTGCCATACTGATTGAACAGCCATGACCGTCAAAGGCAATCTCATCAATTACCCCATCTTTCATCGCAAGTTGTAATTGAATCACATCCCCACACGTTGGGTTATTCAATTCAATTTGGCTAGTCGCTTCATCCAATACCCCTTTGTTGTGTGGGTGATTGGTATGATCTAAAATAACTTGTCGATAAAGATTGTCTAATCTAGATAAAGCCATCTGAGAAAAACTCCTTTGCAGCGATGATTGATTCAACTAATGAATCAGCATCTTCTTTTGTGTTGTAAAAATAAAAACTTGCTCTTGCTGTTGAATGAACAGCCAAATAGCGAAGCAATGGCTGAGCGCAATGATGCCCCGCTCGAATTGCCACCCCTTGCATGTCTAGTGCGGTTGCCAAATCATGCGGATGTACACCTTTTATGTTAAAGGCAATCACACCAGTATGTTTACTCGCCTCTCTTGGTCCATACAGCTCAAACCCATCAATCGCTAGTAATTTTGGCAACACATACTCGACTAGTTCCTGTTCATGTTTTGTGATGGTATCTAAACCAATTTCTTCCAAATACTTGATCGCACTTGCTAATCCAATCGCCCCAGAAATATTCGGTGTGCCGGCTTCAAACTTATATGGCAACTCTGCCCATGTGCTGTAATCATCATAGACAAAATCAATCATCTCACCACCAAACTCGATGGGTGACATTTTTTCAAGCCAAGTTTGTTTGCCATACAACACACCAATCCCAGTTGGCGCACACATTTTATGACCACTAAAGGCATAAAAGTCACAATCCAATTCTTGTACTGAAATCTTCATGTGTGGCGTTGATTGCGCGCCATCAACGACCATTACAGCACCGACTTCATGAGCCAGTTTCGCTAAGTCTTTGACAGGATTCACCACACCTAAAACATTCGACGCATGGGCAATCGACACAATTTTCACACCTGATACGATTTTTTCTTTCGCATCAGCCATATCCAACTCACCGTCTTCAGTCAAATCAATGTAGATGAGTTCAGCTTGTTTGCGTTTGGCTAATTCTTGCCACGGTACAATGTTTGAATGATGTTCCATGCGACTAATCACAATTTTATCACCTGGCTCAACAACTAACTCACCAAGTGAACGTGCCACCCAGTTTAGTCCAGTTGTCGTCCCTCGTGTAAACAACACTTCTTTTACACTACTCGCATCAATAAATGCTCGTACGGTTTCTCGTGCTGCTTCATATTGACTTGTCGCACGTTCTGCCAGTGTATGTACGCCACGATGCACATTCGCATGACTGGTTTGCATATACGTAACCAGATCATTGATCACAGGTGTTGGCACATGTGTTGACGCGGCGTTGTCTAAATAGACAAGTCGCTCATCATTTACTTGTTGAAAAAGAATTGGAAAATCTTGTTTGCGTTTAGATACAGTCATTTAATCAGCCAGCTTTCTATCAATTACTTGAACAAACTCCTCTTGAACAGATTTAACAGGGATTGACGTAATCACAGACCCTAAGAATCCACGTGTTACCAATCTTTCTGCCTCTTTTTGAGGAAGTCCTCTACTCATTAAATAATATAATTCTTCTGGGTCAAGACGACCAGCACTTGCTGCGTGTCCTGCCGTTACTTCAAATTCATCAATTAATAAAATTGGGTTTGCGTCACCACGCGCTTTATCCGATAACATTAACACACGACTTTCTTGTTGGGCGTCTGCGCCTTTTGCTCCTTTGATGATGTGGCCAATTCCGTTAAAAGTTAACGTGCTTTTCTCACGAATCACACCATGTTGTAAGATGTGACCAATTGAATGTGACGCTCTATTTGTTACACGTGTGTCGATTCCTTGAATTTGACGACCTGTTGCAATCGCGACAACTTTCACTTCCGCATGAGAGCCTTCGCCAACAAGTTCTGAATCAAAATCAGCGACAACATTTCCGTCACTCATTAAACCTAACGCCCAATCCACACTCGCGTCACGCATAATGTAGCCACGACGATTTAAGTATGTGTTGACTTCTTTGCCTAGACGGTCAATAGCGGCAAATTTTACTTTTGCTCCTGGTCTAGCAATCACTTCAACGACAATATTCGCTGCTAATTTTTCAGCTGTTTCACCTACTGATTGGAATCTTTCCAAGTAAGTTAGCTCACTATTATCATCTGCTACGATTAAGACATGTTTTACCATGGCACTGCTGTCGTTTAATTGGTGATAAAATAATGACTCAAACGCGTCTTTTACAACCACATTTTTTGGCACGTATAAGAATACCCCACCGTTTAAAAAGGCTGTATGGAACGCAGTTAATTTGTCTTCGTCACTTGGCACAGCTTTTGTCATGAAATATTTCTCAACTAAGTCGCTGTGCTCTTTCATTGCGGTAAAAATATCAGTAAAAATCACGCCTTGTTCAGCTAATTCGACTGGCATTTGTTCAAAATAAGTTGTCGTGCGACCTTGAATGATTAATGGGTTATCTTCTAGTTCTGTAAAAGAAGGCAAGATTTCTTCATTTATCACTTCATTGTTTAACTCGCCAACATTCATTAAAGGCCAACGATGGTATTTTACTCGTTCGATTGCTGGTAATTCTAAGTCATCGATTTTATTTAACGCCTCTTTACGACGTTCTAACATCCATTGTGGTTCTTCCTGACTAGCTGAAAATAATGTCACGTCGTCAAGATAATCAGTTACATTTGTAGATTTCATTTATCTTGTCTCCTTCATTATTCTTCGTTTTCTTCGTAATCAATTCCTAATTCTTCACTGATTCCTTTGTATCCTTCTTCTTCAAGACGTTTCGCTAAATCAGCGCCACCAGTCATAACCACACGGCCATCCATCATAATATGAACCACATCTGGCACGATATAATTTAATAGTCGTTGGTAGTGAGTGATGATAAGTGACCCAAAGTTATCGCCACGCATTTCATTGATTCCTTTTGATACAACTTGTAATGCATCAATATCAAGACCTGAGTCGATTTCATCTAAAATCGCAAACGTTGGTTCTAACATTAATAATTGAAGAATTTCATTACGTTTTTTCTCTCCGCCTGAGAATCCTTCGTTTAAGTAACGTTCAGCCATTTCTTCTGGCATATCTAATAACGCCATTTTGTCATCTAATTTATCTAAAAAGTCCATGACTGAAATTTTGTCATCATCAGCACGTTTTGCGTTCATTGCCGCGCGCATAAATTCAGCATTTGTAATCCCTGGAATTTCACTCGGGTATTGAACCGCCAAAAATAGACCAGCACGTGCACGCTCGTCAACTTCCATTTCTAATACATCTTCACCGTCTAAAAGAATTTCACCTTTAGTGACCGTATAATTTGGATTTCCCATAATTGCTGCAGATAAAGTTGATTTACCTGTTCCGTTTGGGCCCATGATGGCATGAATTTCACCCGTTTTCATGGTTAAATTAACACCTTTTAGTATTTCTTTTTCTTCGATTGATACATGCAAATCCTTTATTTCTAAAACGGACATGTTTTTCCCTCCAAATTATTACTTTAATAAAAATTAACTCTCTTTCAATTCTAACCTAATTGAGAATGGACTTCAATTTAAAAGTGCTTCAATTACGTCTTATCTGGAAAAAAGGCAGATAATAATCACTCTCATTTAATATTTCTATCAAATAAAAAAAATGCAGACAACATTGTCTACATTTTTTTATTTAAGATTCATGCACTGGGTCGTCTAATTCTGCTTTTGATTTATCTCCCAGCGCAATCGCCCATTTCAACAATATTGGGGCAATAACTGTGGTAAAGATAATGACTAAAACTAAAGACGCATACATTCCTTGATCGATAAAGCCTTTTTCAAGTCCTAACGCAATCAAGATTAATGCCATCTCGCCACGTGAAATCAGACTCGCACCAATAATAGCACTACTATTGTTATCAAATTTCTCGATTTTCCCTCCAAGGAACCCGCCGATAAATTTAGTAAAGATAGCTAGTACGCTAAAGACAATGATTAATAACATGTTTTCGCCTAAACCATCTAAAACAAGTTTTAATCCAATGCTTACAAAGAATACTGGGGCAAATAATGCAGAAGTAATACTGGTTACTTTTCTTTCAACATATTCGGCAAATGGTGTTTGTGAGATTAAAATACCAGCAAAGAAAGCACCGATAATATCTGACATACCAATCCAATCAGCTAAGAAACTGAGTAAGAACACCATGATTAAAGAAAAGGCAACGTCTCGTTCTGGAACGATAAAGTATGACAACCCTTTAAGGATAATTGGTAAAATATATTTTCCGAAGATATAAATAAATAGGAAGAACAATACATTTTTAAAAAGAAATGGTAATACATCTGCAGTAGTTGTATTGGGGTTGACTAGATTTAAAACTAAGTTCAACAAGATAACGACGATGATATCGTCTAAAATAGATGATCCGATAATAATGGATCCTTCTTTTGTTTGTATGAAATTTAACTCTTTGAGTACCTGAATGGCGATGCTTAGAGAAGTTGCTCCGAAGATTAGACCAATAAATAGTGAAGTGTCTTGCGAATAATTAAACGACCTTGAAGCAAAGAAAAATACGGCGAATGGGATTAATACCCCTAGAAGACCTGTGATGAGAGAAGGTTTAAAATACTTTTTTAATATTTTTAAATCACTTTCCACACCAGCAATAAACATTAGAAGAATAACTCCCAAGTGGGATAACAACTCAATTGATGCATTGTTTTGTATGATGTTAAAAACAGATGGTCCTACTAATATCCCAACAATCAAACTCCCGACGACTGATGGAAGTCCAAATTTCATCGCAATGCTATCTGCTATTTTTGTCAATAAAATAATTAACCCTAAAGTTAACAAAATATCCATAATCTACCTCTTTTCATGTTTTATTTCGTTATACGAACGATTCCATAATGTTAATAATGACATTTTCCCTCTACACCTCACTTTGATTTTTTCTAACACTACTTCTATAAATTAATCGTATAATAAATGGAAACTGATTTCAAGTTTGAACTCTATCTTGCAATAACTACCTCAAAATAAAAAAGTACAAGTTGAAATGTTTCATTCAACTCGTACTTTTTTTATTTCTTATTGATTCACAATCGTAACGGTACCTTTCCACTTGTTATTAACAAAATCAACTATTTTTTGATCATGTAATGCTTCAACAAGGGCTTTTGTTTTATCGATACCTGCTACTTTTAGACGCAACGCCATATCTTGATGACGATCGCCACCAGCGATCACAGCCGGAATGTTCATCTGGGCAAATGCCTCATGATGACCATCCCAAATCCAACTGACA
>OMJG01000777.1_pt1 | contig 21763 bp, 20 predicted proteins | sample 1646431 | NCBI WGS metagenome assembly OMJG01 (sample SAMN03771674, study PRJEB25209) | food metagenome | isolation source: Cotija cheese | place: Mexico:Jalisco,Michoacan | collected 2011-12-12
AGACGAGGATTCAAGAATTGACTGGGGTATCATATTTTCAGTGATGATGCTAGGACTAATCGGGCTGGCGTCGATTTACGTCGCCGCAGTGCACGATTCTAGTTCGGTGAACGTCACGAAGCAGGTGATTTCTCAAGTCATGTGGTTCGTGATTGGGATCGCAATTGCTGTGATCGTGATGCAATTCGATTCCGAACAGTTGTGGCGGGTGGCGCCGATTGCGTATTGGTTCGGGATCTTCCTGTTAGCGGCGGTTTTAGTTCTATACAGTAGATCGCTGTATACCAGTACCGGGGCTAAGAGTTGGTTTGCAGTTGGTTCGCTAACGCTGCAGCCATCGGAAGTTATGAAGCCCGCCTTTATCTTGATGCTGGGGCGGGTGGTAACGATGCACAATACAGAACACCCCACTCACACCATGGCGAGCGACTGGCAGTTAATCGGTAAATTGATTGCGTACATGGTTCCGGTAGCGGTTCTCTTAAAGTTACAAAATGACTTTGGGACGATGTTGGTATTCTTCGCGATTTTAGACGGCGTGATTTTAGTTTCCGGGATTTCGTGGCGGTTACTGGCACCAACGTTTGCAGCCGTTGCTGCGATTGCCGGTACGGCACTATATTTAGTGATTGCACCAAGTGGCCGACATATTTTGGAAGCCATCGGTTTTAAGCAGTACCAGTTTGCGCGGATCGATACATGGTTGAACCCGTCGACGGACACGTCGAACAATGCCTATCAAGTTTGGCAGAGTATGAAGGCGATTGGTTCAGGTCAGATTACCGGGCGGGGGTTTAACGTCTCACACGGGACCGTCCCCGTACGCGAATCTGATATGATTTTCTCAGTCATTGGTGAGAACTTTGGCTTTATTGGTTGCGCCGTGGTCATCTTGTTATATTTCTTATTGATTTATCAGATGATTCGGGTGACGTTTGATACGAAGAACGAATTCTACGCTTACATTTCAACCGGGGTCATTATGATGATTCTCTTCCACGTATTTGAAAATATTGGGATGAGTATCGGACTGTTACCAATGACGGGGATCCCGTTACCGTTCATTAGTCAAGGGGGGTCGGCGTTGATCGCTAACATGGCTGGGATCGGATTAATGATGTCAATGCGGTATCATTACAAGTCCTACATGTTCAGTCGTAACGACCGGTTTGAATAATAAAATCAATGTAAAGGTATGGTGTTTAATATGAGTGAAGATGCAACTTATTTTTGGACAAAAGATGTTGATGGGCATACTCGGCTAGGTCTAACCGAGGCGGCTCATGAAGCCCTTGGTGAAGTTAAATATGCCGAATTACCGGCTATTGGCGATAAAGTTAGTCAAAACAGCGCTTTTCTAAGTGTTGAAGCCACTAAGGCCGTCTCAGAATTTAATTGTCCAATTAATGGTACCGTGGTTGCAGTTAACCCAGCTTTAACGGACAATTTTGACGCGTTGAACAGTGTGGAAGACGGCGTTGCTTGGTTAATTGACGTGGACTAATTGTCAGGCCTTGACAATTAGAAACAGGCTCGGTATACTCGGTACATTAACAATTGATTAAAAAAATATCATTTTGAAAAGATGAGTACGTGGTAACGATTACCTAGAGAGTCCCTAGTTGGTGTAAGGGGATTGATCGTGAAACTGAAGATGGTCTTGAAGTAATGAAGCTTAGTGAGTATCAACAAGCTAAGTTTGGGTCGCACCCATTATCATGCAGAGTTCATAGTAACTCTTGAGACAACTGGTGCGAGCTGGTTGTGAAGATGGGTGGTACCACGAGGCTAAGCTTCTCGTCCTGTTGATGATTATTGGCATAATCGTCTAGGATGAGGAGCTTTTTTGATGTGTAAGGAGGAATTTGACTTGATTGAATTTAAAGATGTGACGAAGACCTTTGATGCCAAACAGGGAGCGGTGCATGCCGTCCAAGATGTTAATTTAAAGATTGAAGATGGTCACATTTATGGCATCGTCGGTTATTCGGGTGCTGGTAAAAGTACCTTGGTACGGATGCTGAATGGCCTGGAAACCCCCACGAGTGGGTCAGTGGTAATTGATGATGTCAATATTACAACGCTGAGCGGGGCAAAGTTGCGGGCTCAACGGCAAAAGATTGGCATGATATTTCAACATTTCAATCTATTATGGTCGCGGACTGTTTTGGAAAATATTATGTTTCCACTTGAGATTGCGGGTCAGTCCAAAGCGGATGCTCGTAAAAAGGCGGAACACTTGGCTGATTTAGTCGGGTTAGCGGGACGAGAAACGGCTTATCCGTCCGAATTATCTGGGGGGCAGAAGCAACGCGTCGGGATTGCTCGGGCACTTGCGAATGATCCGCAAATCCTACTTTCGGATGAAGCAACGAGTGCCTTAGATCCTCAAACGACCGATGAAGTGTTGGACCTGCTACTATCGATCAATCAGAAGTTACATTTAACGATTGTATTGATTACGCATGAAATGCACGTGATTCGTAAGATTGCCGATCACGTCGCGGTGATGGAAGCCGGTAAAATTGTGGAACAGGGACCGGTATTAGAAGTTTTCAAGCGACCACAACAAGCAGTGACGAAGCGGTTTGTTAATGAAGAAGTCACGCCGTCTCTGAATGACACGACGGTGGTCGTTGATCAGCTGTTAGCGAAGTATCCTAAAGGAACCATTGTCCAATTGACGTTCCATGGTGATCAGGCCCAGTTGCCAATTGTTTCAGAGATGTTAAAGAAATACCCGTTAGATTTAAATATTATTGAGGGTGGAATTCACCAAACTCAAGAAGGCGCAATCGGTTCACTGTACTTGCAACTAACGGGTGACCAGGAACAGATCAAGGGCGCTCTGGCGTACCTACAAACGATGCGGGTAGAAACGGAGGTCTTAAATCGTGAATGATCAAGGATTAGATTCATACTTTAAATTTGCAAATGTTGATTGGGGTAGCATGATGTCGGCAACTTGGGAAACCATTTGGCTGACAATCGTTTCAATGGTCGTTGTTGCCATTTTGGGAATCGCCTTAGGTTTGTTGCTTTATGAGACAGCCGGTAGTCAGAATCCACTGGCTAAGGCGTTGAATTGGATTGTCGCGTTATTCGTGAACGTTTTCCGGTCGATTCCTTTCATTATTTTGATCGTGCTATTATTGCCAGTAACAACCAAATTAGTTGGGACGATTATTGGGCCACGAGCAGCTTTACCATCACTCATCATTTCAGCAGCGCCATTTTACGCCCGGATGGTGGAGTTAGCGTTCCATGAATTAGATCATGGGGTGATTGAAGCGGCTGAATCAATGGGTGCAACGCGGTGGCAAATTATTCGCAAGGTCTTGTTACCAGAGAGCATGCCAGCTTTGGTTTCCGGAATCACAGTGACGACGATTTCTTTGATTGGTTATACCGCGATGGCCGGGGCCATTGGGGCTGGTGGCCTAGGTAACTTGGCATACCAAGATGGCTTCCAGTCTAATAACAACGCGATTACGCTAGTTGCGACGGTTATTATTGTTATCATCGTGTTCATTTTCCAATTTATCGGGGATATTGCAGTTCGACATATCGATAAGCGAGTTAATTAAAGTTAATTTAGGAGGAATTAGGGTTATGCAAAAAAAGCGGATTTTAGGATTACTAGCAGTTGCCGCGACGGCGATTTTATTAGTTGGCTGTGGTAAATCATCATCGTCATCGACTAAGACAACAACCATTACGGTCGGGGCATCGTCAGTACCACATGCCCAGATCTTGAAGCATGTGCAACCAGAATTGAAAAAGGAAGGCGTTAATTTAAAAATCAAAGTTTTCCAAGATTACGTCTTGCCTAACAAAGCGTTGGCATCTAAAGAATTAGACGCTAATTACTTCCAGCATATTCCGTTTTTGGATAACTGGAACAAAGAAAATAATGGTAGTCTAGTATCTGCCGGTAAAGTTCACTTGGAACCAATCGGTGTCTATTCCAAGAAGGTTAAGAGTTTGAAAGACTTGAAAGATGGTGCGACAGTGTTAGTTAGCAGCAACGTTGCTGACTATGGTCGGGTTTTGACATTGTTCAAGGACGCTGGTTTGATTACCCTGAAGAAGGGGACTGATTTGACTTCAGCAACCTTCAATGATATTAAAACTAACAAACGGCATCTGAAGTTCAAGCATTCATACGAAGCTAAGTTAATGCCAACATTTTACAAGAACAATGAAGGTGACGCGGTCGTAATCAATGCGAACTACGCCGTGCAAGCTGGTTTGAATCCCAAGAAGGACGCAATTGCGCTCGAAAAATCAGATTCGCCATACGCTAATATTGTGGCTGTTCGTAAGGGTGACAAGAACAAACCAGCTATCAAGAAGTTAATGAAGGCGTTACGTTCTAAGAGTACTCAACAATGGATTGAAAAGAAATATAAAGGTGCGATTTTGCCAGTTTCAACTGACTAAGCGGGCACTTTAAATTAAAATATCGTTTGACTAGGCTAGTTTTAGGATCCGTTCCTTGAAGCTAGTTTTTTCATTCTTTAGGATTGCCGGCACTCGGTATTGATGAAGTTATATAAGCTGATTTGTCACGAAATATAACAATTGATTAAAATCTAATGAGACAGCGTCCTGCTTGACTTTGTAGCGGTTGCAATGTACGCTTACCAAGTTAAATAAACTACAGATTGGGGTTTACAGCATGCGTAAATATGGTGTGATCGGGTTAGGCCAAGTCGGTGCGACGGTGGCCTATACGTTGGTTCAACAAGGAACCGTTGATGAATTAGTATTAATTGACAAGAATGAGGCCTTGGCGAAGGCCCAAAAACTCGATTTAGACGATGCCTCACCGCGTCTAAGCTCAACCACTAAGATTATTTTAAATGATTATTCAGCCTTAGCAGATGCTGAAGTTTTGATCGTGGCTTCCGGTAATATTGGTGCGATTGACATGAACAGTTCTAAAGGCCGCTTTGGTGAGTATGATTTGAATCAAGCTATAGTTCGGGATATTGCGCCTAAAATTGTGGCGTCTGGCTTTAAAGGCATTTTGATTGATATTATGAACCCGTGTGATGTGATGACGGATTATTTACAACGAATGACCGGTTTTCCACGTCAGCGGGTCTTTGGTACGGGGACCTTTTTAGACACGGCCCGGATGCAAAAGTATGTGGGACAAGCAGCTGGGACGAATGGCAAAAATGTTTCGGGCTATGTTTACGGTGAACACGGTAACTCACAATTTGTTGCTTGGTCAACGGTCAGTGTTAACGGGCAGCCAATCAAGAATTTCCCTGGCCTGAATCTTGATCAACTTGAAGAAGACGCTCGGCAGGGGGCGTTTGCGGTCATGGCTGGTAAACACTATACCAACTTTGCGATTGCTACTTGTGGGGTGCGATTAGCAGAAGCGGTCAGTGCGGACGCTCAATTAGCTTGCCCAGTTTCGGCATTTGATCCGCAGTTCGGGACTTATGTCGGCATGCCAGCTGTAATTGGTAAGCATGGCATTGAGTCGTTAATTCAACTGGATTTAACTGCCGATGAACAAGCTTCATTAGCTGCATCTGCGACGTTTATCAAATCACAAGTAGACGTTTTGCCACAACCATAAGTATTGATTTAGCATGATTGAAGCACATCGTACTTATTTTAATCATCATTCGTGAGAATGCATTAATCGCACGTGAATTAGCGTATCGATGTTTAGACGTGGCCTAATTAGGACGTTATGATGTCAACCAGAGTAAGGCTCAGGGTGGCATCATAACGGCTATAATTAGGCCACGTTTTATGCATTGTGCTAGTTATTATTTAGTATGAATCGTGATTAAAACATGCCAGTTAGTTGGATTATTGTTCGTCAGCATATGCACGTCTGGTGCCGACCTCCGGGGCTGGGTGCCAATCGCTGGAACGTAGCCGACGTCGATTTGAGCTCACGCAGAAGCCCACTGCGCAATCTCAAATACGAGTCTTATTCTAAGCCGGAAGTAACCCACTTCCAGCTAAGAATAATTTGGCTACTGAGCATTGTCACCCAGCCCCTCCAGTCTAAAAGAGTGTTCGGGGCCACGGGTTGAAGCCGAGTATTGCCTAGCCAACGGATTAATGTGGTCTTGGCATTAGTCCGTTGGTGTAGCAAGCACCGGTTTCAGTGGCCCCGAACACGTTTCGACAGCATTTCCTTGAAGCGTGGAAGACCAGTATTTGAGATGTGGACTTTCGGCTCAAATCTGTATTGAAGTGCCCTACAATTAGCAGAAATGATTGGAAGCCAGCGTAGGACGAACTAATCAAATAATTTTTCGCCAAATTGAATACTTTTCAGTAGGATTCAGATGGTAGCTTTTAAACCTAGAAATGACTATTTTTAATCATGACTCATGACAAATTAACTAGCACAATGCGTTACGTTTTATGGTTGAATGGGTTCCTTTAGGCAAGACGGGCACTGACATGCTAAAATAGAAGGTAAATTGGAGATTACGAGGTCATTATGCAAGCAGAGAAATTGATGCAGGTTAAAAATGCAGTATTGAAATTAAGACAGCAACTCCGTGCGGGACAGGTTTATCAATCATTACCGGCCCGGATGGATGTGCTGATCAAACAGTTGCCGAGCACTGTGGCAACGACGGTGACGCTTCCGGGTGATGAAGAAGTTCTGCCATTGATTGCAACGTTGCATGAACAGTTGAAGAAAGGTACGCTGACGGCCATTAGTAGTGAGCAGGTCAAGCTCTTAATGGCGCACATTGGCTCACGTAATCCACAGGTTCGTGATCAGGGCGTCTACTATTTGTTAAATGAAGCCCTGCAACAGCAGGTGCTTACGCCGGCACAATTAGGTGATATTTTTGATCAGTTGATTCAAGATCAGCTATTATTTGCCCATATTGACGAGCCACAAAATGATGCCATCTATCAGCGTTCCTTTGCGGTGTTGTTGCTATCAGTGTTATTGTACGCGGATCATGCGGGTCTAAAATTCATGACGCCTGCTCGGCTTGACTTGATTGTTACCCAAATGACGATTTATATTTTGTTAGAAACGGATACTCGTGGTTTTGTGGGAACGACCGGTTGGGCCCACGCTTATACGCACATTGGGAATATCTTGGATGAATTGGCAGATGAGTCAAAATTAGCTCGTGCGGATAAATTATTATTATTGGCGGCGTTGTTGAGTCGGTATCAAAAGTTAACAACACCTTTAATTTTTGGGGAGCCGGAGCGGTTATCAACTTATTTGACGCTGATTACGAATAAGGACGAACTGTACTGTGACTATTTGTTAGCGGCATTAAAGGAATGGCATCGGCAGTTAATGATGCATACGCACCCATCAAGTGAGGCTGAATGGACGCAGATTTTTAATCGTAATCGATTGCTAGAGGCGTTAGCACTGCACGATGATTTACCAACTGCAGTTGTTGATTATTTGGATGATGAATTGGAATTTTTAGGCTAGGTTTGAAAGGAAGTCTTTTGAATGCAAGCAAAAGCAATTGGCTTAACGCAAGGATTACCGGTAAGTAATCCGCAAAGTTTACAAGATGTCACGATTGAAATCGATCAACCACGCGGGCGTGATATTTTAGTGGAAGTTCTCGCAACGTCGGTTAATCCAATTGATACTAAACAGCGGCAGGTTCAACCGCAAGTTGAGCATCCTAGGATACTAGGTTTTGATGCGGTAGCGAAAGTCTTGGCCGTGGGTGAAGCGGTAACGACGATTATGACTGATGATCTTGTTTACTATGCCGGCGCCGTTGACCGGCCAGGCAGTGACGCGCAGTACCAATTGGTGGATGAGCGGTTAGTCGCTTGTGCGCCCAAAAAGTGGACCGCGGCACAATCAGCCGGATTACCACTGACAACGTTAACGGCTTGGGAAGCATTGTTTGAAAAGTTACCGTTTATAGCGGCTGCCAATGTTAATCTTGGACATAGTGTCCTAATTATCAATGGTGCCGGTGGTGTGGGGTCGATGGCTATTCAGTTGGCTAAGTGGGCGGGACTCCAAGTTATTACGACAACTGGTAAGCCCGCTACCACTGAATGGGTCAAACAGCTAGGTGCCGATGTTGTTTTGGATTACCATCAAGATTTGGCCGCACAATTGACAGCGGCGGGTTTGACGACCGTTGATCATGTGATTTTATTGCATTCAACGGATCGATATTTACCGTTAGTCACGCCACTGGTACGGCCACTCGGAACGATCGTGGCGGTCGTCACGAATCAGCAACCATTGCCAATGGCATTATTAAAGCCCAAGAGCTTGAACTTTGCTTGGGAGTTTATGTTTACGAAAGCTAACTATCGGTTACCATCGATGGCAACACAGGGGATTATTCTAGCCCGAGTAGCCCAATTGGCGGATGCTGGGGTCATTGTACCAACGACCAAGCGGATATTAGCAGGGATTAATGCAGCTAATTTACGAAGCGCTCATGAAATTGTGGAAACGGGCCAAATGTTAGGTAAAGTGGTCTTAACTGCACCATTTAATGCGTAAAAACCAATGATTTTATTGCAAAAATGTTTTCAATTGTGCTCAGATATTGTAGAATTAACTAAGCCGTAGTATGAAATAAACCTTGATAGGATGAACAAAATTATGGAGACACAAAAAAAGATCCACGTTGGTATGTTATTTGGCGGGAATTCTTCAGAACACGATGTTTCGAAGCGTTCAGCGCATAACATTTATGATGCCATGGACAAGAATAAGTATGATGTTGACTTGTTTTTAATCACAAAGGACGGAGTGGCCTTGAGTGATGCCGCAACGCGGCGGGTATTTGATGGCGAACCAGAAGATCAAGTGGTTGCTGAAGAAATGCCCAAGTTGGACATGCGTGATCCATTAGCACCCATCAAGAACCTGACACTAGCTAAGGACATTGATATCTTTTACCCAGTGGTGCATGGTAACTTGGGGGAAGATGGCACCTTACAGGGGCTGTTCAAGTTATTGAAGAAGCCCTATGTCGGTAGTGGCGTGTTAGCGTCGGCGGCCAGCTTTGACAAAGACATTACGAAGCAGATTCTAACCCATCACCATATTCAAAATACGAAGTACGTGGTGGTCACGCCTGAAAATCGGGATCAGATGACATATGCTTATTTGCAAGCCCATGTCGGTGATCATTTATTCATTAAGCCAGCGAACCAGGGATCATCAATCGGAATTCATAAGGCTGAGAATGAACAGGAATATTTGGACGGCTTAGCGGATGCCTTCAAGTATGACTATAAGATTTTGGTTGAAGAATCAATTGATAATCCGCGAGAAGTAGAATGTTCAATATTAGGTAATGAAAATCCTAAGGCCTCTAAGCTTGGTGCAATCGATGTTCCAAAGACGGATACGTTCTACGATTATAATAATAAATTCGTGGATGCTAGTGGTGTGACTTTTGAGCTACCAGTCGAATTACCGGCTGAGTTAACCAAACGGATTCAGCAGATGTCACTAGACGCATTTAAAGCCCTTGGTTTGAAAGGGATGGCACGGGTTGACTTCTTAGTTTCTGAAGATGGCGAACCATATTTGGGCGAAATTAACACGTTGCCTGGTTTCACTAATATTAGTTTGTATCCAAAGTTATGGGAAGTTTCAGGTATTAGCTACACGGACTTGATTGATCAATTGATCCAACTTGGATTTGATGAATTCAAACGTCAGTCTGACATTCACTATGATTTTGTCGCGTTAGACGCAGAATAAAACCGTAATTAATTTGTGGTGGTTGGGATGAAGCAATTCATCACGACCACCACTTTTTGTGAGGAGGGATCAGGTTGTTAAGTCGCGGATGGCAACTAATTATTCGTGGTGGACAGCAATTAACTGGGCCACTAGCCATCTGGTGGTTAACTGGCATGTTACTAGCAGTGCTTGTTAAGGTACTGGGCATTCAAGTTGGTGGCGGAATGAGTTTGATTGGACTAATTGTGTTGAGTGCTTGGCTACCAGCATTAGCGGTCCGTAGTAATCACGAGCCATTGCAGGTCGGTCAATTTATTTGTCGCTGGTCAATGTTGCTAGTAATGGCAGTGTGGTGGCTGCCACTCGGCTGGTTAGGCTATCTAGCAACCTTACAAGCAAGTCTACAGTTGCCGGCAGCTATTCAGAATGTGATCTTTAATACGCGTTATGACTGGTTACCCGTAGCGGCACCGTTATGGGCGCTTGGTTGGTTGTTGAGCTGGAAGTGGTTACCGGCACTCCGACAACAATTGTTGAACCCTGCCAATTGGAAAAACTACTGGCAGGCTGGTTGGAAAACATCGTGGTGGGCGGCTATTAAAAGAACGCGTTATGGCTGGATGGTACTAATTGGCTGGGGAATTTTAGCCGGCCTTAGTGTGGGAATCGTTTGGATCTGTGGGAATTACAGCCAGATTGTGAGTCGACTGGTGGCAATAATCAGTATGACAGGATTACAACTAATTGGCTGGTTGTTGCTCATGGGTGAATGGGCACAATGGCGGCCACAACGGGTTACCTCAGTAAGGCCCCAATGGCAGACGGCGCTAATAACGTTGATTAGCTTGGTGGCCTTAAGCAGTTATTCGGGTTGGTGGTTAGGTGCGCCGACAACTGCGATACCAGCAGTTATTGCGCACCGAGGTGTCAATGGTCATGATGGTGTTCAAAACACGACAGCAGCGCTTAAACGGACGGTTAGACAGACCCGACCTAACATGGTTGAGATGGATATTCAGCCGACTGCGGATCGGCACTGGGTCGTGATGCATGATCCCACGTTGACAGCCCTGGCTGGTCAAGCGGGGCCAGTCCATGATTATCCAGTTGATGAATTGAGTGGGTTACCCTTGCATGAGCATGGTCAAAAGGGGCGTTTAAGCACGTTTAATCAGTACTTTACGGTGGCACGTAACTTACAACAACCCTTGTTAGTCGAAATCAAATCAGTAGGAGGAGCCAATCAACTGATGGGCCCATTTGCGGAGCGCTATGGTCAGATATTGGTGCGTCAAAAAGGGGCCGTCCATTCGTTAGACTACCGGATTATTGAACAATTGCATCAACGAAATGTTCAACTGCCAGTAGGATTAATTGCGCCATTTTATCTGACCGATTTTTCGGATTCAGTAGCCAGTTTTTATTCACTGCAAGCCCTAACGGCCACTCGTGAACAGGTTAGCGCGGCTCATCGTCAGCATCACGCCGTATATTTTTGGACAGTTGATCGGCCACTCGCCATGCAACGGCTGGCTGCTATGGGGGCGGATGGACTCATCACGAATCGACCTGGTCAATTAAAACAACTGCAAACGAGGTCTAAACATTATTATTTTTATCAATTGATAAATTGGCTACTGAGTTGGTTATAATCTACTGAAAGAAGTATGAGAACCAAGCTTGATTATTAAGCCGCGATAGCGTTCTAGACGAGGGTGTCATGACAAGTGATATGAGCTGTAAATAACGTTTATTTATTGCCTTTTGAATCGCTTTCAGTAGTTCTCACTTTTAATAAACAAGTCCTTAATTAGGCCGGTTAACGAACTGGAGTACTGGATAATTAATAAATGACCTTAGTGTTAAAGCATGGTATAAACTTAATATTAAATAAGAATTACGCGTATTTCTTGCTAAAATTCCGTTATGTGAATATAATTATATGCGTGATTGGTATTGTCCAATTGGTTAGTGCTCAATTATTCGAACGTATTAATGAGGATTGATTAGGTGTCACGATAGCCTTGTTCACTAAGTGGGGTCGAGCAAGGACAGCAACAAACAACTGAGTTGGGTTTAAGGCAATTGAATAAAAGAGGGGTTAAGCATGAGAATATTAGGAGAAAAGGTGCGGCAGTTCAGAAAACGGAAGGGCATGTCGCAAAAAGAACTGGCAGATGGTATTTGTACTCAGGCAACGATTAGTTTGATTGAGAAAAAAAGCAAGATTCCAAGTATGAAGATTATGATGAAAATTTGTAATCGATTAGGAATTCGTTTGTCAGAAGTTATTATTGAAAATGATGACCAGTTATATCGGACCTTTAAAAAAATTGATTTATTGATTCGACATATGCAACTGGAAGAAGCGCAAGACGTCTTCCAGCACATCCGGCCCAAACAGCTACGTAGTAATACCGATAAGAAACAGTATTACTACTATGAGGGCTATTTGCAGCTAGTTCTTAATGACAATGCTGACGAAGCTATTTTTAACTTTGGGATGTTGCTAAATCAGTTTGTTAAATCTAGTCATGATATGTTTGCCATCTTAGCAACGTTGGGGACTGGATTAGCTTATGAACGTAAACAGGCTTATGACAAGGCTGAGATCTTCGTCAAGCAGGCAGTTGACACCTTACACACAATGGATGCGCAAGCAATGCCGATGGGTGACGATGATTATTTACAAAATGAAATCCTGATTTATGCCTCGGCTGCGCAACTTTATGCCAAAATCAACTTCCCCGAAGAAGCCTTGGAGCTAATTGATTTGGCACTTAAAAAGGCCCAGGAAAGTCAGTCACTTTATTTATTAGATCGGTTGTATGCGCAGAAAGCGGCCAATGAAGTTGTTTTAAATAATATTCAGTCAGCACATGACCATTACTATGTGGCATACGCGTTGAGTTTAGTCACGCACAACAGTAGTTTGACTGAAAAAATCACGAAAGAAATGGCCGAGTACCACATTGCACCGTTGCAAGTGGCTAACGAAGCTTAAATTGTGCAGTGGGACAGTTAGCGGTGAGTGGCCGCGCTTGATTTGGGTGTTCTCAACCTGATTGAGCACGGCACGCTGCTGACTGGCCCATTTTTATTACCGGGGGGGAATGTTAAGATGAGTTGTCAAAATTGTGGTTATCAGAATGCACCGAACGCCCAATTTTGTTTGGAATGTGGTCAACGCTTAGACGTGTTGACTAAGCGTGCTGCAATCCAACCAAGTCGCGTGCAACGGCGACAATCACAATCACGACTAGCCATATTCTCAACCCGATTTAATCAGCAGTGGTTGCTTAGTGGGCTAGTTGCACTGTTACTGCTGATTGGTGGTGGTTATATCATTGGTCAGCTATTCTGGTCGTCCATGGCGCCAACCACTGCTAAGTCGGCGGCCAGTGGGATATCACGTCTACAGCGCAACCTGCGGCGACAGGGAAGCCGCTGGCGACGTTTCCAACTAAGACGGTCTCCGAGCTTGTTGAGCAAACAATGCAAGACGTGGCCGGGCGAACTTCGATAGCAGTCATGCCGTTGACGGGCAGTCAGACTGTAATCGTTAATAATGGCGCACAGCGCGCTGGGAGTTTAATTACATTATTTATTTTAGTGACAGCCTATGATCAAGTTCATCAAAATAATTGGCAAATGCAGGATCGGTACACATTACGTGCTGAAGATAAGGTCGGTGGTACGGGAACGTTACATACTTTACCTGCTGGTAGTCAGCTGACTTACGCGGAGATCGCTAAGCGGATGATTACGGACAGCGATAATACCGCTGCTAATATTATGTTGGATCGAGTGGGCGGTGTGTCTGCAATCAACAGTGAAGTTGCTCAATTGGACTTAAAAGATACCACAATGGCACGTCGATTAATGGACACCGCGGCACTTAAAGCGGGTCGTGATAACTATACTTCAGTTCGGGATGTCGCAACGATACTGCAACGGCTGGCTAACTATCGGTTGATTTCTAAAAGGGCTGATCAGGCCATGTTAACGATTTTAAAGGCTAATACTGATCACAGCAAGTTAGTCAAAAATTTGCCAACACGGGCAACGATTTACAATAAGACTGGAGATTATCAAGCGTATGGTGTTCAAAATGATGCGGCCATTGTCAAAAATCGGCAAGGCACCTTTATCATGACTGTGATGGCTGCTGATGGGGAACGTGAAGCACAAACGACGGCTTTGAATGATCTTGGTCAGAAACTCTACCGTGTCATTTTGGAATAATGAGCCAGTACTGACTAGGCTGGTTAAATAAGCAATACTAGAGAACAATATAAAAAGTCGAGCCAATGAAGTTTCATAACTTCATTGGCTCGACTTTGGTAGTCAGTGCATTAAAATATTACTTTTTCTTTGGTTTAGGTGCTGGCTTATTCTCTAAGTCAGTCCGGACAACCAGCACGTCGCAAACAGCCATTCGAGTGACGTATTCGGTGACCGAACCAATCAACAGACGTTCGACTGCGTTGAGGCCAGTAGCCCCAATCATAATTAAGTCAGTCCCCATGTCCTTAGGAACGTCACGAGCGATAATCGTCTTTGGTGCCCCATATTCGATGGAGTAATCAACGTTATCTAAGCCGTCCGCTTTAGCTTCGGCAACGTATTTATCTAGCGTCTTTTGAGCAGTATCCGTCACTTGTTCGACCATCGTCGTATCAAAACTAGAAATGTTTTGGAAAGCACGGGTATCAACCACGTGGACCATGTGAACTGAGGCGTTAGGTCCGTTCCGTTTCGCGACGGCAACCGCCTTTTTAAATGCTAATTCCGCTTCATAAGAACCATCAACAGGAACTAAAATGTGTTGGTATTGTTGTAACATCATTCTCACCCCTCATTACTTTATAACTATATTGTAAAGGTTTTCGCAATAAATAAAAAGCGTTTTCTATGAGATTTGCATAAAACTCACTAAAATTAGTGCAATTGCCATCATGATGAGCGAGCCACTTGCTAACACGATGGCAATTAGCATTGTTGCTTGGATAAAGATGGTCACGAGACAAGCAATGGTGACTAGTAACATTAAACCGCCGCCATAACGAGCCACATGCTTGATGGTGGGCGCTTTGTTGGGGTCAAAAAAGAGAAACGGTCGCGATTGGTGGGTCAGTAGGTAGTAGCTGAGCCATCCCGCAATGAGTGTGTAAACGACAAGCAGTAGTGTAATCAAAATAAACCTCCAAAAGGTGATGTTGGTATTATTTTAGTCGATTCTGGAAGAGAAGACAAATTCAATGCCAGCAATAATATTAACAACTAGTACGGAGACTTTAAATGCGCTAAATTCAGCGTAAACTTGCCTAGTTAGTATAGCTTAAGATGTACGCTGTTGATAGATCGTGAACCAACCGTTGGGCACCTTCAAATAATGACTCATTAACGGATCTAACAAACTGTGGCTGTTAGTTGGCGGTAATTTCACGCAACAAAAAAGGCCAGGAACAAGTCCTGACCACCGGAAGTAAACTTCCGGAAAAACTAGTGGTGCCGTTAATCGCCCTTCAGTATTGACCCGCTTTAAGGCAGGTGGGACGTTCTGACTAATTCGCTAACTACCAAAGGATAAGGCATGTTATGGAATTAGCTAACGGACATCCCAAAGTAGTATTAATTGTTCGGCAACACTTTGTTTAGAGCAATGCGCACACCTTAGTAATTTCGACTCTTAGTCTAGCATATAAAAATAAAAGTTGCAATTATAAGCACAACCGAGGTGTTGTTAACGGTTTCGTGCATTTGCTTTTAATAATTTTTCGTATTGTTGAGCAAGCGCCGTTTCGTAGCGCCCATTTGTTTTGGGCTCATAGTACTTGGCCGATTTGATGGCATCTGGTAAATATTGTTGAGCAACCCAGTCGCCCGGATGGTCGTGCGGAAAATCATAGCCGACACCGTGCCCGAGTTTGGCAGCGCCCTGATAATGGGCGTCTTTTAAATCGGCTGGAATGTCACCGAAATGCCCGTTACGAACTGTTGTGAGGGCGGCATCAACGGCACTGATTCCTGAATCTGACTTTGGTGACAAGGCTAATTCAATCACGGCATCAGCTAACGGAATTCGTGCTTCTGGAAAGCCAAGTTGATCGGCGGCCTGAACAGCGGCAACCGTGTGGGCACAAGCTGCTGGGTTTGCTAAGCCGATATCTTCATAAGCAATTACCATCAGTCGACGCATAATACTCTTTAAATCGCCAGCTTCGACTAATCGTGCCAAATAGTGCAGAGCGGCGTTGGCATCGGAACCACGAATGGACTTTTGAAATGCCGAAATCACATCATAATGGGCATCGCCATCTTTGTCGGCAGACAGGGCCTTTTTCTGCAAACATTCTTCAATCGTTTGTTGTGAAATGGTGATGGTGCCATCGTCGGCGGGGGTTGATGACAGTACAGCCAACTCTAAACCATTGAGGGCACTTCGTAAATCGCCATTAGTTGCCGTGCAAAGATGGTGCAAGGCGGCGGGCGCTAAGTCAACTCGGTAACGACCAAGACCGTTTGTTTCATCAGCAAGGGCCCGTTCAACGGCGTGCTGAATATCCTCAGCTGTTAGTGGAAAGACTTGAAAGATCTGAGTTCTGCTCCTGATGGCTGGGTTAATACTAATATATGGGTTTTCGGTGGTGGCACCAATTAAAATGATGCGGCCACTCTCTAGGTGGGGTAATAGAAAATCCTGTTTGGTTTTATCCAACCGGTGGATTTCATCCAGTAACAGAATAACCGTCCCACTCATTTTGGCTTCTTCAGCGACGATTTGAAGCTGCTTTTTGCTATCAGTGGCGGCATTCAACATGCGAAAAGCGTATTTGGTCGAACCAGCGATGGCACTGGCAATGCTGGTCTTGCCAGTACCCGGTGGCCCATATAAAATCATTGATGATAGACGTTTGGCCTTGACCATTCGTGCGATGATCTTGCCCGGACCAACCAGTTGCTGCTGGCCAACAACGTCTTCCAATGTTTTTGGCCGCATCCGATAAGCTAAAGGTTGTTGCATCGTTTGAAATCCCTCCTTGCAAAACTAGTCCCAACTATTATAGCATTTACAATGAAGGACACCGAATAATCAGTTTAACGAACAAAATAATTATAAAGGATTGATCATTATGGAATTAGATGCCGTTGGTAAGGCAATTGTACAGTATCAATTAGTCCCACTCGTTCATCAGGCTAATTTAGGACTCGAGGTGACCATGCACCGGGTGGACAGTCATGGCTGTTTAGCCGCAACACGTCATCCTCACGCGTTGGGCTCAGCACAACAAAATCAGCAACTGCGCCCTGGCTTTTCAGCGAGTGCTTTAAAATTTAGTACGCCGGTTCGTCGTGATATTCCAGCATTAATGGCTTATCTGAATGGGTTGAATACAGCGGCGCGCCGAACGCTCGGTGAGGGAGAGCAATTATGGCCATTATCGAGTACGCCAGTATTGCCGACTGATTTGGCAACAATCCCATTAGCTGATGTTGATCAGATCGGCTATCAACGTCGCCGGGATTTAGCACGTAAGTATGATATACAGAAGTTAATGACTACTGGGAGTCATGTGAACCTCAGCTTGAATGAAACTTTATTTACTCGGTTATACACCGAAACGTTTCATCAGCAGTATCACAGTTATGTCGATTTTCGCAATGCAGTCTATCTAAAAGTTGCTCAAGGATTGGTTCGAATGAATTGGCTGATTCAGTATTTGTTTGGCGCCTCGCCATCCCTCGCCATTACTGATACGACTAGTCGGTATCAGCGTAGCAGTGTTCAACATCCCGATGGTCGTTACAGTCAAGTGATAGGCGATTACACATCGATTGATCGTTATGTAGCTAAGTTGACTGCGGCAGTGCGGGATAAACAGCTCTTGTCAGTCAGCGACTTTGATGGGCCAGTTTGTTTCCGGAGCAACGGTCAGTTAGCCAAGATGACCCGTCAAGGCGTTTATTATCTCGAATACCGGGGATTAGATCTCGACCCGACTAGCCCAGTTGGAGTGGATGCTAACGCGGTGGCATTCCTTCGCTTGCTAGCGAGTTACTTTGTGATGATGCCGGCACTTCCAGTCAAGATGGTGCCACAGGTCAACGTACAAGCTGACCAGTTGACCCAGCAAGTATTGGCTGAAAACCCGACAACGGCTAGTGTTCAAGCCGCACCAGCGGCCCAAGTCTTAGAGGCACTTGCTGATTTTGTTAAGGCTTATAACTTACCGAATGAAGATGCGGTCTTACTCAAACAGCTGAAGAAGCGGGTCACAGACCCTAAGACGACGTTGAGTGCACAAATCGCTATGCAAGCTGATCCGTTGGCATGGGCACTCAAACAGGCTACGCGTTACCAGAACGCTATCAATGAACGGCCCTTTGAACTTGCTGGTTTTACCACGTTAGATTTATCGAGTCAGCAATTAGTCCAGCAAGCACTGACGCGTGGTGTGCGGGTGGACATTGTTGACGCGCCCGCTAACATTTTAAGATTAACCAAGTTAGGGCGTTCGCAGCTAGTGGTCAATGGTAGCGGGACAGACTTAAATCCACAGGCGCTAACGACTGTATTGACAAATAAGGCAGCCGCTAAACAAGTCTTAGCTGAGCATGGCGTTCAGGTACCAGCTTCGCAAACATATCATACGGCGAATCAATTGATTGCTGATTATGATCGGTATGTTCAAGCGGGTGGGATTGTATTAAAGGCGGCGGATGAGTCGCATAAAGTGGTCGTTTTTCGGATAATGCCAGAACGAGAATTATTTGAACAGGTCGCCCGGCAGTTATTTGAGCAAACCCCCGCGGTGATGGCAGAAGAAGTGGTGGTTGCATCAAGTTACCGTTTTCTGGTTATTGATGGTCGGGTACAAGCGATTGTTGAACGAATTCCCGCTAATATTGTTGGCGATGGGCGCTCAACGGTCAAAGCTTTATTAGATCGTAAGAATGGTCGCGCATTGCGGGGAACTGCCTTTAAGTGGCCCCAATCAGCGCTACAGTTAGGGACAGTCGAGCGTTATCGCTTGGACTCGTATCATCTGACATTAGATTCAGTCGTCAGTCGTGGAACGCAGATCTTATTACGAGAAGATGCCACCTTTGGTAATGGTGCTGATGTGCTGGATGCGACCGATGACATGCATCAGTCCTATGTACAAGCAGTTGAAAAACTGGTGGCGGATTTACATCTATCGATAGCCGGGGTCGACGTGATGATTCCTAATCTTTACGCAGAACTAGTGCCGGAGCATCCTGAAATGGCAGTGTATCTAGGTATTCATGCGGCACCGTACTTGTATCCGCACTTGTTCCCAATGTTTGGCACTGCCCAACCAGTGGCGGGGCAGTTGTTGGATGCGTTGTTTGGAAATGAAGATTGAGAATCAAAAAAGCTGGTCTCTTGACCGGCTTTTTTGATTCTCAATCTTCATACGAACTGGTTAGAATATATCTATTTCGAGCTTTATCTAAATACTTCTTGTAAGAATTTTCAAGGGCTGTTATAATCTATTTAGAAACATATCGAAATAGTTTTTGGGAGGCACGATCTATGGCATTGAATACGACTTTCAAAGCAATTGCCGATCCTGTCAGACGTCAGATCCTAGAAGAACTACGTCAAGATCGGCAATCAGCTGGCGAGATTGCGGCACATTTTAAGCTAAGCCACGCAACGGTTTCTTATCACCTTAAGCTTTTGAAGGAGGCAGGCTTAGTCACCGTCACTAAGGAGAAAAACTATTTGTATTATGAGTTAAACGCTAGCGTATTCGAGGAAATGTTGACGTGGCTGTATCGTTTCAGTCCAAAGCAGGGGGATGAATAAGGATGATGAAAAGAAATCTGCAGTTGTGGCTGAGTTACATTGTCATTTTATTACCAATGGGCTATGGTATCGTGAACTATACGGCGTTACCCGCTAAAATGGCGATTCATTTTAATTTAGATAATCAACCCAATGGGATGGCCGCCAAATCACTGGTGGTCTTTGGATTTCCAGTAATGATGATGGTGTTTCAGCTCATCTGTGTGGGAGTCACGCGTCTTAATGCGAACCATAAGGGGCCAGCACCGCGCTTTGAACGGATGATTATTTGGATCGTACCCGTGCTTTCAGGCGTGATCTATACAACGACGATCAGTTATGGGTTAGGCCACCAGTTAGATATCTGGCGCATTGCCATTAGTTTAATTGCGTTTATCTTTATGGCCATTGGCAACTACTTGCCGACGATCAGTGCAAACCAGTATGCCCAGCTACATCGAGGTGGTCAAGCAATTCGGCCAATGATTTGGCGGCGTGTTCGTTATTGGTTAGGCTATACGCTAGTTGGTGGTGGGATATTGTTACTACTGAGTATCGCCACAACGCCATGGATATCGGTCAGTCTTATGGGCATTATTGTTGTAGCTTTGTTCATAACCAGTCTTTATGGAACTTTGGTGCATAGTTAAACGCGGTCAAATGTAAAATATTCTGGGACGAAACTAAGCACGATTTTTCTATCAATTTAAGGAACGGTACTTTTATAGCATGTACGTTAGCGATATTTCGGAGGGGCAAGTTGGGAGATCAGTTTGTTTCTCAGGAACGAAGAATAACGAGCAACAAACGACCATTAATTCTTCAATGATACTTTATCATTAAAGAATTAATGGTCGTTTGTTTGTATCTTTTGGGTGCGTGTTAGCACATGCAGGTTTGTTCCGTTCTCTTCAGTGTCATAAAAACATTTAAAGTAACTTTTTGAATTTATCTAGCAAACCGGGCGCTTTATCGGCCTTCGGTGTTGCTGGTGATGTCTGGGATGGATAACGTTGTGCAATGTCAATAACGTCTTGGTTAATGGCAGTTGCAGCGGTAAATACCAGTGCATAATTGTCATCGGCAGTTCGGTAGATATCGTCTGTTTTAATGGTGAATTTAATATTGGCTTGACTAGCGGCCTTAATGTACGGCCCAATCAGTTCCTGTTCTAAATTACCATTAATATACAGCTGGTCATCGGGATGCGCTGCAAATGCTTGGTTGAGCGCGTCAACATAACTAGCCTGTTTGACTTGGGCAACAGTTATGGCGACTTCAACGCGTTCACGAAACGTGCCAAGATACTTTCGCTGCTCATCGGGATGCAGCTTTGGAGTCCCGTGCATGGCCGTTTCGATACGGTCGACCGGTTGTTTATCTGTTTCAGCCATTGTCTAACATCCTTTCCTAGATAGTAATTATCATTGTAGCATGTTCTAGCAATAATAGCGAAAAAGGGGGGGCTAGCGTTGTGATGGTGAATGCGGTATGGTTAATGCAAATTGGTTTTGGGGATGATAAGCGTGTTTACAAATCAAGACTTTGAAATTTTTAATGATCAAACGTTGGCGGGACGCATGCGTTTGATTAAAACAGTGATTGATCCTAAGTTCGAGCAGCTCGCACCAACGATTATTACGAGTTTACAAACTCCTGGGAAGCCGGCCTTTTATGCGCATGTTGCCAAACACTTGCGCCGATTTAAAAACCCACCGGTAGATACTTGGGTCGCGTTTAGCCAAAATAAACGTAGTTATAAGGCTTGGCCGCATTTTGAATTAGGGCTATGGCCTGACCGCTTGTTTATCTATTTTGATATTTTAGATGAATGTAAGCCAGCCGTGCAGGCGCGCATGCGACTCACAGACCTGGCGCCATTGCTGACAGCCTTACCGGCAGACTATGTTATTAGTAATAATCATGGCGTACCGTCCACACAACCCGCGACACCGACGCATATTATGCAGGCCATTAAGAAGTTTGACCAGTATAAGCACAGCGAATTGGTCGTGGGGCGCGCAGTCTTAGCTGGCGATCCGTTATTTGAAGATGCTGATATGTTGAACAGATTGATCATAACAACGTTCAAACAATTGTTGCCAATTTACCAGCCGGTCATGGCCGCCGTGAGTGCCGAGCGTGAGGCTTAAACTTAACCGAGACACAAAAAACCGCCGCAAATGCGACGGTTTTTAAATACCGGAAATTAAAGTTTGTTGTAGTATTCAACGATTAAT
>OMJG01000778.1_pt1 | contig 21732 bp, 26 predicted proteins | sample 1646431 | NCBI WGS metagenome assembly OMJG01 (sample SAMN03771674, study PRJEB25209) | food metagenome | isolation source: Cotija cheese | place: Mexico:Jalisco,Michoacan | collected 2011-12-12
CTGAGATTATGCACGATTTGTCTGGTGTAATAATTTCTATAGCAATTGTCGCTGTCCCATCGTTCTTCTCCCCCGGCATTCGATCCGAGAAGGAGAAGAACGATGGGACAGCGTTCGCAGTACGTTTTCGAGGTCAACGTCATCGGTTATGACGGCACGGTGACCACGGCTCGCAAGGCTGGGCACTTTCAGTGGGTCTTCGGGGCTTTCATGGCCCAGCGTTCCGGGCAGGTGGTGCACTACCTGCTCAACGCCTCCAAGCGTGGCACCCTGGCCAGCGTCGAGCAGGAGGATCTGGTGCAGGCTCTGACCGCGATGATCGGGATCAACCACGCCTCCGGCGAGGTCCAGGGGCTCAGCCCCCGGGATGACGTCAGCCAGTACGGGGCGGAGGGGTTCGACAACAACAACGGCCTGTTTCTGCTCTCGGTCACCGTGGATCGGCGCAAGCGGTTCGAGACCGGTTACGCCGCGGAATGGTGCTTCGGCTACGTGATCGGCGAGGAGGACGGCGGCGATTTCTCGACCGTGGTCACCCTCGACGAGTACGCGGCCAACTTCCGGCAGATGTTCGCGGAGTTCTCCGGGGACAACGCCAACACCCCCAACGACATGATGAACGGAGCGGAGTTCACGGCGCTGGTCTGCGAGATCGCCACCGCTGAGCAGGACGGGCACCGGATGGACCAGGCCACCGCGTACCGGCTCATGGCGACCCCGGTCAAGGCCCCGGAGGCGAGCCGGTACGTCTTCGAGGAGCAGGTGCCCATGGGGTTCCTGTGGACCACCCCCGGCATCAAGGCCCAGGAGACGGTCAAGCAGCCCGCCTAGGCCCCCTCGAGGCCGCTGCGGCCCCGCCCAGCCGGGCGGGGCCGCCCGGTCGGCCAGGAGGGCCCAGGGGTCGGCGGCGCTCGGAGTTCTGGGTGGGCGTTCTCCCGGCCGGCACCGCTGCGTCTGGCGCCCGCGCCGTGGGTGCGTCGGATTGCGCAGTGGGGGCTCGGGTACGCTTGACCCGTATTTTCATATTCTGTATTGTTGGTGTTGTCGGCAGGGCGTTGGGCCCTCCACCAGGTACCCGCAGGGGCCGCCTGGTTCGACTTCCACGGAAGGAAACCCCATGTTGAGCATCGAGCACACCGCGGCCGAGGGAACCCTGATCCACGGCACCGAGCGCGGGGACGGCACCAACGAAATCCTCAAGGCCCACCGGTGGCGGTTCTCCCGGAATCTCGGGGGTTGGTACGTCCCCCGCTCTCGGGACGCCGCGCCGAAGACCGCCGTCATCGAGGCCACCGCGGCTGACTTGCGCGCGGCCGGGCACAGCGTGGAGATCTCCGTCGATGCCACCCCGCGGTCGGCGGCCGAGGTCCAGGCAGAGCGGGCCATCCGTGCCCAGGAGCGGGCCGAGGCCCTGGAGGGGAAGGCCCAGAGGAAGGCAGGCGCCGCCCAGGCGGCCCACGCCCGGGCCGATCAGGCCCTCCACCAGGTTCCCCCGGGTGGGGAGCCGGTCAAGGTGGGCCACCACTCCGAGGCCCGGCACCGTGGAGCTATCGAGACCGCTCATCGGCGGATGGGTCAGGCGGTGGCAGCCGACCAGGAGGCCGCCGAGGCCGCGCGCAAGGCCCAGGCCGCACGCGCTTCGACCGGCCCGAGCTCCCCGGCCCGGGTCTCCAACAAGATCAACGCGCTGCGGACCGAGGAGCGTTCCATCCTCCGGTCCATCCAGGGCACCGCCGGCCCGGCCAACCCCTACGGGCAGGCCCCGGCCGCCGGCGCTCGCCGCGAGCGCCTGGAGCAGCTGCTGGCCACCACCCGTGACCACCTGGGCTACTGGGAGCAGGTGCGGGCCGAGCAGGTGGCCGCCGGGCAGAGTCTGGACGTGAGCGCGCAGGACGTCAGCGTGGGCGACCTGATCCACGATGGCCGGTCATGGCTGCAGGTGCAGCGTGTGAACCGCAAGAGCCTCACCGTCAGGCTGTTTGGGGAAGGGACGTCAACGGTGACCGGTCGGCGCCGCTTTGACCAGGTGCAGCAGATCAAGCACCAGGACGCCTGACCAGCACACCCCGCAGACGCCCCAGGGCCGCGGGGCCGTAGCGGGCCCCGGCCGTGGGCCCCCCCGGGGGTGAGCACGTCCCAAGCGTCACCTAATGACGGGTCCCCCCGCCCCTGGACCCGCGGGGGTGTGAGCGCAGGGGCCAGGCCCCCGGGTGGGTGGGTTGGGTGGGGTTCTGGGTGGTGTTGCACATGTTCTAACGCTGCTGTATTGTTGGAGTTGTTGGGCATTCCGGCCCACGTTTTCCGACCTCATAGGAGGGCATTCACATGTTCATCAAGGCACTGGCAATCCCGGCCGACACCGACCAGCCGATGCGCTGGGTCCAGATCGACACCGAAGACCTGGACACCATGCAGCAGCTGGTCGGCGGAGACATCGAGTTCACCCCGGTTGATGGGGAAGTCGAGCTGATGCTCAACGAGGAGGGCAAGCTCCGCGGGCTGCCCCACAATCCCCGCGCGCAGCTGATCCTGTGGGCCCCCTGGCTGGCGAACCCGGAGGCAGTGACCCCGCGGCTGGACCCCCTGGACGGGGATGCTGTGGTCCTGGGAGCCCCGGACGATGAGGGCAACTCCACCAGCCTCACCCCCGAGCAGGTCCAGCGCTACACCGGGCCGATGGTCATGCACGGATGGGACACCATCACCGAAGAGCAGACCGCCTAGACAGCCGGCACCCACCGGCACGCGGGCCCCGTGAGCATCGCTCACGGGGCCCGCCCCACCATCGGCACCCAGCAGCCGCACACGCCCCTCTCCCGGCCTCGCAGGCCTCCAGATGACCGGAACCCCGGCAGAGACCCGAACCAGGCCCTCAGCACCGTCTCACGGCCCGCCAGGCACCATGACGGCGCTGCGCTCGCAGACCACGCCCCCGGCCTCGGGCGGCAGAAAGTCGCACCCCATGCGCCCGCGCTCGCACAACACCCGCCGCGCTCGCGGTCCGTGGGCCCACCGGCGCGCAAGCGCACCAAGACGGGGGCCATTTCGGAGGTGTGCCGGCGGTGGTCGCGGCGTGCGCGGCCTGTCCCCGTAGGGCCCATGCCTCCAAGGCGCTCCAGGGAGGGGCGGGCGGGTGTGCGTTCAGTGGGCGGGGTAGCGGCGTAGGCGCTGGTGCACGGTCGCCAGGGCGATCTCGGAAGCCTGGGCCAACGATGTTGCGGTGACGCCCTCCAGCTGCAGCAGGACCCGGGCCGCGTCGGCCCAGGCCTGCAGGTCCAAGCCGTCCCCGAGCGTGGCCGTCTCCGAGGGCGTGAGCACCCTCCCCCGGCGAGTGCGGCCGCGGTCCTGGTATCCGGCCATCACCTCGGGGTCGGTCTCGAGGATGCCGTGGTGGCCGAAGCCGTCCGGGGTGCCGTAGGCGGGCATGGGGTACTCCTGCGGTGGGGCTTCGACCTCCCCCGTTGACTAACACTATACCTTACGTGGGTAAGGTGTGCAAGCGGGCTAGTCCTCCCGGTCCCACGGCCAGGTCAGGGGCCTGCCCTGCTCCTTGGCCCATCGCTCGATGGTGTTGGGGGCCCACGCCAGCGTCGGGCTCTGTCCGGTGCCGCGTACTTGGGCGTCCGGCGCCGGGAGGCTGCGCAGTTCCTTCACGGACTGCCGGGACAGTCCCAGAGCGGCGGCCACGGCTGGCCGGGATACGAACTCGATCATCGTCTAGACTCCAATCTGCAACCTTTCGGTGCGTGTTTCCCCGAGTGATCGGGGCGGCCCCGGCTCCACTTCGACCCTGTGAGCCGGGGCCTTTTGCAGCTCCGGGGCCTACAGAGTGCCGGCCGGCTCCTCAGAGCTGGGCTCAGCCACCCTCCTAGCCTCCGACTATACCTTACGTTGGTACGGTTGTTGCACGTCGCCACGACCCCACCCCTCAACCGCACTGCGGGGACTCCAAGGGGGCGGCGTGGGCCTAGATCATTTTAATAACTTCCCTCTCCCTCATGTTTGCGTTTGGATTGTTGGTGTTGTAGAGTAGTAAGTGCCAGAGGGGCACAAGGCCCCGGGTGGTTGGAGCCAGAAGGTTCCCGCCGAGTTCGACCCCAGGAGGGCAAATCATGGGTGGTATCACGAAGGATCTGCGGAAACTGATCCGCCAGGCCGAGAAGGAAGGCTGGCGGGTGGAGACCCGGAAGAACAAGGTGATGTTCTTCCCCGCCGACAAGAGCGCCGAGGTCATCACCGTTCACCTCACCCCCTCGGACTGGCGGGCGATGCGCAACTTCGTTGCGCTGCTGCGCCGGGCAGGCCTGGACGTCTAGGCCCCCGAGGAACTTACAGCCTCGCCCCGGGACCCCCGGGGCGAGGCACCCCCTGAAGACCCCCGCCGGGGCGAACACTCTGGGACCCCCGGCGGGAGACGGCACCGGCTCGCACACGCGGGCCCGGCTGCGGAACCGATGATGCGCCCCTTTGCCCTCCGGCGCACGGGATGCCCTCCCCCACGGTTCCCACCCCGGGCCTCGTACCTGCGGGCCGGTGTCACACCCCCACTGGACACGTACCTAACGGTAGTGTATTGTTGTCGCTGTTGGAGGGGCACACGGCCCCACACACCGACCGAGAGGAAACAGCATCATGAGCCAGAAGATCCGCGAAGAGATCACCGAGGGCCCCACCATCGCGACCCGCGCCGGCGTGATCATCGCCCAGACCCGCCGCATCGACCTCATCCCCGAGGGCGAGGAAGCCACCGACTAGCAGGCCCGCCGGGCGCCGCCTGGGCCACCAGGCCGGCGGCGCTCGCGGGGCCCCCGCGGCCGCTGCAGCCCCAAGCTGGGGCGGGGTGGGCCACGCACCGGGCAGATCCCGGCTCCAAGGCAGTTCACAGGCTAAGGTGGACCTGACCACATAAAGAAAGCCGCCGACTCCCCTGCAAGGGAGCCGGCGGCCCAAGACTTTGAATCCCCCAGCCTCCAAGCAAACGGGATTCATGCGAAGGAAAACCAGGTGCCTACGAAAACACCAAGGAGGTCCTTGTGCCTCTCAGTCTAGCAGTCCGTACACCCAAAACACACCCAACGGACCCATTACGCCCATTACTTCCATTAGACCCATTACGCCCAGTACACCTAATGGACCCACCCGGGCGGGTCGAACGGGCACGCACCGCCTACCACCTCGCCCCACGCCCCGCCGGAGCAGGAAAAACCTGGGAACGCTCCCCCCTCACCAGGGCAAAAGCCATCCCCGCAGGCCTCGCCCCCACCCCCACCGAAGGCATCTGGTGGGCCACCCTGCGCACCCACCCCGCACTCAACCGCCGCGCCCACCGCCGCGCTGCCACCCTGCGCGTAGGCCAAGCCATCATCAACGCCCACCGGCGGCGCTCGCGGACCTTCGCCGTGACCGTCGAACGGCTCTGCCGGGCCGCCCGGGTCTCCGCCTCAACCCTGCGCCGGATCCTCTCCGACCTCGTGCGCGCCGGCCTGCTGGTCAAGATCGCCTCCGGCCGGAAAAAGGCCAAGACCGAGACCCACGCCTGGGCCAACGTCTGGGCCATGACCATCCCCGCCACAGAAACTGACTGCCCCTCTCCCGCCAGGGAGAGAGATACTTCCATCCCCCCGCGCACGCGCGCGAAACTCACCCCCGCAGCCGCAGCACAGCGGGCCTACGCCCGCCACGCAAAGGACCACCACCAGGACCTCGAACCCAAAGCCCAGCGCCTGGACCCATCCCTGACCCCCCGAGCTACACGCAAGCAGCTCAAGCACCTCGCCCGGTGCCTGCAGCACCACTCCCCCGACGCCCTGCGCACCCTGGGCATCCAGCGCCTGACCCGCCTGACCCGCTGCTGGTTCGAGGCCGGATGGACCGTCGGCGACCTCCTCCACGCCCTCGAGACCCGCCCCGATGGCACCCGATGGGAAACCGCCGGCGCCGGCGGAATGCACTCCATCCCCGCCTGGTTCTGCCTCCGCCTGCGCCACTGGCAGACACCCACCGGAACACCCACCGAGGCCCCCTCAGCCACCCGCGAGCGCGCTCGCAGTGCTGAAGCCCGCCGGAGGGACCAGGAGCGTTCTCAGGTGCTCTCTGCGGCTGCTGAGCGCTCGCGGCGCTCCTTCGGCCCGTCACTGGAGACGAAGCGGCGCCTGCTGATCCTGCGCCTGGGTGAGGATGCCGCCCGTCATCAACACCCGGAGGTCTTCCATGACTAACCCCCAGCGGCCGCGGTCTTGCCGGCGGCAGTCGATGAGGCGAGCAGCTGGCGCCCTTCAGCTACAGGTCCCGGTAGAAGTACCTCGCATCCGGACGAGCGCTCTGGGCCAGGACACCCCGCTCTCGCAGCTCACGCTGCAGCTCCAGCATCCACGGGGAATCGTTCTGGTCCGTGACCACGAAGCCCAACCGTCGGTACACCTCATCCAGGGACGCCGGGCCATCAGCGACCCCATCGACCCGAGGGATCCCCGCTTCCCGCGCATCAGCCACGATCTTCTCCGTCAGCAACCGGGCCACCCCCTGCCCCCGCTCCGACTCATCAACGGCCATCCAAGCGATATGCCACGCCCGATCGACCCACTCCAAAGGACCCCGACCGGCCGCCTGCAGGCTCTGGACCTCTCCCCGAACCGCTCGAGCTACCACCGCAGCACCGATCAAGGCGTTCCGATCCCGATAGGCCCCGTACAGGATCTGCCGAGGGAACCCCTGGGGCAGATAGCCCACCTGGATCGCTCGCAGCCTGAAACGATCAGCCAAGATCGGCTCCTGCACCTCCGCGTTCCGGCGCAGCAGCTCCGTCAACGGCTGGTAGCCCTCAATCTTCACTCGCCGCACACGCACACCCACCGCACACCCCACTTCTCTCGAACGAAAACGTGGCCCCAGTCTCCCACCAGCAAGGCCCGTGCAGCGGAAGCGCTCGCGGAATGGGCGGTGTCCGGCTGGTGGTGTAGGCGGGGCGCGGTGTCCGTGGCCAACGAGGTTCGCCAGGCCATCACCACCCGGTCTTGGTTCCCGCTCGTCGGTGTCAGCCTCGACCTGGTGCTCGCCCTGGCTCTGGTGCTCATCACCTCCTCCGGAGCCTCCGCAATGAGCGCAGAGATCACCGGTTGGCTCTCCGCCTTCTTCGTGGTGTCGACCCTCATGATCTGGGCCCCCTTCGTGCTGATTTCCTCGTCCCGCGGCCGAGCACCTGGGGCTGTGGGCAAAGACCCTGCTGCAGTCCTGCTCACCTGGTGGCATGGCGCCCCCACCCTGGCCGACCGGCAGGCCTACATCCCGCGCATCTACGCCGGTATGATCGGGCTGGCAGTCATCTTCGCGATCAGCATCGTGATCCTCACCCGCTAGAGCACCACCACCAGAAAGGACCGAACACCGATGACGCCCCCCACCCACCGCGAGCTCCTGGCCCAAGCCGAGAAGCTGGGCCGGCACGACGCCAAGATCGCCGGAAAAATACACGCCAAGATATTCGGACACCCCGGAGATGACACGGGCAAGTGCGCGGCCACGGCGTACGCCTACTATGGCCCGGACGCGGCAGCCCAGATTTTCGCCATGTTCGCGCGGGGCTACCGGGCTGTTGCCCCCTCCAGCGGCGCGATTTCCTTCAGTGATGAGGAGCTGGTGAAGACCTGCATCCAGGCCCTCAGTGCGGACCCGCGCCTGGGACGCGAGGAGTGGGACCTGATCAGGCGCGCACTGGAAACCGAGATGAAGTATGGGCTGGGCCGACCCTGAGCCCCCAGGAGGGCGTACCCGCCCGCAGGAGTGCAAGCCCACCCATGTGATAGGACCAGCCACACCGGGCAACTCACGGACTCCCGTGACATCAGGGTTTGTCGCTAGAACCTGGTCGTAGGTCCTGAAGGTCCTTCTGCAGGGATCGAACCTCTTCCCGCAGGGATCGTGCGTCCTTCCGCGAGGCATGGAGGTCCTTCCGCTGACGCTTGCAGGTCTTGCTGTGCCTGGCAGTGAAGATGTTGAGGTCAACATCTGAGCTGATGTACGCGAAGACCATGGTGATGATGACGCCCCACGTCGGCAGGGCTGTGAGATCGATGGAGTGCTCTAGAGTCATGACCTCTAAGTCGCGGGTCAGAGAAATGCCGTCCGGCATGGGGTCCCTCGCCATATGGGCCAAGGGATGGTGGAATTCGGGTCCGGGGACTCACCGCCGCACTTCGGGTTGCACCGGGAAGACCCCTCCGGCACCCCCCAAGCGAAGCGCCCCGGCGGCAGATACCAGCCCAGGGCTACCCCGCACCCACCTCACACAGGGGACAGACCTCCACCTACAGCGCCGGCATCACCCCACCTTGACGGCAGGCAGCTCATCCCAGTGGGTCAGCGCCCTGGGGGAGAGCATGTCCCGGCGCATGTTCCACCGCGGGGCATCAGCCAACCCCGCCACACCCAGCCCGATCGCCCCACGCCCGGCCCGAGAGTTGATCCTCTCCAACAAGGCCCCCAGCCCCTGCCCTGCCGCAGAAGGCTGGAAAGGCTCCAACAGGCCCTGGACGGGGCCGCTGCGCAGATCGGTCAGGATCAGCCCAGCCCGGGCGTACCGGACCACCCCAAAGTCCGCGGCATCCAGCAACCGCGCCGCCGCCCGTAAGAGCTGCACCGGGTCATCGGTGGCAGACCCCAGACTCACCTCCACGTGTGGAGACGACCGCACCCCGGCCGCGAAATGCCCGGTGGAGCAGAACGCGGCCAGATGCCCGGCCCGCAACCCACGGGCCGTCAACCGCTCAGCGGCCCTCTGCACGTACAGGGCGAGCACCTGGCGCATCTCCTCCCTGGAGGTCACCGGCTGGGAGAACGCCCGCGAGAAGATCAGCTGGTCCTGGTGCTCACGCATGTCCTCCCGCGGCACCGCCGGCTGACCCTGCAGCTCCAGGACCAACCTCATCAGCACCACGGAATGCCGCTGCCGCATCCGCACCGGATCAGCACCCATCAGATCCGCCACCGAGACGATGCCCTCCCCCGCCAGACGACGACTCAACCCCGAGGCGATCCCCCACACCTGATCCACCGGCAGCCGCCCCGTCAGCTCCGCCCGAGCCTCCTCCGGGATCCGATCCCACACACAGACCCCACCGAACCCAGGGATCTTCTTCGCCGTCTTGTTCGCCAGCTTCGCCAACACCTTCGTCCGGGCTACCCCCACGCACACCGGCAGTCCGATCAGCCGGGCGATCTCCTCCTTGATCTGCCGGCCCAGCTGGTGCGGCCGGTCCGACCGCACCCGCAGAAACGCCTCATCCACCGAATAGATCTCCACGTCAGCGGCGAACCGCTCCAGCAGCTGCATCACCCGCCCACTCAACAGCCCCACCAGCTCGTAGTTGGAGCTGCGCGCCACCACACCCCTCGAGCTCGCCCACTCCAGGATCTTGAACCACGGATCCCCCATCCCCACGCCCAAGGCCTTCGCCTCGGCCGACGCCGCGATCACGCACCCATCGTTGTTCGACAGCACCACCACCGGGACACCCTCCAGGGAGGGGTCCAGGACGCGCTCGCAGGAGGCGTACATCGAGTTGACGTCGACGTGGAGGATCCAGTGCCTCAGCTCGGTCATGGGCGGTGCAGGCAGCGGGTGACGACTCCGAAGATCTGGAAGTCGGTTTCGGGTCCGAGGGGGAGGTCGGGGTAGGCGGGGTTCTCGGCTCGGAGGAGTCCGTGGTCTCCGTGGGCGATGAACCTCTTGATGGTGAATTCGCCGGCGACGGCGGCCACGACGACGTTGCCGGAGACGGGTTCGATGCCGCGGTCCACGATCACCTCGTCGCCGTCGGCGATGCCGGCGTCGATCATCGAGGAGCCGGTGACTCGCATGATGAAGGTGGAGAGGCGGTCTCGGATGAGGTGCTCGTTCAGGTCCAGCTCGTCGGTTTGGTAGTCCTGGGCCGGGGAGGGGAAGCCTGCTGGCACCGCCACGTCCACGGCCTCGAGCAGCCGGATCGGGCTCATGCGAGCGATCGGCCGAGGGGTGAAGGCGCGAGGTTCCATGGGCCCCAGCTTAGAACACCAGTTCGATTGGACGGGCCCCACCCCTGCGCCGCAAGCAGACGACCTCGCCCGCCGCGCTGCGCGCCAACTCTTCGCCTGAGCCTTCGATCAACGTGTCCGGTCAGTACACCTAGTACGTCATTCTCAGCGCCGCGGGCCGGGAAACCCAGAGGCCCGCCGCTCCGACACACGGGCGAAGCGCGCCGACGGTGCAGCCCACACCGTTCCCAATGTGCTGGGTCCGCTCCGACCCCACGGCCCCGGGCGTCCATGGCGTGAGGTCCTGGTTTCAGGGGGCTGCACCCAGCCCCACGACACCTTCACCCCCCACCGAAGGTGGTGCTCCACCAATCCACCGGAGCCAGGTCCAGCCCTCACACTGTAGCTATGCTAGACTGTAGCAGACACGGGGCAAGCGTCCTGTGTTGCACAGTGAAAGGGGTAGACGTGAAGGAACGCGAGGACGGCATAGCCCGCATCCGCGCGCTTGTCGAAGAGGTGCGCGAGCTCGTCGGATCGCAACCAGCCGGGGCGATTCCGGAAATTTCAGAGGCCACCGGATGGTCGGCCAGGGAGGTCACGAGAATAATGATCGAGAAGAACGGCAAGAAGCAGCTCACCGCGGACGACGTGCGCGCGGCTATTCACGAACTGCGTGACGGTGAGGTGACTGGGTACGGCGAGATTGCCGCCGCACTGGGTAGCCCTCGCGGCGCTCAGGCGGTCGGAAGCATCGTCCGGCGAGCTGATGTGACCCCGGCGGAGGCCGCACGGGTGATCCCGACGACCAAGACACGGGGAGCATGGTTCGTCATGGACCTCACGGGGTTCGAGTCGCACGCAGATTCGCACTATGACCGCCGCCGTGCGCTGGAAGAAGCCGGCGTGCAGCACCGCGTCGAGGGCAACCTGGTGTTCGTCCCCGTCACGGTCTTGGTGGATCGGGACGAACTGAGGAAGCGACTCGACGGCCGCGACTAAGCCCCGCTAGTCACCCGGACGCCCCGGCCCACCACGGTGGGCCGGGGCGTTTCTCATGCCTTGGGTGGGGCCACGGACTTGTTCGCCGGGGGCCACACCACGCCGGCCTCGATCAGCTCGTCGCGGGAGAGCAGCGGCCCGTCGAGCACCGCGGCCAGCAGAGCCTCCTGGTCTGCTTCCAGGGACACAAGCCGGGTGAGAGTGCACAGCAGCTCCGTGAACTCTGTGGACCACTCCGTTTCCCACGTCTCGGACACGATGTGGTCCAGCGGAGAGGTTTTCTTGCCCACGGGACTGACGGTGCGTTTGCCCACCCACGTATCAATAACATTGAGGCCGCCAACCATGTAATCGCGTACCTTCGGAGTGACGTGGCTCCATTCTCCCACGCCCAGGTGCAAAACGTGGGTGGTTTCGTCGTAGTCCACCGTCGAGGGTAGGGCTGACCCCATGCTCTGCTCATAGCGGGGCAGTTCCAGGTCCGGGTCCGGGGACGCGACAGATGCCTGTCCCTCCCAGTCCCCGGCCAGACCGTAGGCGTGGCACCACAGCACCTTGCGGCCTAGCACCACGGCCCGGTCCCACAAGTCCCGGTCTGCGGTAATGGGCACCCGGATACCGGGAGTGTGTAGCTCGTTGTCGAAGGTCTCTACGTATCCCGGGTGCCCAGTGATACCGGCGACATAGGCGGTGATATCGGGGCCAATGACCCCGGCCCCGAGGTGGTCCATGAGCGTGTTGAGCAATCCGGGGGCGAGATTGGGCGTGCCGTCCGGGTTCAGCATCGGCAGTACCCGTCCGCCGCGGTTGTTGAAGTGGTCTACGTCTGGCAGTAATCCGGTAAACGACAGGCCGGGACCTTGGCGTGGATAGTGCCTGTGAGACTCTGTGACGTACACCTGACCGGGGATGCGGCCCTCCCACAAGGGCCGGCGGCAGTCGTGGATCAGTCGGGAGTCGGCGATCACCCACTGCCGGTCGAAGGACCGGTACCCAACCCGCACCAGGGGCGCGTGCGGGATAAAAGTCTCGGCTTCGAAGGGCACCCTGGTGTTCTGGTAGGTGTCTGGTTCTCCTGCGCGGGGACCCGACAGCGGCAGGGGCGCCTTGGTTTTGCGTAGGTTTGCGTCCCGGGACTCTTTGAACAGCGTAGACTTCTCCGCCGGGTCGCTCTCGGCGACCACGGTGTTCAACCGGTACTGCAACGTGTCCGGGGACGGGGAGTACACCCAGGTGCGGTTTGCGGCTAACCCGGTGGAGTACCACGGGTACAGGTCACGCACCGACGGGAACGAGGACCAGGTGGCTCCCGAGCGCGGGGTGAACGGTGCTTGCCACGCGGTGGGCGCCTCCTGCCACCCGCCCCCGGTTAGGTGAATGTCGGGGAACTGCTCGAACTTCTGCTCTTTTGTGCCGCTCACGCTTCGGTAGTAAACCGGTGCAGGAGTTTCCTCGTTGGTGTGAGGTCCGCGAACGAACAAGCCGACCACCACTGGGGTTTTGATTGCGAACACGCCGTGCCCTGGGGGAGGCTTGATCCCCTCAGGGGTGACGTTGATGATCCACCCGGCGGAGCACTGCCGGCGCAGGTACTCGCGCATCCCCGCGAAACCGGGACCGGTGAGATACCCGGTAGCCGTCACGAAGCACACCACCCCCTGATCCGCGCCTTCCAGCTCACGGTGCGCGGTGGACTCAAACGCCTTCCACGTCGCCCACCGCCAGAAGTAGGCGTAGAGGTTGTTCAGATGCCGCTCGTTGCGCCCGTTGCCCGGCGCCCTGAACTCGTCCAGCGGCGCCCGGCCCGTGGCCGGGTCCACCCCCGTCTCGATCCACCCGCCCCGACCCCCGGCCTTGTCCTTGTAAGGGGGGTTCCCAATGACCACCTGAATGTTCTCGTCCCGCTTGACCCGGTTCGCTTCCACCCGCTGCTGGGCGATCAGACCCGCGTTCCACGACAACCCCTCATCGGCGGCAGTGGCCGCCGGGTCCTCCAAGGTATCGCCCACGAACATGCGCAACCCGGAGGCCGGGACACTGGCCCCGGCCTCCTTCACGGCCTGGGAGATGCGCAGCTCCGCGACCGAGAACGGGCCGGATTGCAGCTCGATCCCGTACAACCTGCCCACCATCGAGGACACCGCCTCCGCGGCAGCCCCCGGCCCGTACTCGGCGGCAGCGTCCGCAGCGACCCGCCGCAGCACGGACAAGGGGTACGTGCCGGTGCCCATCGCCGGGTCGATCACCGAGGTCACCGGATCACGCAACCCCCGCGGGCGCCCCAGGTGCTCACGCACCGCCTCATCCGCCCAGGACACCATCGCATCCACCAGCTCCACCGGCGTGTAGTAGGACCCCGAGGCTTGCTTCAACGCTGGGTCGTAGGCGGTGAGAAAGTGCTCGTAGAGGTGCAGGTACAGGTCCGAACGACCGCTGGCCATGTGCCCCCAGTCCACCGCGGACAGGGTGCGGGTGATCGTCTCCACCGCGGTCTGCACCGGGGTGGAACGGATCGGCTGGGCCACCAGCGACAGGGACCGGCCCATCACCCCGTACTGGCCGGTGAGGGTTTCCGCGATCTCCGACAACGGCAACCGGCCCACCTCCACCCCCTCAGAGACGGCCAGCACCAGGGCAAACACGACAGTCTGGGCGAACCCGTCCGCGAACTGCTCATCATCGGCCTGCGGGGACAGCACCCGCCGCCACTCCTTGTGCAGCGAACTGATCGGCTGCGCCGCCGCCGACGCCCCGGCCCGGACCGCGCGGCGCTCATCACGCATCACGTCCAGGGTTTCCTCCCGCAGCAACCGGGTCAGCGGCGCCAGGGTGTCCACCAGCTTCGACACCGAGGTGATCGGCGCCGGCTCCCACAGCACGAAGTCCGTGAGCATCCGTTCCAGCTCCGGCTGATACCCCACCGTGGACCCGCGCATCCGCAGCAAGTCCGGGACGTGCAACGCCCGCGGTTCGGCCACCAGCTCCCCGTAGCGCCACAACCGCCACTCCACCCCGTTGGTGTGCAGCAAGTTCGGCAGCTCCTTCAACCGCTGCCACTGCCGCCCGTTGTGAGTCCGGGGCTTGTACGTGGAAGGGTCCAGGGACACCCCGGGGGCTTTCAGCTCAATGTGACCGGTGAGCACCCCATCCACCCGGACACCGAAATCGGGGCGCACCGCCTCGCCAGCGTCATCCGTCACCGTCACCTCGTTGTGAGCCACCACCCGATGCCCCACCATCTCCCCCACCCCACGCATCAGCTCCGCCACCGGCGCAGCCAACGCGGCCTCACGCTGGCCCGGGCCACGCAGGTTCTCCCGCGCGGACACCGCATACGCGTTCACCAGGTCAGCAAAACTCATCACACACTCCAACGGCTCGGGGGGCGCTAACAACGGGTGCCGTAAGTGTAGCCGTCTGTGCATAAGTAAAATTTTGCGAGGCGAGAGAGACAAGGGTGTTGCACATCCGATGGGTTGGGAGACGTCTCATGGCGTCTCGGGCCGGCAGCGGAGATCCGGGGCGGGAGCTGTCTCGTAGCGTTGTCTCTCAACGGGGTGCTCCGGTTGGGGTGCTGATGGTCGGTTGCGAGACAAGCGGAAGGCGGGGAGAGGGCATGGGGAAGCTGATTGGGTACGCGCGGGTCTCCACGAGGTGCCAGGATGCAGACCGCCAGGTGACAGACCTCGCATCACGAAGGGGGATCAGGTCAAGGTCGAGGTCCGCAACGATGCCTCCGCGACCACAAGCTCCCACCGGGCGAGCAGGGCCGCCTCAGGGGCAGGAGATGCCCCGCGCCCGTCCTCATCATCTGCCGGAAGGAACTAGACCGATGCCAGCCCCCACCCCGATGACCCAGCGCGTGCTGGCCATCGCCGGACTCGCCGGCCTGCTGCTGACCGGCTGCACCAGCCAGGACCACCAGGCCCCCACCAGCACCTCCACCGGCACCCCAGCTGCCTCCTCGAGCACCACCCGGTCCCCCGAGGCGGCCGCGGGTGATCCCACCACCTCGAGCTCGAGCGCGTCACATGCTCCTGCAGGCACGGCCCAGGCGCAGCTGGATGCGCTGCCGGTCAAGGGCAAGGCCCCGAAGACCGGTTACGACCGGGATCAATTCGGTCAGGCGTGGGCTGATGTGGACAGGAACGGCTGCGATACCCGCAACGACGTCCTGGCCCGGGACCTGACCCAGGTGGTCTACAAGCCGGGCACCCACGACTGCAAGGTGGCCACCGGGCAGCTCGTGGATCCCTACAACGGCTGGACCATCGACTTCACCGCAGGGAAGAAGACCTCGACGGCGGTTCAGATCGACCACGCCGTGGCCCTCTCCGATGCCTGGCAGACCGGCGCCCAGCAGCTGAGCGCTGAGGACCGCACGCGCCTGGCCAACGACCCCCTGAACCTGCTGGCCGTGGATGGGCCCACCAACGAGTCCAAGTCCGATGGCGACGCGGCGACCTGGCTCCCACCCAACAAGAGCTACCGGTGCCAGTACGTCGCACGCCAGGTCGCGGTGAAGAGCGCCTATGGCCTCTGGGTCACCCCCGCCGAGCATGAGGCGATCGCCGGCATCCTGCAGACTTGCCCCGGCCAGCAGCCGATCACCCAGGCGACCCCCACCAGGATCCAGGCCACCACGACCTCCCCGGCGCCCACCACGACCCCGGAGAAACCCGCCCAGACCAGTGCCCCCGGATCCACGGGGGCAGCCTCCGGTGCGGACGGCACTACCTACAGCTCATGCGCGGCCGCCAAGGCTGCTGGCACTGCCCCCTTGCACGCCGGGGATCCCGGCTACTCTCGACGCCTGGACCGGGACGGTGACGGCACCGCCTGCGAGTAGACCCAATACACCTAATGCTTCCAATAGGTCTATCGGAAGCATTAGGTGTATTCCTAGCAAACCGTCTCCCACAACGGACAATGCCTGTGTGAAGGTTCAAAGGATGGCCTGCCGCATCTACACCCAATAGACCCATTACACCCAATAGACCTAATAGGTCTATTGGATGTAATGGGTCTATTGGATCCTGCCCCCAAGGGCAGGCAGCCGGTCGGCATCACCCCGATCCTCAGGGGGCACCGCGTGGGCCTGGTCAGTTCTTCCGAGTGCTCTCCCAAAGCCAATCAGCCTTCTGACGCAGAGCAGCAGCCAGCACCCGGCGGGCGTTCAGCGAGCGCAGTCCGGCCTTCCTGCCGACCTCGGAGTGGGATCCCCGTCGAGCAATCCAGGCAGGGAGGCGACTGCCGCGGTGGGCGTCGGTGTTCATCCGGGCCAGCCGGTTCAGGCTGGTTGTGCCCGCCAGCACCCTTCCCCAGGCCTGGGCTTGCTGGTCCGTCAGTGCCGGCACGGTTCTGCCGTGGTGGATGGCACCCTCGGCCAGGCCGGGGGTGGAGGTGGGGTGGGTGCCGGCCAGCAGCCGGGTGGCCTCCCGTTCGCGGAACAACCTCCGGATGGGACCGCCGGCCACCAGGGCTGTTGCTGCGACCCCGGCGGTGATCAGGATGGGGCGGGAGCTCATGCCTGCCCCTGGTCTTCGGTCTTCGGGCCGGTGGTGCGGTCTCCGCGGGTCACGTGGAGTTCGGGGAATCCGATCGGGCCGAGTCCTGCTTCTGCCAGGGCTTTCTCGGCCAGGCGGGCGGCCCGGAGGGCTGCGGACTCGCTTCCGGTGAAGAATCCTTCCTCCTGGTCGGGCAGGGCCAGGGCGATGCGGACTCCGCCCTGGTGGATGGTGAAGGCCGGGAAGGTTCCGCCCAGGTGGTCCCGGATCGTGTCGAGGTCGCTCTCAGTGGTCGGCCGGGTCGTCTCGGCGTCCAGCTCTGCGAACCAGGTGTCCTTCGTGCTCATCGTCTTCTGCCTTTCGGGGTCTCATGCGATTTCCGTTTCGCAGCCGGTTTCCGGCTGTTCAACGCTCCCTCCATAACAGCCGGTTTGCGGCTGTATGTCAAGGCGCTGTTACAGCCGGTTTCCGGCTGTATGATGGGAGGGCCAGGCCCGGGTTCCAACCACGGCCTGGTGCAACTGCTGAGGGGCAGCACATCAGCAGCCTCACGGCACCCAACCCCTGGGCGCCGTGAGGCTGCTGAACACCCAGAGGAAGGAAAGCCACGATGACCGCCGCACAAGCACCCGAGGACGCGATGCCCTGGCCCGCAGTAGCCGCCAAATCCGCCCGACTCGGCTTCCGCCTGATCGACCTGGCCGAAGAACTCCAGATCAACACGCGCCGACTCCGCCGGATCCGCAAAGGCCAGCTGCCCGTCCCACACTGGATGGCCGACCAGATCACCACCTGGGAAGAAGAAGTCGACACCGACGCCGAAGCCTGGGCCAACAAGCTCATCACCCTGGCCCCAACCCTGAACGGGCCCGTAACCCTCACCCGATACCCCGCCAAGGGATACCTCCAACGCACCCAAACCGGCATCAAAGCCCGATCCGTGGAGACCTGGGACGCCTACCTGGCCATCGTGATCAGCCAGCTCGACCACGCCGGCATCGACTGGGAACTGACCACCAAATGAGCATCCGACACATCCCCAAACCCCACGACCACCACCCCACCCACTGCAACGAACCGCTCCGGCTGTACCTCGCCCGCCGCTACACCGCGACCTACCTCCTGAACCGCGCCGAGTTCTACGCCCAGCGCTGCCACGAAATAGCCCTGGAGATCGCCAACACCACCCGCGAAGGAAAGATCCGGCGCCTGCTCAAGCGATACGAGACCCAAGAGCAGCACCTGAACTTCTGGCTGATGATCCGACGACAACAACTAGGCCAGAACCCCCCAGACCCGGAACCCGACCAATGAACCACCACCCTCCCCACCACACACGCGCAGCCAGCTCATGGCTGACCTCGGCAGGACTACTCCTCGCGGCCGCCACCGTCTGGACCTGGGGACCCCACCTGATCTTCCAGGACACCCACCAGATGATCCTCCCCATCACCACCGCCTCCCTGTCCCTACCGTGCCTAGCCACCGGCCTCGCCGGCCGCCTACTCACCAACACACCCACCACGGAGCACAGACCATGACCACACCCAAGATCTCCCTGACCTGCCGAAACCGCGGCTACCTCGTGGCCTGCCACACTTGCTGGTGGCACCACACAGCACCTACAGAACACGCTGCCGAACAGCTCATTGAACCGTCCCGGGGATGATGGAGGCATTGAAGTCAGGGAAAGGATGATGGCTCCATGCCTGCACCACGGAAGTATCCAGTAGAGGTCCGCGATCGCGCGGTCCGTATGTGCCTCGACGCACTCGAGGACAAGTCCGAGCCCCAGCGGGGCGTGTTCCGCCGGGTCGGCGAGCAACTCGGGATCAACCCCGAGACCCTGCGTGGTTGGGTCCGTCAGGAACAGGTCGATGCCGGCGACAGGCCGGGCACGACCACGAGTGAGGCCCAGCGGATCCAGGAACTGGAGAAGGAGAACCGAGAACTACGCCGGGCCAACGGGATCCTGAAGTCCGCGTCGGCTTTCTTCGCGGCGGAGCTCGACCGCCCCTCTCACTGACCTGCCAGTACATCGACCAGTACAAGGACGAGTTCGGAGTCGAGCCGATCTGCCATACCCTGCGTGAGGCCGGGATCCAGATCGCTCCGAGCACCTACTACGCCCGCAAGACCCGGTCCCCCTCGGCCCGCTCCCGCCGCGATGATGTGATCAAGGAGGAACTGACACAGATGCACGCGGCGAACTACGGCGTGTTCGGGGTCCGCAAGATGCACGTCGTGCTCAATCGTGAACCCGACCTGCATGGGCGGGGACGGGTCGCACGCTGCACGGTCGAACGGCTCATGCGTGACCTTCAGTTGCACGGAATCCGGCGGGCGAAGGCACCGAACACGACCCGGTCCGCGCCCAGGGAGCAGTGTCCCGCAGACCTCGTGGACCGGCACTTCTCCGCGTTCGGACCCAACGAACTGTGGGTCGCGGACATTACTTACGTCCACACGATGACCGGCTGGGTCTATGTAGCGTTCGTGACCGACGTGTTCAACCGGGAGATCGTAGGCTGGCAGGTCGCCACGAGCCTGCACACCGATCTCGCCCTGGACGCGTTGAACATGGCGATCTACCAGCGCAAACGCGAGGGCGACGACCTGGAAGGGCTGGTTCATCACTCCGACCGGGGCGTCCAGTACCGGGCGATCCGTTACGGGCAAGCTCTCGCCGAGCAGGACGCGGTGGCGTCAGTCGGGTCGAAGGGAGACTCCTACGACAACGCCCTGGCCGAGGCCCTGAACTCGCTGTTCAAGGCCGAACTGATCCGGAACAAGGGGCCCTGGTACGGGATCGACGACGTCGAGTACGCGACCGCGGAATGGGTCCACTGGTTCAACACGTTCCGGCCCCACTCCGGGATCGGCAACGCCACCCCGCGAGCCTTCCGGACCGAGCATCCCGCCGACCTCGCCGACTCGTCAGAACCCGCCCTCGAACCCGCCAACGCCAGATAACCACCCCTCCACCAAACCCGGAGCTTGACAAACGCCAGATAACCACCCCTCCACCAAACCCGGAGCTTGACACATCGACCAGCACATCAGCACCTGCCCCGGACACCACCAAGACGCCACCAAAGCCCAACACCGCGCCTTCCACACCCTCACCACAACCTGAACCCACCCGAAAGCCACCCCACCATGACCCAACCCAGCTCCCACACCGCAGCGCAGATCGCCACCACCCGCCACCTCCTCGGCCTCACCAACAGCGGACTAGCCCAACTCTGCGGCGTCAACGACCGCCGAGTGCGCTCCTGGCTCACCGGAGAATCCCAACCCTCTCCCACAGCCGCCACCCGCCTAGACCAAGCCCTCAACAACCTCACAACCTCCGCCGAAACCCGCCTCAAGACGGCCATGCGCTCGCGGCCCCGTCCGATCGTCCTGGAGCTGGCAGCCGACGGTTCCGACCAGGCCGTCGTCGCCTTGGTTGCCGGGATGTTGGCCGTGCGTGGGGTGCCCTACCGCGTCCAATCTGCCGAAGGTGACAGCTGACCTAACCGGGGGAAGGCTCTCACCCCTGGAAGGGTTAGGAGCACGCCCACCCCATTGTTACTCACAAGTAACCCATTGGGGTGAGAACACCGCGCCTTCTCGGAGAGAGGTGGCCTCGGGGAGACGAAAACGGCTCTTCGCAATCAAGGGTGTAGTCGAGGTCTGAAGCCGCCGGCCTCGAGCAGTGACCGTGTGATGTAGTGGGTGAGGTTGCGGAAGCCCAGGGCCGAGCCGCGGAGGTGCTCGAGCCGCCCGTTGAATCTCCTATGTCTGTCAAGCGCCGGTGAGCTCATTCTGAGCGGCGGTGTTGAGGCGGCGGTAGATGTCGCGGGCGAGGTAGCGCTTGAGGCAGCGACGGATCTCCCGGAGGGTGCGCCCTTCGGCGGTACGGCGCTCGACGTAGGCGCGGGTTCGCGGGTCCATTCGCATGCGGGTGACGACGGCCATGTGGAGTGCTCGGTTGAGGCGCCGGTCGCCACCCCGGTTGATCCGGTGCCGGACGGTGTTGCCCGATGACGCGGGAATGGGGCTGGTTCCAGCAAGGCTGGCGAACGCGGACTCGGATCGAATGCGGCCCAGGTGTGACCACGCGGTCAGCGCGACGGCGGCGGTGACTGGGCCGATGCCGGGCTGGTTGAGCAGGCCACCGGCGGGGCTCTGCTGGACCAGGTCCGTGATCCGCGTGGTGATCTCCTTGAGCTCGCCGTCGAGGACGGCGACGCGTTTGGCGAGCCGGATCGCTTCACCACGGGCGGTGGCCGTGGCGAGCTCTTCGTCGCGGGTGCGCCACGCTGCGGTCGTGGCGATCTGGGTCGCGGTGAGCGGGCGTCGGGCATCGATACCGAGGTCGACCACGCGCAGTAGCGCGGTGAGCGCGTTGATCGTCGCGGTGCGCTCGGTGCTCATGTGGTCGCGGGAGGCCAGCAGGACCTTCACGGCAGCGCGAATACCTTCGTCGGCGCGCGGTTGACGCAGTTGCGTCTGCTGCAGCGGGAGCGCTGCTGCGGCGATGCGGCGCGCATCCAGCGGGTCGGACTTGCCGATGCCGCGGTTCGAGCGAGCGTTCATCCGCGGGGCCTCGACGACGGTGTGTCCGGTGTCTGCTGCAGTGCGGGCAAGGCGTGCGCCGTAGGTGCCGGTGCCCTCGATCACCCACAGCGTGTCGAGGTCCCCTCCGGTGCGGCGCCCGACCCAAGACACCGCGCGTGACAAGCCTGCTGCCGTTGCGGGAAACTGAGCCTCATCGACAATCTCGCCCGTCGGGCAGGCCAGGATCGAGACAGCGTGGTTGCGGGCGTGGGTATCCACGCCGATGACGAACGGGCGGGTATGCGCGACGATAGCCATGGCGATCGACGCTCCTCTCTTCGAGACGGACATGGTCGCGGTCGCCAAGCGGCCGGCACGGGTCCGGGAAGAGGTCACTTCGGGGCGAATCTGTGATGGGCCACGGCCCGAGGGCCGGGCAGTCTCCTGATGAGGTCACCGAGGTGGGCCGGACGGTGTCGGCCGCACCGACCGGGCGGACAATTCAACGGGAAGACACCGCAAGCGGGCCAATTGCTTCGAGAGTCACACCCGGTTCGATACGACCGACATCCATCCTGACCGGCCAGTCCCAGACCAGCCAGATCCAGACTCACAGATCGCCTCGGTGGGCCCGTTGGAGGTGCTGGGCCGGTCGAAGTAGGCCAGGACG
>OMJG01000779.1_pt1 | contig 21726 bp, 20 predicted proteins | sample 1646431 | NCBI WGS metagenome assembly OMJG01 (sample SAMN03771674, study PRJEB25209) | food metagenome | isolation source: Cotija cheese | place: Mexico:Jalisco,Michoacan | collected 2011-12-12
CTTTCCAAATGGCGATATCTTGTTTTAAACTTTTTATAAAACTCTTGATGATAATTTTCTGCGGGCCAGAATGTTTTTGCGGGTTCGATCGGAACAATGATTGGTTTTACATATTTATTGGAACTTTGTAATTCACTTTTTGATTTTTCTGCTATTTGTTTTTGCTCGGGTGTTGTGTAAAAAATTGCGGGACGATAATTGTTTCCTCGATCATCAAACTGCCCCTCAGCGTCTGTAGGATCGATCATTCTCCAATATGTTGCCAAGATTGTCTGGTAATTAATTTTTCTTGAATCAAAAATAATCTCTACAGCTTCTACATGCCCAGTTTTGTGTGTCTTGACTTGTTCATAAGAGGGATGTTGCAAATGTCCTCCCGTATAGCCGGATATTACTGATTTAACTCCTTCCTTGGTGTTAAAGGGTTCAACTAGGCACCAAAAGCATCCACCGGAAAAAATAGCACGTTCTTGAAAAGCTGGGTCTTTTTGATAATGAATACTATAATCAAAGCGCATTTTTCCCGCTGGGTCACCTTTTAGTTGCAAATAAAAATCTGCAACAGCAGGTGTTAAGTTATTTCTTAAGGCTAATGGACGTAAATTGAATTCAAGTTGTTCAAGTGAGGTTTTGATTTCTTGACCAGCTTGAATTTTTTTGCGTGTCTGTTCAAGTAATTGCTTTTCCCATTCATGTGTAGCTGTGTTGTTGAGTAAGGTCTGTAAATTTTGTAAAGTTTCAGTTTTATTCATATGTGAAACAGCCTCCTTACTAGTAAAAACCTTGCAACATGCATGTCTGAGTAATTATAGCACAGAGCTATGTGAAACTAATGAACTCGGCCGTTAAATTCTGCAAAGCATATATCTATTTATCGTGAAAACTTTGTTACTACTGAAATATACGCACTAAAAAAATTTTTTCTCAGTAATGAATAACTCAAGTCAGAAAACTTTATTTTTCAGAACCACGCCTATATTATTCACTGAAAATGAATATTATCTCTTTTTATTGCATAAAAGTAAAAAATACTTGCAATATATGTATAATTATTCTACTATTGAGAAAAAATTTTGAAAAGAGGAATTGACATGAGCAAAGAAAAAGTAGTTTTAGCATATTCGGGTGGTTTGGATACTTCTGTGGAGATTGCATGGCTCAAGAATGCTGGATATGATGTGATTGCTTGTTGTATTGATGTTGGTGAAGAAAAAGATTTGAACCAGATTCAACAAAAAGGTAAGGAGGTCGGGGCGATCGGATCAGTAGTAATCGATGCTCAACAAGAATTTGCAGAAGAGTATTGTTTGATCGCATTACAAGCACATACTTATTACGAAGGCGAGTATCCTTTAGTCTCTGCACTGTCGCGTCCCTTGATTGCGAAGAAATTAGTCGAAGTCGCTAAACAATATAATGCAACTACGATTGCACATGGTTGTACAGGTAAGGGAAATGACCAAGTTCGTTTTGAAACGGAGATCCATGCTCTGGCACCTGAATTAAAAATTGAAGACCCAATTCGTGACCAACATATGTCCCGGGAAATGGAAATTGAATATGCTAAAGAAAATGGCATTCCTATTCCGATCAGTAAAGAAAGCCCCTATTCGATCGATGAAAATTTATGGGGACGTGCTAATGAATGTGGCGTGTTGGAAGATCCGTGGGCAACTGCGCCAGAGGATGCTTATGAGAGAACAAATGCTTTGGATAATACCCCAGATATACCTGCTTATTTAGAGATTTCTTTTGAAAAAGGTGTTCCTGTTTCAATTGATGGGGAAGAATATCAATTGCATGATCTGATCAAATATGTCAACAAAATTGCTGGTCAACATGGTATTGGGCGGATCGATCACGTAGAAAATAGGTTGATCGGTATCAAGTCTCGCGAAATATACGAATGTCCCGGTGCCGAAGTTTTGTTAAAAGCGCATAAAGACTTAGAAGACTTGACCACAACGAAAGATTTAGCACATTTTAAACCTATCATAGAAAAAGAAATCACAGATACGATATACAACGCTTTATGGTATACGCCGTTATTTGATTCGTTAAAGGCCTTTTTAGTCGAGAGTCAAAAGGAGGTTAATGGTACTGTCAGAGTTAAACTATTTAAAGGAAATGTTATTTGTGAAGGACGGCGGTCAAAAAACTCCCTGTATGACTTGAATTTAGCTACTTATACTTCTGCGGACTCATTTGATCAAGAATCAGCAGCCGGTTTTATTAAGTTGTATAGTTTACCTTCGACAGTTCATGCCCAGGTTCAAAACAAACAACATATGCCACAAATGCAAGACTTTAAGTAAAGAGTGGGGGAAAACTAATGGAGATAAACCAAATGTGGGGCGGCAGATTTGAAAAAGGAAACAGCACAGATGTCATCGCTTTTAATGAGTCGATTTCTTTTGACAAACGTTTAGCAAAGCAGGATATTTTGGGTTCTCTTGCACATACTAAGATGTTGGTTCATACTCAGATCCTTTCTCAAGCAGAAGGTGAACAAATAATAAACGGCTTAGAAAAACTGCAAAAGAAGTTGTTGGCTGGAAATTTAAGCTTTTCAAGTGATTACGAGGATATTCATATGAATATTGAGACCCTGCTGCAGCAAGAAATTGGTCCAATTGCTGGCAAATTACACACTGCTCGCAGCCGTAATGACCAGACTGCCACGGACATGCATCTTTTCATGAAAGATGAAATTTCCCAGATCATTAACTTGTTAGACCATTTGCTCAAGGTCATTGTTATTAAAGCAGAAAAGAATATTACGACTTTGTTAGCAGGTTATACTCACTTACAACATGCACAGCCTATCTCTTATGCGCATTACTTAATGGCGTATTATGAGATGTTTACGCGAGACCTTCAAAGATTTCAGACAGCTAAAGCCAGTGCTGATGATTCTCCTTTAGGAGCTGCTGCTTTGGCAGGTACGACTTTTCCGATAAACAGGGAGTTTAGTGCACATGAATTGGGGTTTGGAAAAGTCTATCAGAATTCGATCGATGCAGTATCAGACCGCGATTATTTATTGGATTTTTTAAGTGCTTCGGCAACGGTGATGATGCACTTAAGTCGATTCTGTGAAGAGATCATTCAATGGAATTCTTATGAATATGACTACATTGAAATCAGCGATGAGTATGCTACTGGAAGCTCCATTATGCCGCAAAAGAAAAATCCAGATGTTGCAGAGTTGATCCGTGGGAAAACTGGGCGTGTGTATGGGGAACTTTTTTCCTTGCTAACGACACTGAAGGGGCTTCCTTTAGCATATGATAAAGATTTACAGGAGGATAAGGAAGGAGTATTTGACGCAATTGACACAGTAAAAGCCTGTTTGTCATTATTTGCAGGGATGCTTGAGACGATTTCAGTGAAAAAAGATAAGATGGCGGCAGCATTAAAAGACGACTTTTCGAATGCCACTGAGATGGCAGATTACTTAGCAAATAAGGGATTACCGTTCCGACAAGCACATCAAGTGGTTGGAAAATTAGTTCACTATGGAATGGAACATCACTTGCCCTTACAGGAAATGAGGCTGGAACAACTTCAGAAGTTTGAACCAAAGATCGAGGCTGATGTGTATAGTATTTTATCTCCCAAGAAAGCTGTAAAACGACGGATATCATTAGGAGCGACGGGTTTTACGCGAGTCAGTGAGCAGATAAAGCGTGCTCAAGAAAAATTATTTCATTAGAGTAAGTTTTAAAAATATGTTGGTATTAAATTGATATGTTTATTTTAGTTATGTCTAGCATGATGATAAAGACAATTTTTTATATAAGGTCAATCAAAAATTTAAGAGAGTCTATGGTAATTTTAGTATTTGGAAAACGGTTTATTTGCTACAAAATAAGGATGCTGGTAAGATATTAATGTTATATTAAAAATTAATTATCGGAGGCATATATTACCATGGCAAAATTAACCAGTGAAATGAAAGAATTATTTGCAAGTGAATTTCCGTTTCTAGCTACCGCTGACAAAAATGGCAATCCTAAGGTCGGACCGAAAGGCTCTTTTAAGGTATATGATGACGAACATTTGGCATATGTAGAATGGACTGGCAAGGAAGCGTTTGCTAATTTGAAGGCTAGTGGCAAAGCCGCTGTTGCAGTTGCAAGCAAGCCGAAAAATGCTGGTTTTCGTTTCGAAGGGACAGCACATATTTACTATCCTAATTCTCCAGAATATACTGAAGCAAAGGAAAAAGGTGGATTTGGCGATGGAATCGCAATCGTTGTGATCGATGTTGAACGAATTTATCAATTAAAAGCGTCTGCTCAATCTGGCGATTTGTTAGATGAAAGTGTTCCAGCACGAAGAGGATAATTTACTTATAAAAAAGGACCACTACAATTAGAGCGCAAAATAATGAGGGACTGACCTAAAAGTTCAACAAGTATAAAGTGCTTAAAGGTAGTGGTCCTTTTTCTACGTAAAGTCAATAGTTAAGCCTAATCTTATAGGATTTAGCTGTAATTGTTTAGTATTAAAAAAACACCAGCAGTTTGCTAGTGTTGAAAAGAATAAATAATTAGTAATCGAACATAGTAAACGCATTGTCTAAGACCTCGTCCCAATTACGATGCATGTCATGGATAAAAACAGCTTGTTCTTCAGGATGCTTGGCAAAATGAAAATTTTGGGGTTCACCGTGTGAGCGCAACCATTTTTTCGTAAATGACCATTCATACCGATAACCGATCGGCCGGCAATGCCAGTTAATGTTATTAATATTTTTAACGCCATCACGTGCGTGAATATGACCAAAAACTACATCTGTGGCTGTCTCACTGTAATTTGAAATTACATCACCGATTTTTTTGCTGCCAAGTACACCACCAAGAGCACGCCAAGTTACTGCTTTTCTGTCAAAGGGCGCGGGATACATGATAAATTCCTGACGTGGCACAAAATGAGTTGCGATGATCACTCTTTTATTTTGTTTTTGAAAATCGTCTAACAAAGAAGTAAGATGCATTGCTTGTTTCTGACTGATCACAGGGTCACTTTCTGAACGTTTAATGAATTTATCGATCCAATATTTATTTTTATAATCGGCTACGATTTTGTCAGGTGGCTGTTCGTCAGTTTCTCCTCTGGCAAAGCCGTAATCATACCAACCATTGAAGGGTAATAACACGGTGTCGGAGTTTAAGTTCAAGGGAGTGAAATTTAAAAAACCAGGTGTTTTGTTATTTTCAATATTGTTAGTATCTAACATGTCATGATTTCCAAAATTAAATGTTGTGGGCAAGATCGAGTTGAGTGTTTGGATGATCTCATTGCCTTCACGGCTAAAATGATTTGTAATGTCTCCCGCAATATGCAATTTTGTTGCCCCAGCATCTTTGATATAAGTTCCGATCGCAAGCAGATCATGTAAAGTAAATTTATTAATATCAACATGTAGATCTGAAATGATTGCTAATTTCCCCATTTGTGTTCCACTTTCCCCTTATTATTGAAGATAATAATTAGACTAAACATTTCTAACTTAGCCTATTGAAGCGTGATAGTCAATTTGTTGGCTTAAAGAGACCATGTGGAAGTTTGAATGCAAAAAACACGCGTGTGTCCTATAATCGACTGCGTGTTTTTTTTGCATGTACTTATTGAAGATAATGTTTGTTTACTAATTCAAACCCAAACACTGCTAGCCAGATACAGATGGCTGCTAGTATGAATAAGGTAGTATATGAGATATAGTGGATGATTACAGCTCCAACGATTGGTCCAAGAGCTCGACCAAACGATGTGGCACTAGCAAGCGATCCTTGAAAACGGCCCTTTTGTCCCTCTGGACTAATGTCATTAACAAAGGTTGAGGCGGCAGGGTTAACTAAAATTTCACCCAAGGTTAAAATTGCCATTGCTGTCAGGAAAAGAAAATAGTGATTTCCAGCTACGATCAGGATCAAAAATGAAGACCCGATCAATGCTAACCCACCGTACAAGCGTAGATGCAAATGACTCATTAACCATTCATCGAAATAGGTCATGATTGGCTGAATCAAAACGATCATGACCCCGTTTAAGCTCCAAACTGAACTATAATGTTTGATGCTTAAATTGTTTTCAACCATGAAAGTAGCGATGTTGCTTTGCCATTGTTCATAGAAGATCCATAAGACAACGATGTTAAATAATAGTGCTAATAAAGGCCAAAGTTTGTTAGGAGTCAGCTTATCTGGTTTCGGCAGTGATTCACTGCGATTTGTATTGTGTTGGCTCTCATGATTTCGATAGAATAAAATGATAATTATCGCAAAAATGATAAATAAAACTGTGGAAACCGCAAAGACTTTGCTAATACCAAAAGGTAGAATGTAACCTACCATTAAAGTTCCGATAACCATCCCCAGGTTGCTCATAAAATATAGAATGTTAAAGATGTAACTAGTTCGTTTGTTCTTAACGACGGTTGCAAATGAGTTAATGCAGGTCAAGTTCAAACCATTACCAAAGCCTAACATGACGAGACCTAGCGGAAAAGCAGGCCAACCATTGTTAAACATCAGAAAAGTACTGGCACAAGTGACGATGATGCTCCCGAGAAGGATCGTATAAAAGTGGGACCAGCGATCATAAAGGAAACCGCCTATTGTGTTCCCCAAAACAACGCATAGCGAATTACATAGTAGAACAAAGCCTGCTGTGATCAGAGTTTTTCCCAAGGTATCATGTAAATAAATTGTTGTTAGTGGCCAGATAAAACTTGTGCCGGTATTTGCCAAGAATGATCCGGCAAACAACCATTTAGCTGGCATTCCAGTCTGTTGTTTCAAAATATTGTCCCCCTTAAAAATTACCAAGGTAAAATGAGTGGATCAGAAGGCTGATATTATAGGAACTGAATAAAGTCTTCTGGTTCATACAACCAAATTAAAAACTCAACATTACAATGGCATTTAGACATCGTTACATTGGGCTTTGATTTGTGTATTCGATAGTTGCTAATAATTATTAAACGTGCTGCAAAACGCATCATTGGATACTGGACTGTCATAAAAACACCGTTAACTATCTTAACATAAGGGAAAGATGTTTGTCTGTGGTTTGTCGATAACAACTGAAAATACAGTAAACCTTATTTTTTGAAGAAAAAACCAAAAATTTAGAGAAAGCGCTTGCATTTTTAGAAAAATAGTGTAATATAAGAATTGGAAAGGGGTTAGATCCCACGGAGGTATGACCAAGGTTCAACGTCATACCATGAGTTTTAAAGATATAAGCTATTTCCGACACGGTCAGAGGGAATAGTGTGAAGGTGAATGATGGGATTAAGTACTCCTTTCAAATAACCAAGCCAGCAGGTCATGATAACGGATCACCGATAATGTAAAATAAAATTGTGAAATTTATTGCGGTGATGAAAGGTTAGCATGGGTTGCTGTTTTTTTGTGTCTATTTACATGTATAAATAAAAGTACTCATGGCAGTCAAGGTTGAGTACTTTTTTATTGGAATTTGCTTAATTTGTTCCAATAAGTTAAAATGAAATCGTATTCAAAACACCATAAGGAGTGACATCATGAAAATCAAATTGATTGCCATAGATATTGACGATACTTTGTTGAGTTCGGAAGGGAAAATTTTGCCAAGCACGAAAACAGTACTGCAAAAAGCGTTGAAACATGGTGTAAAAGTTGTTCTATGTTCCGGTCGTCCTTTGCCAGGGATGCGCCCGTTTTTGGATGAACTGGGTATTGCTGGGGATGAACAGTATGCAATCAATTATAATGGCAGCGTTATTGAAACTGTATCAGGCAAAGTGGTAGCTGAAACAGGCTTGAGCAATGCTGTTTATCGACAAATAGATACATATTCAAGTTTAAATGGGTTGCCATATAATGTGTTAGATCGTAATGGAGAGATTTATACTAGTAATCATGATGTAAATAGGATCACAGTCGTTCAAGCCTGGGAAAACAGTGCTGGCCTTCTGATCAGAAAGCCAAGTGAGATGCCAGCAGATTTCGGGATCGTTAAGGGGGTTTTTGTTGGAGAAACTGAAAAACTAGATCAGGCGCAGAGTGGGGTTCAGCAAGAATTTGGCAGCGAAAATTATGTTGTTCGAGCAGCAGATAATTTTTTGGAAATCATGAATGCGACCGCTGATAAAGGTAAGGCCCTCACCAAACTGACTGAAACTTTGGGACTGGATAAGAGTGAAGTGATGGCTATTGGTGATGAGCGTAATGATATTCCGATGTTTGATTTTGCCGGTCAAGCAGTTGCCATGGGGAACTCTTCATCTGCTGCGAAAGAACATGCTTCATATTTAACAGCATCTAACGATAATGATGGGATCGCACAAGCTTTAAATGAATTAGTATTTTAGAATGTCTAATAAAATAAGTAAATGGCTCTTATTGGTATTTGTTGTTTTTTTTCTGTAAAATTAACCTAATGTTTTGCAGCAAGTAAATTATTTTTGATGAATATGGTGGAGGAGTTTGCTATGACGTATGTTTTAGGTTTAACTGGCGGGATTGCTAGTGGCAAAAGTACCGTAAGTGATTATTTATATGAACAAGGTGCCGTGATCATCGATGCAGATGTTGTTTCTCGTGAAGTGGTTCGACCAGGAGCCAAAGGGTTATCTGGCTTGACCGCAGAATTCGGACAGCAAATTTTAGATGAAGGCGGGACTTTAAACCGTGCAGCCTTGGGTGATATCATATTCAATAGCAAGGAAAAAAGAGACATAGTTAATGGCATCTTACATCCTTTGATCAAGGAAGAAATGCTTGCACAGGTTGAAAGTGCTGCACAAAAAGGGACCGATGTGGTAGTGTTAGCAATTCCGTTGCTTTTTGAAAGCCACTGTGAACGGTATTGTGACGCCGTCTTAGTGGTCGATATTGATCCTAATACACAAATTCAACGATTAATAGAACGAAATGGGTACACAAAAGAGCAGGCACAAGCTAGGATCTCTAGCCAAATGGATCCTACTGAAAGGCGTAAACGTGCAGATTTCGTTGTTGATAACAATGGCAGCAAAGAGGAAACGTATCGCCAAATCGATATATTATTGGAAAATGTTTTAGAATAAATGTAAAAAAAGTTCAGGAATTTTGGGTCAAACCAGTTTCCTGAACTTTTTGATTTTTGCCAAAAATGTTTCACGTGAAACATTTAGAAGTTCTAGAGCGAAGTGTTTTCACTAAAAGGCTGGGCTTTCAAGGCTTTGGCCATTGTGAAGGCTAAGATAAGTTTGATAGTATCTCCGGGTAAAAACGCTAAGTTTGAGAATAGTGCAGTCATAAAAGGAACCTGACTTTGAATAGTTAGCCAAATAGTACCAATTAAATCGGAGCAGATAACGCCTGTTAGCCAGACAACTAGTAACTTCAGAGTGATCGACTTCTTGTTTTTAAGAAATGATAGTCCAAAGTATATTAAAAAGGGTGTTAAGAGCCAACTAAACATGTAACCAGCTGTTGGTCCAAGTAAAATGGGCAGACCACCGCGACCGCCAGATAGGACAGGCAATCCGAGTGCAGCTAGCAGTAATAAAAGAAATATAGACATTGTTGCATGTTTAGGTTTAAGTATTAATGAAGCGAGCATTACGCCCATATTTTGTAAGACTATCGGTACAGGGATGATTCCCAGAGGGATTCCAGGTATCAGACCAAGGACAACTAGTATAGCAGTCATGAACGCAATAGTTGTTAAATCTTTTGTTTTCAAATTCCTTCTCCTTAATGTTAACCAAAAACATTGTACAGGTTAACAATAGTAAAATAGCATAGTTTGAGCAAATTAACAACCCAAAATATGCACAAGGCGTTTAAAAATACATTTATTTAATTTTTTGATAGACTAGATATGTCTTAAAGTCTTATAAGGGGGAATTTTGATGTCTGATAATAAACTTAGTACTGGGTCTGGACAACCGTGGGGTGATAATAATCATTCTCAAACAGCCGGTGTTCGCGGTCCGGTCTTATTGCAAGATTATCAACTACAAGAAAAATTAGCTCATTTTAATAGAGAGCGTATCCCGGAACGTGTTGTTCATGCGAAGGGTGCAGGAGCTTATGGTACATTTAAGTTAACAAAAGACATGAGTAAATATACTAAGGCTGATTTGTTCAATGGAGTGGGGAAAGAAACTCCAATTTTCCTTCGTTTTTCGCAAGTAGCTGGTGAAGCTGGTTATCCTGATACATTACGTGATGTCCGTGGCTTTGCCCTCCGCTTTTATACGCAAGAAGGCAATTATGATATTGTTGGGAATAATACACCGGTATTCTTCATTCAAGATCCGTTGAAGTTTCCAGACTTTATCCATTCACAAAAACGGGATCCAAGAACACATTTACGTGACAATAATATGCAGTGGGATTTTTGGGCTCATTCACCTGAATCCTGTCATCAAGTCACATATCTGATGGGGGATAGAGGAAACCCTGCTAGTTATCGAACAATGAACGGTTATGGAAGTCATACTTATAAGTGGGTCACTGAAGATGGTACAGCTTATTGGGTCAAATATCACTTTATTAGTAAACAAGGTGTTCAAAATATGACAGATGAAGTAGCTACTAAAGCTGCTGGTGAAGACACCGACTATTTACTGCATGATTTATTCGATGCAATTGAAAGAAAGAACTATCCATCCTGGAAAGTTTGTGTACAGATTTTGCCTTATGAAGAAGGATTGCACTACAAACATGATATCTTTGATGTAACTAAAGTTGTTTCTCATAAAGACTATCCTTTGACCGAGGTGGGAGAATTCACTTTAAATGAAAATCCGACTAACTATTTTGAAGACGTAGAAGAGGCTGCTTTTGCTCCAGCTAATTTAGTGCCCGGTATTGAGCCTTCACTAGATAAACTATTGCAGGGCCGCTTGTTCGCTTATAAAGATGCTGCGCGTTATCGTTTAGGAGCAAATTATGAGCAGCTTAAAGTCAATCGTCCGTTAAATGGAGTTAAAAATTATGAACGGGACGGGTTTATGTCCCAAGGGCACGGCTCAGAGGTCAACTATGAACCAAATAGTAAGAATGGGCCGGTTGAAGATCATTCAGCAAGAATTCATGGAGATCGGTTAGAGGGTCAAACAGGAAATTATGAAGCATATGAAACTGATAATTTCTCAGCAGCCGGTGACTTATACAATGTCATGAGTGAGGATGAAAAACAAAGATTAGTTAAGACCATTAAAGAAAATCTTGGAGTGGTCGATGATGAAAATATTAAAATTTTAGAAACAAAACAATTTTATCAAGCTGATCCTGATTATGGGATCAGGGTAGCAAAAGCACTAGGCTTGAATTTAGAAGATATCAAATAATAAAAAAATAAAGTTGAAAAACTTTCATCACATTCGTCTATTAAATCAGAGGCGAGTGGTGAAAGTTTTTTTATTGTGAAAAATTACTACAAGTTGTGTAATAACAGCTTGGCTATCGCTCCTCTTGTGAATTGAATTGTAAACGATATTATTTATTCAAATAAGCCTTGCTATTGGAACTAAATATGTGAATAATTGTAATTGAAAACGATTCTCAATTGAGAATCGTTGCTGGCAATACGTCAGTAATAATATAGTGAGGCGGGTATTGTTATGACAAGGTGTAAACGACTACTTAAAGTGGTTTTAATGCTGGTGATTTCTCTTATTTTTATAGGAGGATGTGCAAACAGCTCAAAAGCAAACCATGGTTCTAAAAGTAGTGAAAATAATAACAATAGTAAATATCCACTGAAAATAAAGAATAAATTTGGTACTACAGTTATTAAACAGAAACCTAAGAGAATTGCAACGATTCAGTGGGGGAACCAAGACGTTTCTTTGGCATTAGGTGTTGTGCCGGTTGGATTCTCAGCGGCCAATTTTGGTGTTAAAGACAATAGCGGACTTTTACCATGGACTAAGAAGAAATTGGATCAGCTTGATGAAAAAAATCCGAATGTTTACAAAGACACAGATGGACTTGATTTTGAAGCTATTGCTGATTCTAAACCAGATGTTATCTTAGCTGCCTACTCAGGAATTACTAAAGAGGAATATAAAACATTATCAAAGATCGCACCAGTGGTAGCTTATCCCAAGTCAGCATGGACAACTTCATGGAAAGAACAAATTCATCTTGATTCTAAGGGAATGGGGATGGAAAAACAGGGAGACAAACTGATCAAACAAACAGAGCAAAAAATAAATACCAGAGTCAAAAAGTATCCCCAGTTAAAAGGAAATACAGTCACATGGGTCAATTTTTCAGCCAAGGATCTTTCTAAGTTCCAGATTTACACCTCTGCAGACCCGCGACCGGCCTTGTTAAAAGAATTTGGCTTAAATTATCCCGAGAATATAACCCGGGAAATAAAGAGTAAAAATAGTTATTCAAAAGATTTCAGTTCCGAAAAAGAATCTGTTTTAAATGATACAGATATTATCGTTGGCTATGGAGATAAAAAGTTATATCAGACTTTAAAAAATGATCCAGTTTTAGGTCAGGTCCCAGCTATTAAACGGGGCTCAGTTGCTTTTATTGGTAGTGATTCACCTATTGTTGCTGCTGGAACGCCAACGCCATTATCGATCAGTTATACCTTAGATGAGTATCTTAGATTATTAGGAAAGGCAGCCGGCAAAGTTCAATGACAGCAGTTGATCACGTGAAATCGCATAGTCGCATTAAATGGAAGCTGATCTCATCTTTGTTTGTGTTATTGATTTTTGCAGGTTTTGCTTCAGTTTTCTGTGGTGTTAAAGATATTTCTGCACACGATGTTTCTTCTATTTTGCTTATGCAGAAAGTAAGCGACCCTCTTGTGGAAAGCATTGTTCAGAAAAGGATAATCCGGACTTTTTTTGCAATTTTATGTGGGGTAGCTTTAGGTATCTCTGGAGCTTTAATGCAGGGGGTCACTCGTAACCCCTTGGCTGACCCAAGCATCTTAGGAATTAATACAGGAGCCTCTTTCTTTGTGGTTTGCGGTCTGGCATTTTTTAAAATCAGCTCAGCCTGGCAATATATTGGACTAGCTTTTATCGGAGCCTTAGCAGCTGTAACTATTGTTTTTGGAATCGTTTTTTTGGAACGTAAAGTTGATCCGTTAACGCTGATCCTTTCTGGTACAGCGGTCAGTATTATGTTTTCTTCTTTAGTTACGACTGTGATTTTAGTTAAGCAAGATTCCCTGGACCAATTTCGTTTTTGTCAAGTCGGAAGTTTAGGTTCGGCAACAAGTCAGGGAACAATGATCTTTGTTCCAATATTTATTGCAGGTTTTATATTGGCGATGTGTTGTGCACCTGGATTGAATGCGTTGATGCTTGGTGATGAACTTGCAAGAAACTTAGGAGTCAATGCCGTGTTGATTAACGTTTGTGCTTGTATAGCCGGTATTATCTTATGTGCAACTGCAACTGCTTTAGCCGGACCGATTGCTTTTATTGGTTTGTTATCTACACATATGACGAAATTGATCGTTGGATCTGATTTAAGAAAAGTAATTCCTTTATCTTCTCTGACTGGAGCGTTATTTTTAACGATCGCTGATGTAATCGGCCGGTTAGTCAGTGATTCTAATGAAATTAGTGTTGGAATCATAACAGCGTTAGTAGGCGCTCCTTTGTTGGTCTACTTAGCAAGAAGAATGAAGGTGCAAGCCCAATGATGGATGAAAATAATTCTAGTTCAAAGAAGTTTGTTGGGTCACAACGTCGTAAGATCCGTCGTTTTCTTTCAGTGGGTATATTAGGTGTAGTGTTGCTGGGGCTAATAGTTTTCTCGCTTTTATATGGGAGAACGATATATTCAATTTCAGAGGTTAGCCAAGTTATTTTGGGTAGGTTTGTTCCTGGCGCTTCTTTTACCATTTTAACCTTAAGATTACCTAGGATGATTGCTGCAGTTTTAGCTGGCTTTTCTTTTGGGATAGCTGGGTATATTTTTCAAACTATGTTACGGAACCCGTTGGCTAATCCTGATATTTTGGGGATCAGTTCTGGTTCAAGTTGTGCTGTGGTGATCTGCATTCTTGTTTTTCATGCTGGTCAGATGACACGCTCACTTGCGGCAGTATGCGCAGGATTATTGACCGTCATTATTTTATTTGGTTTATCTGGGCATAAAAGGGTGGCTGCTACACGGATCATTGTAGTTGGTATCGGATTACAAGCCTTTTATAACGCAATAATTTCGTATCTGACAGTGACTGGTGACCAAAGAGATCTGCCTGAAACGTTACGTTGGTTGAACGGTAGCTTGGATAGTGTAATGCTAGCCCAACTTCCTTTTCCGTACCGTTTTCCAGTTGGTGTTGTAACTGGACTGATAGGTGCGCCTTATCTAATTTGGCAATTGATGGTAATTAGTAAACGGGGTGGATATGATGAGTGAGCATGAATTTTACTGTGAAAATATTAATGCCGGTTATTCAGAAAGAAATATACTAAATAATGTTTCCTTACGTATACCAGCTGGGAAAATTAGTGTTTTGATCGGTTCTAACGGTTGTGGAAAGTCGACTTTACTGAGAGTTTTGGCCGGATTTCTTATCCCGACTTCAGGGCAAGTCAGGTTGGATGGCAAGCAGTTGAAAAAGTATTCAGCTAAACAAGTGGCGCAGATCCTTGCAGTACTGCCGCAACAGTCTAGTGCGCCTGTGGGCTTAAAAGTGATCGATCTTGTCAGTCAAGGTCGTTTTCCTCATCATTTTGTTTTTAGCAGATTCAATAAGCAAGATGAAGACGCGGTTTTAGAAGCAATGGAAATGGTTGGCATTACAGATTTAGCAAAGAGAGATGTTAGTGGGTTGTCTGGTGGTCAAAAGCAACGAGTTTGGATTGCTCTTGCATTAGCACAACAAACGGATATTATCTTTTTAGATGAACCGACAACATTTTTAGACATGACTTATCAAGTTGAAATTTTGGATCTGCTGTCCGATTTAAATAAACGTTTCGGTAAGACTATTGTTGTTATCTTGCACGATATCAACTTGGCTGCTCGTTATGCTGACCGACTTTTTGCCTTGAAAGACGGCATGTTGATCGAGGAGGGGGATCCCGGAAAAGTGGTAAAAAAAGATTTGATTAAAGAAGTTTTTGGATTAAACTCAGTAATCGTTGAAGACCCAATTGCGCATAGTCCCGTGGTAGTCCCGATCGGAAAATAGGCAAAAAAAGGAATGACTAGTTCGTTTGTAATTAACAAGCGCACCAGTCATTCCTTAATACTTCGAGGATTATCCATATGTCATTCTCTCCTTAAATATTTTGCGTGACAGAAAATTATTTTTTTGGCAAGAAAATGTCGTTGTAGATGTTTTCTTTGCGCCAATCTGAAAAAGACAAATTGTTTTTGCGCTTGGATTTCGAATAACCGTATAAGTCATCGGTGACATTCGAGGCCAGAGCCAAAACAATTAAAAGGAAAAGAAGTAGACCAACTAGTCTTAACATTTTGATCCCTCCCTGAGAATCATTATATTTAAGATGAAATAATCATCTTGTTGATTCGTCTTTATTATAGCAAAATTGTGTGGGAGTACTCAATCTAATTGTTTGGATAAAATCAATAAAAATAGTGTGTTCTCTTTTTTTTTTTAGCTACTAAAACCATCAATTTTTATTAAAAATATGCAACAAATGTTTCACGTGAAACATTTGCTGCATATTTAAGCAGATCCAATTATTTCTGCGTATATAGCGGTTTATAGCTTAAGAATAGAGCTACGGATACTAGAAGTGCAAATAATAGTGGGATCCTAGTAGTTTTATCAAAGAGTAAGAAAATCAAAAAACCACCGAAAAAGAGTAGGGTCAGATAATCAGTCCATGGGTAGCCTGGCATTCTGAAAATTTGACTTCCTACAGGATTTGTTTTGCGGTACTTTAAATGACAATAGACGAGAATTAACCAGACTAAAACAAAACTGATTGTTGATACGCTGGAAATCAATTCAAACACATTATCTGGGATCAAATAGTTTAATAATACTACTAGCAATAAAAATACGGTTGAAAAATTTAACGAAGCATAAGGGACACCGTTTTGGTTTACACGGGCTAACTTTTTAGGAGCACTGCCGCTATCGCTGAGAGAGTGTAAAGTTCGACTTGTGCTAAATAAACAGCTGTTTGTCGCTGAAAGAGCAGCAGTCAAAACAACAAAGTTTAAAATACCAGCAGCTCCAGGAATTCCGATGGAAGCAAAAACTTGGACAAATGGGCTGGTGGATGTTGAAATCTTATCCCAAGGATAAATACTCATGATTGCAATCATTGAACCGACATAAAAAAGGCCGATCCTAATGGGCAGGCTATTAATAGCAGTGGGTAAATTTTTTTCAGGGTCTTCAGTTTCACCTGCAGTCAAACCAACCATTTCGATACCTACAAAAGCAAAAACGATCATTTGGAAGGACATTAAAAAGCCATAACCTCCGGTAGCAAAGAAACCACCGTGAGTCCATAGATTTTCAAAACCAGCAGAATTTCCATCGATATTAAATTTGAAAATAGCTAAGAAAAAGCCTACAGCAATCAGTATTATGATTGCCAAAACTTTAACTAGAGAGAACCATGATTCAAGATCACCAAAGAGATGGACATTTACGTGATTTACCAGATATAGACACAATAAAATTATTAGCGGCGTGGCCCATTGTGGAAAAGCTGGAAACCAATACTTGATGTAGATTCCACTTGCAGTTAAATCAGCCATTGCCAAGCTGATCCAACAAAACCAATAAAGCCAACCAACTACGAATTCTAAACGATCTCCCAAATAAATTTTAATGAAATCCAAAATTGAACGTTGAGACAAGTCGGATAGTAATAGTTCGCCGACTGCTCGCATCATAAAAAAACAAAATAGTCCGACTATTATGTAAGATAAGATGATTGCTGGGCCTGATGAATGAATCGCACTTCCTGATCCTAAGAACAAGCCAGTGCCGATCGCCCCCCCAATAGCAATCATTTGAATATGTTTGTTTTGTAAAGAACGCGACAGTTTTTGTGATTTCTGAGGTTGCTTCATTAATGTTCCTCCTCGTATTTGAAAATTCTAAAAATTTATGTCAAAGCGAAAATGAAAGCGCATTAAAAGACGTCCCCCATACTATCGTAATAGTACAAGGGGCGTCTAAACGCTGTTCCACCCAAGATTTACGGTTTATTGACCGCCCTTCAGCAAGATGTCTTAATTTGTATAAGGAAATAATTGCTTTAACGCACTGATAAAGGTTGTGCTACCATTCCATTGTTGTTTACTGCCATTTTTGCTAGTTTTCAGCCCTTACCAGCTCTCTGATCCTTCCATGTATCAGTTACTTCCTTATCTTACATGTTTTTCGTGATAAATATCAAGTACTCTTTTAAAAATATTTCCATAAAAAAGAAACCCGTTATAAAGTGGGCTTCAATCTTTTTTTTGACAGATTACGTAACATGTCTCATTTGGAGAATGTAAACATGAATACAATTGCATTTTGGGTAACATACAACGATAAGGTTACTTCAGTTTTTACATAAAATCAAGTTAAAAAACACGAAAATCTAATTTTATTTATGAAACTGTATACAATGGTATATATCAATTATCGTTACTAAATTAAAGAAAGCGGTTAAAAACTTGTTATTGGTTTTTTTAAGCAATAAACGTTTTTTTAAGACAAAGAATTGTTAATGTGCATGTAAACAGTCATTCCCTTTTGAAAGTAAAAAGAATTAGAGTAATTGAAAGGATGCTCATTTTTGGTACAATTTATTTCTTCGATCTTTAAAGTTGGAGTACCAACTGGTTGCTTACTTTCTTGCGCTTCATTTTCACCTAGACTGTATACACTCACATATTCGTCGGCATTGGTAACCTCAATATCATAATTTTCCACGATGAAACTGAAAATTGAATCTTCACATATTTCTTTATTAAGATAAGGAACTTGTTGTTTTAAATAATAGGCATGTTCCAGACTGACCAAGTCTTTATTTGAGAAGCGTAACCTGCTAACATAATAAACTTGATCATCAGGATCACAATCTAAATGTGCAGCAATTTCTTTTCCTGCGGGAATAACTTTTAAAGCATTAACCTTTGATTTAATGATAGTTCTTTTTCCCAAACTGCCGAGTCCGTTTTTACCTGCAATGTTCATAAAATAACCATCGCTGTGCAAAGGCACGTTAACAAAATATCCACTACCTTGAACACGCTTGATCAAGCCCTGTTCAAATAGTGCGTCCATCGCATTTCTAATCGTATTTCGACTGGTGTTATATTTTTCAACTAATTCTGCTTCACTGGGTAATTTATCCGTGTATTTTCCGTCTGTAATTTGTCTTGAGATCTCAAATGCGACTTTTTTATATTTTAAAACCATTGTCTACCCTCCTCGTATGGGCTTTATTTTAATTAAACTTTGTTATTTTTAGGATAACTCCTCATGGCAAAGAGTTCCGCTTAACTAATTTCCACACTATACTGCTTAAAGCGCAATATGGTGTAGAAATCTGTTAATGCTCACTCTTTAGTCGTCATGCTCCGCTCACTTTTTAGAGTAAGTACTTTTTATCTCCAATCGGGTCTTGGGACGTTAAAATCTTTGGGCCGTCATTTGTAATTGCTAATGTATGCTCAAATTGGGCTGAAAGACTTCGGTCACCTGAAAGATAATATTCCCAACCAGTTTCTGGCACTACTTTTGTGTCGATTTCCCATGAACCACCAGCATTGACCATTGGTTCGATCGTGATCACCATTCCAGCTTTTAAACGTAATCCTTGATGAGGCATGCCATAATGATAAATATCTGGGGCTTCATGGACAGACGGTCCAATACCATGGCCAATAAGCTCTCTTACGTCTCCCATGTGATGTTTGGTCTCGACATATTCCTCGATCGCATGCCCAATATCGCCCACTCGATTGCCGACTTGTGCTTGTTCTATTCCAAGGTATAAAGCTTTATGCGTCACCGCTAATAATTTATCAATTTCGGGAGTTGAATCACCAACGACATAGGTCCAGGCAGAATCACTTTGATAGCCGTGCCAACTGACACAGAAGTCAACTTTAACCACATCATGATTCTTGAGTTTTAATCCCTTGCGGGGTGTAGCGTGGGCAACTTCATCGTTAATACTGATACAAGTTGCGTATTTATATCCATCGACTCCTTTTTCTGAAGCAATGGCGTCATGATCTTGAATATATTGACCTACTAATTGTTCGATTTCCCAAGTATCCATACCCACATGTAATTTATCACGTAACATTAAATGCGCTCCTGCCAAAATAGCACCTGAATGTTGCATGCCTTCTATTTCTCGTTTAGATTTTAGAGTAATCAAAATCATTATCTCCTTAATGTTTTTCTGACCTAACAATAACTTATCATTTTAATTCATAATAGCATAATGGAATAAGTTATTTGAAATATTAGTATTGTTGTGCTATTGACAACACTAACTACACGTTACATTATACGCTTAAAGGAAAAATATTTGTTGGGATAATTACGATTTGTCACATGTTTCACAAAAACTAAAAACTTATCTTTTTTCATTCAAAAAAGCACCTTAAACCTGAGATTTCGGTCACGGTACTTTTTTAGGATAAGGTTTATAACTAAAGTAACTTTTTTAGACGCAGCATGTCTTTTAAAACTAGCTTATTTTCAATTATCTCTTTGTTGTAATGAATGGAAAAGAAGTCTTGGTCAATACTAACAATGCGGAATCCGCGCTTTTGGTATAAGTATAGTTGTGCAAAGCTGGTTGAACCAGTCCCAATTTCTAAACATTTGAATTTTTTGTTTCGAGCAGTCTTTTCTGCGAATGTTAACAATTGCTGTCCAATTCCCTGATTCCTTATTTTGGGGTCAACTGCGATGTTAACAATTTCCAGTGTCTCTGGATGTGTTGGTAGTAATATTATGATGCCGACAAGCTGACCTTGCGCAGTTGCTTGGTAACAAAAAGAACGATTCAAGTATGAATCTATTAGTTCTTTAGAAGGATCAGCCGCTAACAATAGTTGATAATGTTGAGTTGTTGGTTTCTTAAAAACTGTAATTTTGAGTTCCATAATGTCTTCCTTAAAGTTTGTGTCCAATCCGTAGTATAAATAACAAAAGGAGGGCGATGATCACTGAAAAAATCAGGACCATGATCCATGCGTATGATGTATGGGCGCCCGGCAGACCAACATTCATGCCATAAAATCCGGTCAGGATCGTGGGAATAGTCAAAGCAAGCGACCAGACGGTCAAGACTTTCATCGTATCGTTCAGGTTATTGTTGGCAATAGTGTTGAAAGTATCGCCGATCCGGCCAACGACCGCTAATTCAGTTTCGATCATTCGCGAGACCTGTTCGCTTTCGATCACGACGTCTTCTAACATGTCTTTTTTTGCACTTTGTTCACCGGTATAACTGGGCGTAAAGAAGTGCGTATGCGGTAATTTATGAAACATTGTTAAATTTAATGCACTGGCACTTGAAAAATAAGAGAGAGTTTGTTGTAAATGCGAAAATTTGATCAATTCTTTATTCTTGATTTCTTTATTAAGTACTTTATCCAAACGATTGCGTTCTTTAGTTAGATTATGCATGATAGGCATGAAGCTATCCATTAACTCGAATAGGGCAGCGAAAATAAACTCATTGCGAGTTTGGTAAGCTTTTTCGCTGTGCTTATGGATGATTTTTTCAAAGTTTTCTTCGCCACTTGGATTAAAAGTGAAGATAAGGCTGTCGTGTAATAAAAAACCTACTGGTTGAGTGATATATCTTAATTGTCCTTTATGCAAAACATGTGGTATTTGAACGATGAAGAGTTCATCATTGCTGTCTTCATCATAGACATAATTTGGTACTTCATCGCGATCAATAACGTAGTTGATCACTTCTTGTGTAAGACCATATTGTTGTTTAAGTTGGGTAGTTTCTTCAGTGGACAAACGTTTTGTTTGGATCAGGGTCAGGTCTGCGGTAATGTTTTTAGATTTGAGCATAATTTTTCCTCGGTTGATCAATTGTATTATTCACATTGTAATAGTTGTTGGTGCAAAAGACAAAAGTTCTTTGCTGTTTAGTTATAGTTGTAGAGATGATCGACATTATTTGACAATTATCTTTAAGTGCCAGAAACTAAACGTGTAAATTACTTTATCTATTTAATAGTAAGGGGGGTCGTTACTCCTGAGTTTTTGAAAGACGTTTGTTGTTAGTCAAAGTAAGAAGTACTTAATGGATCAAGGAGTGGTAATGATGAGTGAAAATGTTTTAGCTAAAACTACAGAATTAAATAATGGCGTCAAGATGCCAATTTTTGGTTTAGGTGTTTGGAAGACCAATAATTCAAATGCGGCCAATTCAGTCTTTACAGCAATTGAGAAGGGGTATCGCCTAATAGATACGGCTAAGCAGTATGGTAATCAGCCGGGTGTTGGCGCAGGGATACAGCAGGGTCTGCTCAAAACAGGATTAAACCGTAAGGACCTTTTCGTAACATCTAAGGTGTTCAACGGTGATGTTGGTTATCAAGCTACTTTGGAGGGCTTCAAGGACACAATGAACCAGTTACAGCTTGATTACTTGGATCTTTATCTGATCCATTGGCCAGTAGATGGACGTTACTTGGACACCTGGCGCGCATTGGAAGAATTGTACCATCAAGGAAAAATCAGGGCGATCGGCGTTTCTAACTTTGATACTGAAAG
>OMJG01000781.1_pt1 | contig 21687 bp, 21 predicted proteins | sample 1646431 | NCBI WGS metagenome assembly OMJG01 (sample SAMN03771674, study PRJEB25209) | food metagenome | isolation source: Cotija cheese | place: Mexico:Jalisco,Michoacan | collected 2011-12-12
TACGGCAGGCCCTCTTAAATAAGGGCGTTACTCATACGCCGACGTTCATCCCGGTGAAAAACAGGGGCCGTGACGTATCCGCTCTACTCGTTGCTGCCAGAGACGTGGTTCTTGGTGGTAAGTATGAAGTGGTAGGTTTTGCGCATGATAAGAAATCAAGCCAGAATCAGGACGCTGGTCACCACGGCAGTGAAACACGAGGGTTCGCATACAAGCTGATGGAGAACACTCTTGGAAGCCAAGCCTATATTGATAACATTCTTACGCTTTTCGGGCAAAATCAGCGATTGGGAATGGTGAGTCCGCCTCCTCCATATCATGCCCTGTACTTTGCACATACATTGCCAAGCGATTGGGGACCTGATTTTGGAATCACGCGTGATCTGCTAGAAAAGCGTCTTCATATCCATGTTCCGTTGGATAGTGCAAAAGCCACGGTTTCTGCCATAGGGTCTTGCTATTGGTTCCGCACCGAAGCGCTTAGACCATTGTTTGCGAATGACTGGAAATATGAGGACTTCCTTCCCGAAGGGCAGATGGGAGGAGATGGTTCGATTTCCCATGCCATCGAGCGGGCCAATGGTTATGTGGCGCAATCGCAAGGATTCTATCCTGCCTGGGTGATGTCGGACAGGTATGCGCGCATCGAGGTCGACTCCCTCTTCCACACCACGAATACTCTGCTGCGTGGAATGGGTCCTTTCCGCAGGGGTGAGACCTTGTTGCAAACAGCGAGGGAGCTGGGCTCTGATTTAAGCAAGAAAGGCAGGATTCGCAGGAAGGTCAGGCAAGGTGCGCACGGTGGTTTGAAATGGGTCACTCACCGTTTCGTGCTACCTCTACCCGAGCCTGTCGTCAAGATGATTTATACGGTTGTATGGGCTCCGATTAATTTGTACAGGCACACAAGAAACAAACTGACGCAGGCCCTGCGCTTTGCACAGATAGAAGTAGACTGACGCCCTACAGCGAATTGGCGATCGTAGGGCGTCTTATGCATCTACTGCTAGGATAAAGGTTTCGTGATGGACATAGTCAAGAAAATATCTCAGAGATACCACTATTCCTGGGTCATTCTCAAGGAAATGGTACGCACTGATTTCAAATTGCGTTATCAAGGATCCTTTCTCGGTATAGCGTGGTCAGTACTTAAACCGTTGATGCTCTTTTGCGTGATGTACATGGTGTTCGTCCGCTTCCTGAAATTTACGGACGGGACTCCCACCTTCCCGCTGGTGCTGCTTCTGGGAATCAGCTTGTGGAATTTCTTTGCAGAGGCGACCAACATGGGCCTTACTGCGATAACAGGTAGAGGCGATGTGCTTCGGAAAGTCAACTTCCCGAAATACATTATCGTTGCATCAGCTACCATAGGCTCCTTGATTGGTTTGGCGATCAATCTCGGCGTGGTGCTTGTCTTCTGCATCTTCTCGCGGGTCCAATTTACGTGGAGAGTGCTTCTGCTGCCGCTCAATCTCCTGCAGTTCTATATGCTGGCACTAGGGGTTGCTCTACTGCTGTCCACACTCAATGTGTATTTCAGGGATATCCAACATATCTGGGAAGTCGCTTCTCAGATGCTTTTCTACGCGACACCCATCATCTATCCGCTAAGCATGGTCATCGCCCGGCTTGGACAGCGTAACGGTGAAATTGTCTCCAAAATCATGTTGCTCAACCCGCCGGCTCAGATTATTCAGGATATTCGAGCGAATCTCATAGCCCCAGAGACGACTCCCACGGTGTGGACCATGTTCTCGAACTTTGGCTTCCAAATTATCCCAATAGTTCTGACGGTATTTCTGCTGGTGTTGGGAATCCATGTGTTTAACAAGCACAGCCAAAAATTCGCGGAGGTGCTCTGATGGTTACTGGTATAGACAACAAGCGGGATTCTTCTGAAATTGCCTTGAAAATTGATCATGTCGCCAAATCGTTTCGGTTGCCAACCGAACAAGCCACAGGGCTGAAACAGGCAATAATCAATTGGACGAGAGGAATCAAAGGTTATAAAGAACAACAGGTGCTCCGCGACGTCAGCTTCGAGGTCCACAAGGGAGATTTCTTCGGGATCGTCGGGCGTAACGGAAGTGGAAAATCCACTCTGCTTAAGCTGATCTCCAAGATTTACGTACCCGACAAAGGGAAAATCACCGTCAATGGCAAGCTGGTTCCATTTATTGAGCTGGGTGTCGGTTTCAATCCCGAGTTGACCGGGCGTGAGAATGTGTATCTGAACGGTGCGCTTCTCGGATTTTCGCGTGAGGAGATCGATGCCATGTACGATGATATCGTCGACTTCGCTGAGCTCGAAGACTTCATGGACCAAAAGTTGAAAAACTATTCAAGTGGTATGCAGGTCCGTTTGGCGTTTTCTGTTGCCATCAAGGCGCAGGGCGATATCTTGGTTCTGGATGAGGTATTGGCCGTCGGGGATGAGGCGTTCCAGCGTAAGTGCAACGACTTCTTCACAGAAATCAAGAAAGACCCCAAACAAAACTGTTATATTTGGAGTCAGTCAAAAAATACTGCAATAAAGCCATTCTTATCAAGGATGGGGATGTTGTGGTCAACGGAGATAAAGATGATGTCGCCAATCGTTATACGCTTGAAAACTTCAGCACCGAAAAGCATGCAACGGCTGAGCAGAAGAAAGATGAGTATCCGACTGGACTGAATGCCAAGGTGCCACATCTCAAGGTCGTTCCGAGATCAAATCAAGTATGTACCGGAAACGAGAATTTTCTCTTCGACGTCGAGTATGAATGTAATGAACAACAGGATTTATATCTTGCCATTGCCTTGCATGACATAAAACGCGGTGGCATTTCATTCGATTCGGGAGACCACGAGTTTAAGATACTGAAGCGTGGCTCTTCGAAAGCGGAGTTCAGCCTGCCTCTCAGCCTATTTAACAACGGCCAATTTAGAATCGTCGTTTCGCTTCGTGTCCCCAGGAAAAATGACCCGAAACATACCGACATGATAGCTTTTACCAGTGATGAGAATTCATGCACATTCGCCATCAGTGACTCGGAAAACGATGACTATGCTCTGATTAGTTCCAGGGCGATGCAAATAACCCGACTAGCATAGTGTGAACTGGCGGTAAGTCGGCAATATGGTGTACTTTTAGAACGTTGCTTTGTGGAGGAGACTATACCAGCTCCTTCGCACGCACGCGCTACACCCTCCTGTCGTGGAAAGTCCACGGCCGATAAGTCCGAAGGAGGTGGGTGATGTCTGCGCATAAGTATGAATTGATGTTCATTGCCGATCCGGAGCTCGACGAACGAAGCTTGAAAAAGCTGACCGAGCAGTATCTTGAGATCGTCACCAAGGAAGGTGGCTCAGTCGAGAAGACTGATTTCTGGGGCCGCCGCAAGCTCGCTTACGAGATCGATGGCAAGAAAGAGGGCAACTACACGGTTGTCAACTACAGTGCCGAACCAGCCACGAGTGACGAACTCGACCGTGTGCTGAATCTCAACGAGTCGGTTATCCGTACCAAGATCCTTCGTAAGGATGCCAAGTAAACTAGAACTCAGCTGAGGCTTCACAGCCGCTGGAATCATGTAGCAGTTTATCGCACCGAGGAGGGCAGAATCATGGCAGGAGAAACGGTTATCACCGTGGTGGGAAATCTCACCGCTGATCCGGAGGTTCGTACCACCGGTAACGGCGGCACGGTCGCCAACTTCACCATTGCCTCCACCGTGAGGCAGTTCAACCGCAACTCACAGCAGTGGGAAGACGGGGATGCTCTGTTCATGCGTTGTTCTGCATGGGATTCCAACTACAATCCGATGGCCTCCAACATTCAAGCCAGCTTGGCCAAGGGCATGCGCGTCATTGCCCAGGGCCGTTTGGTGCAGCGTTCCTATCAGGATCGTGAAGGCAATAACCGCACAATCGTGGAGATGAGGGTCGATGAAATCGGCCCGGCTCTTTCACGGAACACCGCTCAGGTGACCCGTAACTCGAATTCCGGGAACAGTGACGGTGGACGAGGCGGCTTTGCCGGAAACGCCAATGCAGGCGGCAACGGTGGATATCAGGGCGGTGCAGGGTATCAGTCGGGCGGATATCAGGGAGGGGCTTCCGCTGCTTCCCCGACGTCGGCACCTCGGCAGAATGCCGCACCCGCGGACCCGTGGAGTTCGGATCAGAACGGCAAAGGCGGATCGTTCGGGTCGTTCGGTTCATCCGACGATTTCGGCGGTTCGGGCGACGAGCCGGAGTTCTAGTATCCGGAAGTCTAATATGTTGAGTGTTCTCAACACGTTGAGTTTCCGATTGTCAAAGATGTAAACAGTATTCAAGGAGTACAAACAGATGTCACGCAAAAGGCCGCAACCACCGGTCAAACCGTTTAAGAAAAAGCCGAATCCACTCAAGGCCGCCAAGATCACGACCATCGATTACAAGGATGTTGCCTTGCTCCGCAAGTTCATCTCCGATCGTGGCAAGATTCGCTCGCGTCGTATCACCGGTGTGACCGTGCAGGAACAGCGCAAGATCGCCACCGCCATCAAGAATGCTCGCGAAATGGCTCTGCTGCCATACGCGACCACCGGCCGCTGAGGGGAGCGTTTATCATGGCTAAGGAAACCAAGGTTATTCTCACCACCAGCGTTGCGGATCTCGGTCACTCCGGTGACGTCGTAGAGGTCAAGTCCGGTTTTGCCCGCAACTACCTCATCCCTCAGGGATTGGCATTTGCATGGAGCAAGGGCGCCGCTGCACAGATCGAAACCATGCAGCGTGCACGCCGTGCTCAGGCACTCGCCACACGCGAGGATGCCATTGTCGCAAAGAACGCCATCGAAGGCACCACCGTGGAAATCTCCGCCAAGGTGTCCGAGTCGGGCAAACTCTTCGGCGGTATCTCCAATGATGTCATCGTCGAAGCGCTCAAGACGAAGGCAGCTGTCCAGGCCAAGGCCATTCACGTGGATCCTATCAAGACCACCGGTGACTTTGCCGCCACGGTTGCTCTGCATCCGGAAATCTCCGCCAACTTCACCGTCAAGGTTGTGGCTGAGTAGTCGCGCAGATTCATATACGCATAGGACGGGGTCGGAACCTCAAGCTATTGAGAGGTTCGGGGAAATGAAAGTAGAAGCGAGGAGAAACCCTTGAAACTCGCTGCGATACCGGGTCAGTTACTTGCAATCTACTTGGAAATCCCTACACAAACGGTGAATCCGCTGATATGCGTCAGAAATTGCCGCCGTTCCAGCCCCAATCAGTGGTCGCCGTATAACGAATGTACGTTCTGTCTTCCGGAATGCCCAATTCGGTGCTCAGCGCCTTCATGATGGACTTGGTGAGCTGCTCCCATGCAGAGCCGGGCACGCTGCTGCCGAAAACGTTGACTTCCACGTATGCCGCAGCTTTGCTGTCGTCGCCGCCGAAATAGATGGGCATATTGTCCTCGAAGGGGCACATCAGCCAACCTTCGGATTTACCCGGAACCGCGGTGATCGCCTGGCCATAAGCGCTTTTCAAGTGCTCACGCTGTTCCTGAGTGGTGGATGTGCTGACATGGGTGTGAATGACTGGCATGGTTCCTCCTGATACTGAGCTGCCGTGATGGGCTCAACACCTCAATTGGTGTTGAGCCCATGCTGCTTGCTTGAGTTCTCTATCGGATACTATCGCTTAATTCTGGCAGGGAGCAGATGCCGCTGCGTTTGCAGAGTCGGAGCTTCCGTTATTTGCCGGCCGTTTTTGCCGGGAACGGGTTGTGGTGAATCGACCACTGACCAAGACGGTGCGCGAAAGAACGGGTGTTGACGGTTTTGTCGGGCGACGGGGCGTCGAGCAGCCATTTGCGGATGATGAAGTTCCAGACAGCCACGATAACCGTGGCTACCAGCTTGGCGATATTGGTATACAGCACGTACTTCCCGTGCATCGTGTCAATGGCATCGGCCGGCAGGGATGCTGTTCCCATCCAAAGAATCACGTCGTTGATGAGTAGGCCGATGGCGGCTGAGATCAGGAAAATGACGATTTCCATCCACCGTGCCATGTCCTCACGGTGTTTGAACACCATGGACATGCTGAGCAGATAGTTCACCGCCAGCGACACCAGGAAGGAGATGGTTCCGGCGGGCACGTTGCCCATGTGGAGGTACCGGACCAGTAGGTTGAGGATGCCGATATCGATGATGAAGGCGATGACGCCGACGACACCGAATTTCGCGATCTGTGCGATGAGTTTTTTCACAGTTACCTATTGAAACATATCCAAGGGGCAACAGACTGAGAATCTCCGACCTTTACGCAAAGACATCGCATAGTGCAGGCTGTAGGGGAGCAGGGTGCAGGCTTAGATCGTCACCTGTGTCAGCGTGGGCTTTTCGGTGCTGCTGCGTATCTGTCGCAGTCCGATGAAGGCGATAAGGAGCGAGGCGAGCGCCAGGGCGGTGACCACGGCGAAACCGCCATGAGAGCCGCTGCTGTCAATAAACTGCCCCGCCACGGCCGACCCCACCGATGCGCCTATGGCGTTCATCGCCCCCATCCAGGCAACGCCTTCGGTGAATCTGGTTGGTGGGACCAGATGCAGGATAAGTTGGTTGCCGTTGATCCAGGTCGGTGCCTGGCAAACGCCGATGATGAGGTAGATGATCATGATTACCCACAGATGCTTGGCGAACAGGAAGGTACCAATGCCCAGATTTACCACCAGCAAACAGAAGTAGAAGCGTTTCCACAGCGGGATGATCCAGTTCTTCGCCCCATACATGATCGCGCCGAGGAGCGAACTCAACGAGAAGCACGCGAAGACGAAACCCGTGTACTGCTCCATATGCTGCTCGCGTGCAAAAGCCACAATGGAAATGGCGGCAGCGCTTTGGAATGCTCCGAGTCCGAACCATGTGACGCATACCGCCACAAGTCCCGGCCCCCAGATTGACTGTTTGCCGACTTCACCCTGAATCTCCGCCGCTATCGCCGCTTCCCTGGCACGATATTCCTTTCGTGTAAGACCGGATTCACGAGCCAGTCGAGACTGCGACGGAGGTTCCGTGCTGAGTTCGGTGAGCATCATCAGCGCCCCGACGATCACGCAGACGCCGGTGAACGAGAAGGCCAGCAGACCTGAAATCACCGCAAGAATCGAAGCCAGAGGATTGCCGATAACCCACATGCACTCGTCGAATACGCCCGACAACGACAGAGCACGGTCGGTACGAATTCTGTCGCCCTTCAGCAGATGGGTCCAGCGCCCGCGGCTCATGGCTCCCCATGGCGGTATTGCGGCAAGGAACGGCGTTATACAGTACAGGACCCACTCAGGTGCCTTAGCGGTGATGCAACTGATCAGAGCCGTCGATGCTATGATCCAGACGATGACGGTCGGGATGGAAACCTGGCGCTGACCGAATTTGTCGACCAGCTTGCCCAAGAGAGGACCGACAATCGCCAAGGCGACGGCCTGCACCGCGGTCAGCGCTCCGGCAAGTGCGTAACTACCGTAATAATGCTGTACGGAAATGGTGATGGTCATGCCGACCATCGGGAATGGCATCGAGGCGATGACCGAGCCGATGGCAAAACGCGCGGTGTGCGGCATGCGCAGGAGTTCCGCGTAACCTCCGAATACGCGATTGCCGATATCCCGCAAAGCGTGACCCATCTGATTGACCATGTGCCGTGGTTGCCTTTCCTTCTGAATTGGTGGACGTGGTGGTTGGTGTGTGGGTGTGTCTGTGGACAACGGAGCAGAACACAGCACTCCCGAATCCCATGTGTTGTGTTGTGCTGTCGCGCATACGAATGCGCCTCGGTTCCCAGATGCCGAGGGATGCGCTGCCCTGCGATGGTGCCCCATACCGATTGTGTTATATATCGATTGCGTTGTATGCAAGGCATACTCTATATGTCCTCTGTACACGACACGCTGTATATGGTGATGGCGAATTCGACTGTGCCATGACCCATGAGGATGTACTGTCCTCCTGACGATAACCGACTGTGTGAAGGGCTGGTCATATGACAACGACGACAGTGAGTTTGGTTCGGCATGGCGAGGTATTCAATCCCGAACATGTGCTCTACGAGCGTCTTCCCGGTTTCCACCTTTCTGCTCGTGGTCAGCGCATGGCACGTGCGACCGCACAATACATAGCCCGGCAACCGGCGCTCTGCGATGCGGTGGCGGTATTCTCCTCGCCTCTTGACCGCACACAGGAGACATCGCAGGCGATTCTGGAATCCCTGAACGAGGAAAGAGACAACAGAGGACAGGGTCCTTTGGCGCTCGCTCTCGATGAGCGCATCATCGAGGCAGGGAATGAATTCAGGGGCAAACGCATCGGACACGGTGACGGCGCCGTGTGGCGCAAAGGCAACATCGGTCTTCTGCACAATCTGTGGAAACCCAGTTGGGGGGAGAGTTACCGGCAGATTGCCCAGCGGATGGGAGACTTCGTGTACGAAAAGGTCGACGAATACCCGGGTGAGCATATTATCGCGGTGAGCCATGAATCCCCGATCTGGACTTTTCGTCATCTTCTGGAAACGGGAAGGGCTGAGCATAATATGCTGCTGAGGCACACGGGCTTGGCCTCTATCACCACCATCACTTTCGACAACACCACGAAACTGCCTGTGTCCATTGAATATGCGGATCCCGCTGCCGCGGTCATCTGAGCCTGCTGTTCTCTGTTGTCCAAGAAGGCCGCTTCGGTGTCTATGATGGAGCAAGCCAAGCGCTGAGCGTCGATGATGATGGTGACACCATGCTGCGATGCATCGGCGAAGCGAAAACAAGGGGGTAAAGATGGCCACGGTAATCAAGACGAATGACATCGGACGTGTAGCGATGTTGCCTGCGTTGCGTGATGCGGCAGCTGCCGCTGCGGAACTGGTGAAGCTGTGGCCGCTCAGCGAGGCCCTGCAGATGGACAATGACGCGAAATACGCGGAAAACCTGCAGGTGCGTATTACGCAGACCATCGCACGGATTCTCACCGGAGAGGACGTTACGGTTCCCGATGCCGAATATGTCTATGAGGGAGCCGCGGAAATCCCCGGACGTCCGCAGACCGTCGTGGACGCACTGCTCCGTGCGAATGAGGCTTATGACGCCATCTCCGCATATTCCGAGAGTGGCGACGCCAAGTTGGTTATGGCCGCTTCGGCCATGCTAGGCGTTGATTGGGATCAGAATACCGTCAATACGGTTGCCGAAAGTCTCGAAAGCATAGGCTCATCCTTGGGTCTTTCCGATGACGGGCTGAAAGCCACACTGGACCCCGAAGGCATAGCCCAGCGTTTTGCCTTGTCGATTGTCTCCATCAACACACTGTTGGATGCCATCGGCGTCGACGATCCAAACCAGCCGCAGCGGGCTCTGCCGGCTCTGATTTTCTTTAACGAACTGCAGGAGCGTCTGGCTATTCCCAGGGTGTTCCTCAGCGATCATGACTTCACGGGAATGCTCAACGCGCGCACCGAAGGGTCGGTCAAGCTAATCAGCTTCGCAGAGTTCATTGCTCCGCTTGCGCAGAGGGAGTGGGAGAAACATCTCGAAGATGTGCTGTGGGACCCGAATGTCGCCAAGGAGCAGGCCAAGGCGGAGGACGAGCGCAAGAACAAGGAAGCGCTTGCCGCCAAATTCGCCCATGTGCAGAATAACGATGACGGCAAGGAACACGTCGAGCTATAGCTCTTCAAGTTTTGGCGTGTAAGGCCCCAATACGATAACTGCACTAAAAGGACAGCAGTGTGGTAATAATTCTTCCGAAAAGCTGTCCTTTTAGTGCAGTTATCGCCTCTCGGCTACTTCGCTATTCGGCTTGTCGAACCGTGCGCCTGAAGCGTTGCTGTTCAAACACATGAATATGATCCACAGTATCCCGCCTACGGCCGCCATGCACACCAGAATAAGGACAAGGGCAATCAGCGAATGCGTATCTCCCGGATACCCCTCGATGGTGCCGTTGGCAGCGACGTACTCCAGCAGATTCTGCAGCCGACCGGTAACGAACAGGTCCAGTCCGATGGATGCGGCATGGGTCAGCAGGGTGGGAAGCACGATCCACCAGCCGCTGAGATTGGCATCGTGCAGACGTCGTACTCCGACGGCCAGCCACGGGATGAATAACGCCAGTTCCCATGCGTAGCCGGCCCAGGTGTTGACTGATGGTGAGATGAGTCTCAGCGGTGACAGCACCACGGTGGTGACGATGACGCTGAACAGCACCATCCACCAGACCTCGCCCCGTGAAGCGCGTCCGGAGAATATGGCGTATTTGGCGAAGAAACGCTGGATGGCCTTACCGAATCCGATACCGTACCAAGGGGAGTACAGCGGTGGTTCCTGCCCGAAGGCATTGCCGCTCGCGTCGTATTGCGGGGGTATCTGCGGCAGTGTGCTCGGCGCGGAGGCCTGCTGGGCGTACTGGGGAGTGCTTTGGGAAGTGTACTGGGGAATATACTCGGGAACGCGCTGCCCGTATTGTGGCGGGGCCTCATCGCTCGGAGCCTTCGGCGCCTGCTGCTGATCCGGGGCGTATTGCCCGAATTCAGGTAGTCGCTGGTCCTGCTCCCGTGGATCGGTATTGTCTGGATTCATGCGCTTCCTTCGCTCTCTCATTGATGACGTGTACTTCGGAAACCGACTTGTACGTCACGTCGGCGGTAAACGTCGGCGGTGGTGACACCGTTGTTGTGACACCGTGGTGCTGAAATCATGGTGTTTGTGGTTACGGATAATTGTAGATTACGGCAATGCTGCCGGAACGTGCATGCCAGCGATACTCATGAATCCTGGTTGTCGGCCCCGATCACCAGCAATTCAGCAAGGCTGATCAGCCCAAGCAGCAGGCCGGTGAGCACGACGATCACCAGGGTGGCGGAAAAAATCAGCGGAGTTCTGAAGGAATTGAAAGCCGCCTGCAGCCATATGCCAAGTCCGTTGCGTGCTCCGAGATATTCGGCGGTGGCTGCCGTAGCGAAGACATATGCCGCACTGACCCGCAAGCCGGTGAATATCTGTGGCGCGGCGACTCGCAACGTCACATGCCATAACGTCCATGAGCGAGTGGCACCGCAGGTCAAAGCCACATCGGAGAAGAACCGGGGGACGGCGCTCAAACCCCGAAGCGTCTGCACGGCAATGGGGAATATCGCGAAGACCGCAGTGATGACGATTTTTCCTGAAGGTTCGAAACCGAACCAGATGATGAATAGCGGAGCTATGGTGATCAGTGGGATGGTCTGGGCTCCGGCAAGAAGAGGATAGACGCTGGCTCGCAGACCTCTCCAGACATACATGGCCATGCCGATGCCGACACCGAGGACGACCGCTGCCGCGAAGCCCAGAATTCCTTCATAGGCGGTGACCGCGCTTGCCTCCATGAGCCCGGGCCAGGTTTCCACGGTCGCGGAGGCGATGGCGCTAGGTGCAGGAACCGTTCGGGGGGATATGCCGGAATATCGCACAGCCGCTTCCCATACGGCCAACAGTATGACTATCAGCAGGGATGACGGCAGCAGCCAGATTGCAAGGTGGCCGCTTTGTCGATGGCGTGCAGGTGATGCGTTCATACCAGGGCCATTATTGTTGCGCATGGGCGTTCGAGGCTGCGGTGTCCACGTAGCTGTTGGTGGACAGCTCGGAAGCCTGCGGAGCCTTGTCTATCTTGTTTCCGGACGCATCGGTATAGGTCCCGGCGGACTGCTGGAAATTCAGATAGTCCTGACTCTCCTGCACATTCAACTTCCCGGAAAGCGATGTGCCGTTCTCCTTGCCGGTCCAATACCCGCCCTTGACGATGTCCTCCATCGAGGTTTTGGCAAGCGTGGCGTCGAGATTGGCTTCCTTGGCTTGTTTTACCAGCAGGTCGGCAGCGGTATCCGGATGTGAGAGGGCATAATCATATCCCTTGATGGTGGCGGTGATGAAGGACTGCAGCTTCTTCTGATTCTTGGTGTTGTTGAGCCAGGAAGAGTTCACTGCGAAACCGAGTTGGTCGGGGTTGCCGGGGACTCCCCAATCCGAGGCGACGAAGCAGTTCAGGGCAGGGCCGTTGAGTTTGCTCTCCACGTTCTCCCATGTGACGTAGAAGCCTCCGAAGTCGCCTTTCCCGCTGCTCAGGGTCTGGAAGGTATTCGTGCCGGCCGTCGCCGTTTGGAAGTTGCCGTTTCCTCCGGCGGATTTGATCATCTGTCTGATTACCGCCGTCTGCTCGGCAGATCCGAAGCTCACGAAGGTCTTGCCGTCGAAATCCTTGGGAGTCTGTATATCCGTTCTTGAAGCAAGCGAGCACCAACGGGCCACAGGCTTCTGCGTGAGGTCGAATACATAGCGCAGGGATGCGCCTTGCGCATTGAATGCCGCCACATTGCTCAGAGTGGTGAAGCCGATGTCGGCGACACCGTTCTCAACCGAGGTCTCGGCGCCCGCCTGAGCAGTGGGCAGGATGTTGACGTTGATGCCCGCGTCTTTGTAATATCCGAGTGATTGGGCCGCGTATATCCCCACATGGTTCGTATTCGGAGTCCAGTCGAGCATGAAGGTCACCGGTTCATCTCCGCTACCGCTGTTCGTGCCTCCGCATGCCGCGGATGCCGCGACCAGCGCCAATCCGCATGCCGCTGCGACGACGCGTGCGATGCTCTTCCCTCGTGAACGTATTCCCAACTCTGTTTCACCTTGCCTTCTGCGCGTTCCGCGCGTTCAGGTCCGGTGAACCGCGACGGGAAGGTGAAAGAAGCCCGCGCGATGCACCAGACCTCCGCATTGCTCCTCTGAGAGGAGGGTGCGGTTGCTGATAAACCTCAAAGGCACGGCTGCTGCCACCAACCGCGCGAACATAGTCATTATAGGCGAAGCGCGAGGGACTTGCAGCTGCCCGTCATTGAGTTGTGCTCGGCTGGTCACGTATGGTTGGACTGTCGGCGTTGTTGTCAGCTAGGGGAGTGAACGTGAACACTAAGTTCGGCACCATGTACCGCACTGTCGTATCTTCGGATGAGCAGGATGGGCCATTGCCTTTGCTACTGACCATGCTGACTTTCGTGACCGGTCTGGTGGATGCCTTCAGCTATCTGCTCCTAGGCAGAGTGTTCGTGGCGAACATCACCGGCAGCCTCATGTTCCTGGGCTTTGCGCTCGGAGGTGCCCCCGGCTTTTTCTGGGAATCGTACGTTCTGGCGCTTGTGCCCTTTCTGATAGCCGCCGCATCCGGAGGGCTGCTCATCAAGGCCTTCGGCAGGCATCGTGGCCGGCATCTTCTCGCATCCCTGGTGTTGCAGGATGTGGTGGTTGCGGTGGCCCTGCTGATTTCCTTCATCATGCCTATCGAAGAGACCGTCACCATGCAGATTCTCACCGTATTGCTTGCAGCCTCCTTCGGCTTGCAGAATTCGACGGTTCGCGCATTGAAGGTACCGGATATGACGACTACGGTGCTGACCTTGACGATGACCGGAATCGCGTCGGATCTCAGTAAGGAGGGGTCCGGACGCGGGCAGTTGAGGCGCCGCTCCGCTTCCATCCTGAGCATGGTCTCCGGTGCGATTATCGGGACTCTGGTTATTCGATACCTTGAATATCGACTGGTTCTGGTCATCGCTTTCGTCGTCATACTGGTATGCACCCTGCTTTCCCTCCGGCTGCGCAATTCGAAGGCGCCCTGGACTCAAAGCAGAACCCTCTAGTCAGGTTTATATCTGAGTTCAGAAGAATTACGTCCTGGAGCTAGTCGCAATAAGCAGCTCTGATTCAGGTCAAGTTGTATGTGCGGCATTTAGTCGAGTGCGTATACCATTAAGCTGGATAGTCGTTCATAGAAAGATAGGGTATTGGCTAATGGGCAGCAATAGGGCGTTAACTATTTTGATTCCTTGTTTTAACGAGGAAGCTGTTTTACCTTCTTTGTATTCGCGGCTTGAGACTCTTCGGGCGGATTGCAGTAATCGAGGATATGCATATAAATTCATGTTTGTGGATGATGGTTCCAAAGACGACACTAGGAATTTGATTAAAGAGTTCGCTTCGACCAGGGATTATGTCGAGTACATCTTTCTTTCTAGAAATTTCGGCAAAGAAAAAGCGATGTTTGCCGGCATCGAGCATATTGATTCTGATGCCATGGTGATTATCGATGCAGACCTGCAGGATCCCCCGGAATTAATTCCACAGATGGTGGAGCTCTGGGAGCAGGGGTATGACGATGTGTATGCCCGAAGGCGCAGCCGAAAAGGTGAAAGTTGGCTTAAACGTACGACATCCAGCATGTACTATTCGTTACTGCAAAAAATCTCACGTGTAGAAATCCAACGCGACACAGGTGACTTTCGTCTCCTCGACCGTAAATGCATTGAGGCGTTACGAGGTCTGCGGGAGTCCGAACGTAATTCGAAGGCACTGTTTAGTTGGATTGGCTTTAAGAAAATCGAATTCCTGTACGACAGGGATGAGCGCGTTGCCGGGAAGAGCAAGTGGAACTACTTCCAGTTATTGCATCTGGCGATAGACGGCTTGACATCGTTCACTACCGCGCCATTGAGGATCGCGACATACTGTGGTCTGGTAAGTTCTGTCGGCGCTTTTGTCTATGCCGTTTTTATTCTCCTGCGAACACTGGTCGTGGGCGTTGAAGTTCCTGGGTACGCGTCACTTCTAGTGTTTATGCTGCTTCTCGGTGGACTGAATCTGCTGTCCCTCGGCATAGTGGGCGAGTACTTGGGCAGGGTCTTTCTGCAGACCAAGGAAAGGCCGAATTACCTGGTACAGGAGATGCGGCTTGGTGATTCGGCACAGAGACATTCAATGCGTCATGGAGATGAATAGACCCGTTGTCTCAGTGGCCACTTGACATAAGCAGGAGCTCGATGACGCGCTTCTGTCGCACAGGTCTTATGTTCGTAGCTCGCATGGCGGAGCGCTTTGTCGATGCCGGCGGGGAGGTGAAAGCGCATCCTGTCGACCGGCCCGTGCGGAGTGTCCGGCGTGTCTTGTTCGGGGTGTGCCCGGAGGGGCATCATGGTGCGGTTTCTGCAATCTGGTTGATTGCGCTGTTCTCAGGAATTTCATAAAAAACCCTACATATGGGGATTATTTGCATATTCATCCCTAGATATGGTGATGGCGGTGGTATCGTTTGGGTTGTTGGATAAATGACAGACATGTAGTTCCGTCAGTGTGAGGTGGAAGAGATTTATGGAGAGTCAGCTGCTGGATAACGCCGAGAGCGTTGTTGAAGAAGGTTCCGAAGACGGTCAGAAGACTGCGGGACTTCTTGTGGAGAAGAGGGACGGACGAATCGTCGATTTCGACCCCGTCAATATCGTCAGTGCCGTCGAATCGGCATATCAGGATGCCGGTGAGGAAGTAGGCCCTCAGGAGAGCCAGACCATTCACGCCATCGCCGAACAGGTCGAAGGCGAGGTTCGCGACAGGTACACCAAGCCAGTCAAGATCGAGGATATCCAGAACCTTGTCGAGCATGCGCTTATCAACGGTCACCACTATGAAATAGCGCGTTCCTACACGACATACCGTCTGAGCCGCGACATTGATCGCGCCAAGGCCACTGACGTCAACGAGGCAGTGAATCGACTGACCAGCAAGGATGAGACCCTCGTCCGCGAGAATGCCAACAAAGACAGCAACGTCTACGCCACTCAGCGAGATTTGCTGGCAGGTGCGGTGAGCAAGGCCTCCGCGCTCAATATGCTGCCGAAAGAGGTGGCCAATGCTCATCTCAAAGGCGATATACACTTCCACGACGCCGATTACTCGCCTTTCACGCCGATGACCAACTGCTCGCTGCCCGACTTCGGTGACATGCTGAAGCACGGTTTCGCGTTGGGCAACGCGATGATGGATTCTCCGAAGTCCATCGGCACCGCCTCGACGCAAATCACCCAGATCATCAAGGATATTGCCGGGTGCCAGTATGGCGGTCAGACCGTCAACCGTTGCGACGAGATGCTCGAACCATACGCCCGCTTGGATTATCGCAAGAATCTCGATATGGCCCAGGCCGTTATCCCCGACAACGCTCCGATTGAGGTGGCGCGTCAAAGCGTCGAGAACCTCAAGGCCAAGGAACCGGGTTGGCTGCATTTCGAGAATCGTGAGGCGTTGCCGGCGGATACCCCATTCGATAGCGACGTTTCCGAGCTTGAGCAGGTACGTCAGGAATATGCCAAGATTCTTACGCGTAAGAACATTTACGACGCTATGCAGACGATGGAATATCAAATCAATTCGAATCGCGTCAGCAACGGTCAGACGCCTTTCGTCACGGTAGGTTTCGGTTTGGGACAGTCCTGGTTCTCCAGGGAAATCCAACGTGCAATTCTGCTGATCAGAATTCGCGGTCTCGGCAAGGAACGTCATACGGCGATCTTCCCGAAGCTGGTGTTCACCATCAAACACGGCATCAACGCCGACGAGGGCGATCCGAACTACGATCTTAAGGAACTCGCGCTCGAATGCGCCACCAAGCGCATGTATCCGGACGTCGTGTTCTACGACAACATCGTGAAGATCACCGGTTCCTTCAAGGCTCCGATGGGATGCCGCAGCTTCCTGCAGGGCTGGATCGACCCGAAGACCGGCGAGGACGTCGAGGACGGCCGCATGAATCTGGGTGTGGTCACCGTCAACATCCCTCGTATCGCCTTGGAATCACGTGGTGACAAGGATCGTTTCTGGAAGATATTCGACCAGCGGATGGATGTGGCGCATCATGCGATGCAGTTCCGCATCATGCGATGCAAGCAGGCCACTCCGATCAATGCTCCCACGCTCTTCCAATACGGTGCCTTCGGCCGTCTTGATCCGAGTGAAAAAGTGGACTCGCTCTTCCGCGATGAGCGTTCGACCATTTCACTGGGCTACATCGGTCTGTATGAGGCGACCGCGGTGTTCTTCGGCAAGGATTGGATGAAGGACCATTCCTGGGACGAGGACGGCAAGGAATTCGCGCTCAGCATCGTGCGTAGGATGAACCAGCTCTGCGCGCAGTGGGCCAAGACCGAGCGGTACCATTACTCGGTGTACTCCACGCCGGCGGAAAGCCTGACGGATCGTTTCGCCCGTTTGGACAAGGAGAAGTTCGGCTCCGTGGAAGGCGTGACCGATCATGACTTCTACACCAACAGCTTCCACTATCCTGTCTGGCTGCGTCCGACACCTATGGAGAAGCTCACATATGAGCGTGACTTCCCGTATCTCGCCAGCGGTGGTTTCATCAACTACTGTGAGTTCCCGACCTTGCAACAGAATCCGAAGGCTCTTGAGGCCGTCTGGGACTTCGCCTACGGTATCGGCATAGGGTATCTGGGGACGAACACCCCGATAGACCACTGCTTCGAGTGCGGATTCGAAGGCGACTTCGAGCCCACCGAAGAAGGATTCAAATGCCCGGAGTGCGGCAACAGCGATCCCGCCAAATGCAACGTGACCAAGAGAACCTGCGGATACCTCGGCAATCCGGTTCAGCGCCCGATGGTGCATGGACGTCATGAGGAGATTGCCCATCGCGTCAAGCACATGGCCGGTGAGACGGGGCATGTGGTGCTCAAGGACGGATCCACCAGGGAATGGTGGGATGACGCCAAGTAAAGATGAGAACGGGGGTGAGCTGTGATGGGTGACGCATTCATCGCAACCGCCCCTGGGCGCCGTGATTTCGCCCACGGAGAGGCGGGACGTGGACCGGGAGTGCCATCCGGTCTGACGAACAATCCCAGGGCAGGACAGTGGGACGGACGCAAACTCAGCAGAGGTATCGTCGCCGATTACAAGCGCTTCGTGGTTACCGACGGCGAAGGCATCCGCTGTTCCATCTACGTCAGCGGCTGTCCGTTTCATTGCGAAGGCTGCTGGAATGCTTCGATATGGAATTTCCGTGCGGGGCATCCCTACACGCCTGAACTTGAGGAGCGGATATTGGCCGATATGGCTCTGCCCTATGTGCAGGGTCTGACCTTGCTCGGCGGTGAGCCGATGCTCAATACGCCGATGCTCAATCCGCTGGTGCATAAGATCCGTGAGCGCTTCGGGCAGAGCAAGGATATCTGGTGCTGGACGGGCTACACATGGGAGGAGTTGATGCGTTCCGGCGAGACTCCCGACAAGGCTGAGTTGCTGGCTGATGTCGATGTGCTGGTCGACGGACGCTATCTGGAGTCGGAGAAGAACAGCCTGCTGCAATTCAGAGGTTCCTCGAATCAGCGGGTGATTGATGTGAAACGTTCTCTCGCTGCGGGTGAGCCCGTAATCTGGGCCAAGCTGCACGATCAGGAGCGCTTTATCCCGGAACTCTATGGCAAAGACCGCGACGAAGAGCAGAAGGCGTAGCGGCTGATTCGATGTGAACTGTGCGTATGCACACGTGAGGATGCGCGATTTGTGCGCTTCACATGCGCACACGCACAGTTTCGTATGGTCGGGAAGTGCGGAGTTTTCTGAGGGGTTGCCGATGCTGAGACCATCTGCGTTTGTGTAGGGATTATTGCTGAGATCTTGTTCTTCGAGGAAACCGCTTGACGATATTCCGCCATTTTCAAGCTGTTCAGGGCCGTATGTATATGAAAATCCCTACACAAACGGCGAAGCGATGAAGGCGAGTGGGAATTCGCACGTTTTCTATGCCAAAGCCCGTACCTGCAGGGGATGAGAACCCTTGCGTCAAGACTCCTCTTCGCCGTTGCGCCGTATCTCAGTGCCAATGACCGCCAGAATCACACCGATTGTGGTGCCGATAGGCGACATCTGCGGGTAGAGGAAACAACTCAGCGCGACAACACCCACACCGAGGGCGTACCAGATGTCTCCGGCGCGTCCGAGGCAATGGCGCAGCATCAACACCCACACGCCTGCAAGAAATATCAGTACGGGGAGTCCAAGAGCTGCAGGAGCCAATCTTGCGGCCATTCCTGAGCCTTCCAACGCGTCCACCAATAGTTCGATGCCTGCCGAGAAGGCTCCTGCAGCGGCGAAAATCAGATAATGCCCATAGGCGAAGAACATCGTGGAGCGATTGCCCAATATCTGCCTGTTCTGGTCACGGGCGAAATACACCCACCACATGCCCGCCGCCATCAGAATCCCGCATGCTGCCAGTGTCAGCAACTGCGCTATATGCTCACCGCGACCCAAGGCATCAACCAACACATTGGCTGCCGCCAGAATGGATTCACCGAGAACGATAAGAGTGAAGGCACCATAACGGTCTGTGATGTGGCCGGGATTCCAGGGTGTCGTTCGATGGGATTCCGCCAATAAGGGCACTGCGATTTCCGCAGCCGCCAATATGGCAAAGCTGACAATCGCCAGATTCGCGGGCAAGGCGAGTCGCAGCAGCCAGGCAATCTGCACAGCGACCACGCCGATGACATATCGGATTGCGGGTCCACGAAACTCCTGGCTGGAGGCGCTCGCCCGCAGCCACTGCCCGACCATCGCCAATCGCATCAGCACGTAGCCGAGAGTGACGATGGTCAGATTGCCCTCGTCCATTCCCTCCGGCACTCCTGCGGCAAGCACCAGGGCGCCGACCATCTGGACTATGGTCATTACCCTGTACAGCCAATCGTCGGTGGCGAAGGACGTGGCGAACCAGGATAAGTTCATCCACGCCCACCAGATGGCGAAGAATACCATCGCATACATCATCAGACTGTTGCCGATATGGCCTGTCGACTCGAGGTTGTGAAGTCGTTGCGAGGCGAAGGAAACGGCCACCACGAAGACCAGGTCGAAAAAGAGCTCCAAAGAGCTGGCCGAGCGATGCGTCTCTCGAGGATCTCGGGGCAGCATCGGGCGCAGACCAAAACGAGAAGACCCGTGTGGTTGTTGGTGCGACGTTGACATGTGCTCTCCCGCCTGCTTGTTCAGCCCCAGACTACACAATCCACGGGCGAATAAGAGACCATGCTGATGAACGCAGGTCCCGTAGCTCTCGGTAGGTCAGAGGAATGCCGTTACGTGCTGTTTCCTTCCGTCCCGTTGCCGCGGCACAATAGGGACATGACCCAAGAGACTTCTCAACAAGATTCAGCCGCAGCAGTTGCGGATATTGCATCGGATACCAAAGCCAAGCATTCACAGCACATCGCGTTGCCTGATAACGTTCGTGTGCGTTTCTGCCCGTCGCCGACCGGCACGCCGCATGTGGGGATGGTGCGCACCGCACTGTTCAACTGGGCCGAGGCCCGTCACACCAAAGGAACCTTCGTGTTCCGCATCGAGGACACCGACGCCGCTCGTGACTCGCAGGAGAGCTACGACCAGATCATCGAGGCCCTGCGCTGGCTCGGTCTGGACTGGGATGAAGGCATCGAAGTAGGTGGACCCGACGGCCCGTACCGCCAGTCCGAGCGCACCGACATCTATAAGGATGTGGCCGCGAAGCTCGTCAAGGCAGGGTATGCCTATGAGTCCTTCTCGACCTCCGAGGAGATCGAGGCACGTAACATCGCCGCAGGTCGTCCCAAAGCCTTTGGATACGACGGATACGACAGGACTCTCACCGAGGAGCAGAAACAGGCCTTCCGTGATGAGGGCAGGAAACCGGCCTTGCGCATTCGCATGCCCGAGGATGACGTGGCGTTCGATGATCTCATCCGTGGGGAGATTGTCTTCAAGGCCGGTTCGGTTCCCGACTACGTTATCGTGCGCCCTAACGGTGACCCGCTGTATACGCTGACCAACCCGGTTGATGACGCGCTGATGCGCATCAACGTGGTGTTGCGCGGCGAGGATCTGCTGAGCTCCACACCACGGCAAATCGTGTTGTACAGAGCATTGATCGAGCTGGGCATCGCCAAGGAGATGCCGCTCTTCGGCCATATGCCGTATGTGATGGGCGAAGGCAAGAAGAAGCTGTCCAAGCGTGACCCGGAATCCAATCTCTTCCTGCATAGGGAGCACGGTTTCATTCCCGAAGGGCTTCTGAACTATCTCGCCTTGCTCGGATGGTCAATCGGCCCTGACCGCGATGTGTTCAGCATGCAGGAGCTTGCAGACCATTTTGACATTCGCGATGTCAAGGCGAATCCTGCGCATTTCGACATCGACAAGGCCGTGGCCATCAATGCGGAGCATATTCGCATGCTCGATGAGGACGACTTCCTGCGCCGCTCGATTCCATACCTCTTCCGCGACGATGCGGTTTCCGCAGAAACATGGGATGACTTGACCGACCGTGAGCGGACGGTGCTGCAGACCGCTGCGCCCTTGATTCAGCCACGCGTGCGCTTGCTGAGCGAGGTTTCCGGTATGGCCGGCAGTCTGCTGAGCACTGCGGAGTATCTGGAGCCCGAGGCCGATGCCCGTAAGCAGCTGAAGGCCACCGCCGGTGAAGTGCTTGAGAAGGCCATAGCCGCGTTGGATGACGTGTCCGACGAGAATTGGCGTACGGACACCCTTCACGAACTGCTCAGCACGGTTCTTGTGGAGGAAGGTGGCTACAAGCCGCGTCTGGCTTTCGGGCCGATTCGCGTGGCGGTCTCCGGTCGGCGTGTTTCCCCGCCGTTGTTTGAATCCATGGAGATTATTGGCAAGCATGTGACACTCGCAAGACTGCGCGGCTTGCAAAACAACTTATAAGCATGTATATTCTGTATCCGCTGCGTTTTTTCTCCGGAAGCGACGCAACGGATAACAGAAGAAGGCCCCCATCGTCTAGCGGCCTAGGACATCGG
>OMJG01000782.1_pt1 | contig 21683 bp, 22 predicted proteins | sample 1646431 | NCBI WGS metagenome assembly OMJG01 (sample SAMN03771674, study PRJEB25209) | food metagenome | isolation source: Cotija cheese | place: Mexico:Jalisco,Michoacan | collected 2011-12-12
CGCGATGGGCCCGGCACCCGCGGAGCCCGAGACCAGCCGGGCCGCCCGGCGCAGCAGGCTCGGAGCCGACCCCTCGTCCCCCAGGGCGACCACCACCCGCTCGCGTATCTGCCGGCTGCGCGCGGCCCCGTGCCGGTCGCGGTAGCGCCTCAGCTCCTGGTCGGCGTCATCGGCGACCCACATCAGGGTGAGCTCCCGAAGCGCGATGAGGCTGTCCAGCTGGAAGGCGCGCCCGCCGGAGCGCGGATCCCCGATCAGCCCGGCCGCCAGCCTGGCCTGCAGAGCCGCGGGGGCCAGATCGACGACCTCCACGGCGTCGGCGGCCCTCAGCACGGCGTCCGGGACGGTGCCGCCGGGCGGGACGCCGGTGATCGCCCAGGCGACCTCGCTGAGCGACTCGACGCGGTCGATCGTGAGGGTCGAGATGACGTCGACGCCCCCGGCCAGCAGGTCCTCGACGTCCTCCCACCGCCTCAGATGCCGGGACCCGGGAGGATCGGCGGCAGCCAGCTCGTCGACCAGGGCGACGTCGGGGCGCCGGGTCAGCACGGCATCGGTGTCGAGGCGTCCCGCGGCCTCGGGCACGACGTCCAGCCCCCAGGCACCCGGATCGGTCGCCGACCGGCTGTGGGCCTGCGCCGCCGCGATGACGACGTCCCGCCCCTCGTCGCGCAGCCGGCGTCCCTCCTCGAGCATCGCACAGGTGGTGCCGACGCCGTGGGCCGCCCCGAGCAGCACCCTCAACCGGCCGCGTGCGGTCATCATCACACCCCTCGCAGAGATCAGGAGCAAGACTAATCGCCGCCCATCGTCGCCTCAGATCGTGATGACGTCGCCGATCACCACCGAGCGGCTCTTGGGCACCCGGAAGACCCTCGTCCGGTCGGCCTGGTTGCGCGACAGGGCCACGTACAGCCCCTTGCGCCACGACATCATCGAGCTGCGGGAGACCGGGGAGGCCGGGTCGGACCTGTCACCGCGGCGCACATCGGCCACCGACAGGAAGTAGATCGCCTCCGCCGGGTCGATCTCCAGTTCGGGCAGCGCGCCGATCGCCAGGTTCAGGGCCTTCGGGATGTCCTGGGAGTCGGCGAAGCCCACGTGGCACTCGACGTAGGAGATGCCGTCGCACGGATCCCCCAGGTCGGTGGCCCGGACCCGGTCGGCATGGCGGATATGGGGGACGTTCTCGTTGACGATGGAGACGATGACGTTGTGCTCGTGGAGCACATGGTTGAAGGTGAGGTTGTTGCGCATCGCCAGCGGTGTCGTCACCCGGTCCGGATGCGGATAGACGGCCAGCCCGGGAACCCGCGCCGGAGCATCCTTCCTGATGCGGGTCAGGAACTCCTCGAGCGGTCCCTCAGCCGCAGCCCGCTCGGTGAACACGAAGGCCGTGCCCTTGCGCCAGGTGCTCATCACCAGGATCACCGCCCCGGCGATCACCAGGGGGATCCATCCCCCCGATGCGATCTTGAGCACATTCGCGCAGAACAGCGTGAACTCCAGTCCGCCGATCACCACGGCGATGAGGACAACCCGCCACACCGGCCAGTGCCACACCAGGCGAGCCAGGGTGAGGAACAGGCAGGTGGTGAGCAGCAGAGTGCCGGTGACCGCCAGGCCGTAGGCCGACGACAGCCGCGACGAGGACTGGAAGACGACGATGAGCACCAGGACGCCGACGAACAGGATCCAGTTCACCTCGGGGATGTAGATCTGTCCCCCCTCCTGACGCGAGGTGTGATGGATCGACAGCCGGGGCATGATCCCCAGCCTCGATGCCTGGGAGGACATCGAGAAGGCCCCGGAGATGACGGCCTGGGAGGCGATGACGGTGGCCATGGTGGCCACCACCACCAGCGGCACCGTCGCCCAGCTCGGGGCCAGCCGGTAGAAGGGATTGTCGATCCACGAGGGGTGCGCCAGGATCATGGCTCCCTGGCCCAGGTAGTTCAGGGTGAGGGCCGGCAGCACCACCGAGAACCAGGAGACGCGGATCGGACGGGACCCGAAGTGCCCCATGTCGGCGTACAGGGCCTCGGCGCCGGTGACGGTCAGCACCACGGCACCCATCGCCGCGAATGCGGGCCACGGGTCCTGGATCAGGAAGATGACCGCCCAGTGCGGCGACAGCGCCGTGAGGATCTCGGGGCGGCGCAGGATCCACGGCACCCCCAGGACGGCCAGGCAGGTGAACCAGAGCGCCATGATCGGGCCGAAGGCCCGGCCGATGAAGGAGGTGCCGCGACGCTGCACGAGGAACAGGGCGCCCAGGATGACGATCGAGGCCGGAAGCACGACGTCGGCGAGCGCGGGATCGACCACCGCGACCCCCTCGATGGCGCTCATCACCGAGATCGCCGGAGTGATCACCGAGTCGCCGTAGAACAGCGCCGCCCCGACCACCGCCAGTCCCAGGACGACGGGTGCCAGCCGGCCGTGGGCCGGCAGATGGCGTCTCAGCAGGGCCATGAGCGCCAGGATCCCGCCCTCGCCCTCGTTGTCGGCGCGCATCACCAGGGCCACGTACTTGACGCAGACGATGAGGAGGATCGCCCAGAACATCAGGGAGACGATGCCCATCACCTCGATGCGCCCCGGAGCCACCGCGTGGTGATCGATCGAGAAGACCGTCTGCATGGAGTACAGCGGCGAGGTGCCGATATCGCCGAAGACGACGCCCAGGGCGGCCAGGGCCAGCGGGCCCTTCCGCCTGGGCGAGCGCGGCTCCTCAGCAGTGCGGGGCGGGTGCGGATCCTCAGGGGCACGGGGGGAGAGCCGCCGACGATCAATCACAGGAGCTCCAGACGACGAGGTCACCGGCGTCGGGCGCCGGGACGCCCGGACGGGCGCGAGGAACCATGCAACCCGCCGGACCGGGGGTCTCTTTACCGTCCTTACGGAATCCATACGGCACGGGGGCGCTTCCGCACACTCCCCATACGGACGACGCCGCCGCCCGCGAGTTCCATGGATGCCATGAGTGAGAATTCGTCGGGCGGTCCTGTCTCGAACAGCACTGTCTCGAACAGCTCAGGCTCGAACACCTCAGGCTCGAACACCTCAGGCTCGAACACCTCAGGCTCGAGCGGCTCAGTGCTGGCGGTCGCGGTCGGCGCGCCGATTCTCGTCGCCGCCCTGCTCGGCGCGATCGCCCCGGCTCTCGACCCGGCCGCGAGCGCACTGCTGCTCGTTCTGGTGATCGTGGCCGTCACCCTTCGCGGCGACTGGCTGGCCGATCTCCTGGCGGTCCTCGCATCGGCGGCCGGGTTCGACTTCTTCCTCACCGCCCCGGTCCACAGCCTCAAGATCGGCAGCGTCCCCGAGATCGAGGTGACCGTCGCCATGCTGCTGGTGGGCGCAGCGATCGGGGCGCTGTCGATGTGGGCGCGCTCCCGTGACGCCGCCGCCATCCAGCGCAGCGACTACCTCGCGGAGATCTCCCGCGCCGCGTCGCGCACCGGCCTGCCCACCGACAGGTTCATCTGCTTCCCGGCGGGCACCGGATATGTGAGGGTCTCGGCCGGCTCGAAGGTGGTGATCCCCGCCCCGGACCAGCTGCGGGCGGCCTGCCTGATGGCGTCGCGCATCGTCGGTTGACGCCGCCGGCCCGGCGACGACCGGGGGGCGTTGTCGTGGCCAGGGGAGTGGGGCTCGTCCCGGAGGGGGCCGTGGTCCGGTCCGGGACGCAGACCCCCGGGCGTAGAATGTCAGCACATATGTCACATCTGAATACGGGCGCGTCATCCCGAGTCCGGGAAGGTCTGCCGAGCGCCTCCATGCCGTCATCGCCGCTGCCATCGCCGTCCTCAGACCGGGGCGCCTCCTCGGCCGCCCGGCGCGCCGTCATCCCTGCCGTCACGTTCCTGGTCTTCGTCTCCCTGTTGCGCTCCCCGATCACCGCGATTCCGCCGCTGCTCGGGCGGATGGGCGCCGATCTCGGCATGAGCGCCGGCCAGATGGGGGCCCTCACCTCGATCCCGGTGTTCTGCTTCGGTGTCCTCACCCCGGTCGCCTCGGTGGTGCTGCGGCGCCTCGAGGTGAACGTCGCCGCGCTGTGGACACTCGGGATCATCATCGTCGGCGCCCTCGTGCGTTCCTCGGGATCGGTGTGGGCCGCATTCGGGGGCACGGCCGTGATCGCCGCCGGGATGACGATGGGCAATCTCATCGCCCCGATGGTGATCGCCCGCGACTTCCGCAGCCGCACGGCTCTGATGACGGCCTCCTACTCCGCGTCGATCAATGTCGCGGTCACCCTCTCGACGGCCCTGGCGGTTCCGCTGGCCCTGGTGATCGGGTGGCAGGGGTCCTCGGCCGCCTGGGCTCTGGTGCCCGGCATCGTGGCGGCCGTCATCTGGTGGAAGGTGTTTCCTCCCCACGGCCGGGGCTCGGAGGCCGCCCTCGTCGCGGAGCGACGGTCCCGCAACACGGTCGCGGAGCGACGGTCCCGCAACACGGTCGCGGAGCGACGGTCCCGCAGGTCCGGGGTCAGGGCGTCCGGGGTGCGGATCGCCTCCTGGCCGCTGGCCTGGATCATGGCCGCGGCCTTCGCCGGCCACAACTTCTCCTACTACTCGGTGGTCGCCTGGCTGCCCACCGCGCTGCGCGAGACGGCCGGGATGGGGGAGTCGGGAGCCGGAGTGGCCTCCAGCGTCTTCCAGATCACCGCCGTCATCGGGCCGCTGATGGTCCCGGTCATGATGAATCGGCTCGGCTGGCCGATGACGCGAATCATCGGCGTCATCTGCTGCGCATGGCTTGCCCTGCCCTTCGGGATGCTGCTGGCACCCGGTGTCTGGTTCGTCTGGTGCGTCCTGGGAGGCATGGCCCAGGGGGCCTTCTTCAGCGCCCTGTTCACCGTCGTCATCCAGCGCACCGCAACCCCTGACGAGAACCGCCGGCTCACCGCTCTCATCCAGACCACCGGATACATCGTCGCCGCCCTCGGGCCGGTGCTCGTCGGTCAGGTGCATGCCGCCGTCGGCGGATGGTCGCTGCCCTTCGGGATCATCGGTACCGGCACCGTCATCATGACGATCTGCGCTGTCATCGCCGTGCGCGATCGGTCCACACCGCCCGGGCGCATCGAGATCACCGCTACCCAGGGCAGGTAGGGTTGTCCAGCGAGATACCGGGGGTCTCGGACAGAAACACCACGCGGGCCGCCATGTCTCGCTGAAATGCCCGGAAGGCTGGACGTCAGAGCTGGGCAGCGGTGGTGGCGATGATGTCCCGATCGGCCTCGCTGAGGCGATCCGAGGCCAGATCGGCCTGGTGCCAGAACGGGTACCGGACCGGCGGCGGGCTCACCCGGGAGATCGCCGCCACATCGTCATCGTCGAGCCTGAGGCTCAAGGACTCCAGGGAGGCCTTCAGCTGCTCGGTGTTCCGGGCGCCGACAACAACGTTGGTGACGCCGGGGCGGGTCAGCAGCCATGCCAGATCGACGGCGGGAACCGGGACGCCGTGCCTGCGGGCGATCTCGTCGAGGACGTCGACCATGGTGTACAAATTCTCCCAGTCCTGGATGCGCACGTCGCTGCCGTCGCCATCGCTCATCCGGGTACCCTGCTGGGGCCGGCTGCCCCGCCGGTACTTGCCGGTGAGCAGGCCCATCGCCATCGGGCTCCACACCTGGGTGCCGATCCCCTGGTCTATGGCCGCCGGGATCATCTCGTACTCGGCCTCGCGGGCCTGCGGCGTGTAGTAGATCTGCTGGCTGACCGGGCGGATGAAGCCGTGACGGTCGCACACCATCAGAGCCTTCATGAACTGCCATGAGGTGAAGTTGGAGACGCCGTAGTAGCGGATCTTCCCCGAACGCACCAAGGAGTCCATCGTGCCCAGCGACTCCTCCAGCGGCGTCTGCCCGTCCCACTCGTGAAGGTAGTAGAGGTCGAGATGGTCGCGGCCCAGTCTCCTCAGCGACTTGTCGACTTGGTCGAGGATGTGCCAGCGCGACTGGCCTCCGTCATTGGGGCCGGGGCCCACCACCATGCGCACCTTCGACGTCACCATCAGCGAATCGAACTCCCGGGAACTGCTCAGAGCCTGTCCGAGGATCTCCTCGGCATCACCGGTGGAGTAGTAGTTCGCGACGTCGACCATGGTGATGCCCGCCTCCTGGGCGGTGGCGAGCAGGTCCGCCGCCTCGGGGGCCTGCACGTGGCCGAAGTGCTCCATGCCGTGGGACCCGCCCAGGGTGATCGCCCCGAGCGTCAGCGGGCTGACACGCAGCCCGCAGGTGGGTGCGAGTTGCCGGTAGAGATCTGTGGTCATGGTTGTCCTCCCACCTCAATGGTTCTCCGGTGCCGGCTGTTCACGGGACCGCGAGAGCGGCCTCAGCGGCGGTGCCACTTCCCGTCCTCGCCCTTGGAGTAGGACTCCTTGACGGCGGCCCAGGCCACCTTGTGTGCTGCGGCCTCCCGATCCTCGTTGCCCCGGCGCTCCGACGGATCCTTGTACTGGTCGAAGGCGCTGTTGTAGGCCTCCTTGTAGATGTCCTGGGCGTGCATGGGAAGCACCCGCTGCACCGATTCGGGCAGGTCATTGGTGTCTGTGTACGGCATCTCCGCTCCTTCTCGTCCAACGTCTTCTTCTCGTCTGACGGGGGGACCCAGATCGGGCCGTAATGCTGGAAAAGCCTTCGACGGCTGTCCACCGCCATTACGGGAGGTCCTTTTCTGAGGCTGTTCCCATCACTGCTGCATGTTCCGGACGGTACCCCGGGATGCCGTCATATCAAAGGTGCTGCGCAGACTTTCCATGAGGTCTTTCGGGCGGGTCGTTCCGTGGAGCTGGTCGTGGTCGGCAACGGATGGTATCCGCCCGCGGAGCCGGTGTCCTCACCCTTGAGGATGTGCTGGTCGGCCACTGGGGCAGCACCGGGGCGGTCTCTGTGGGAACTGCCGGAGTGAGGACTGGATATCTCGGGAAAAATTCCGTCACGCCTTGTGTCGAACGTGGGCTGCGTCATCGTGGGCGATGGAAGGAGAACCTCTATTCCTGAAAGGAGTGGACCATGACCGACACGATCGAATTCGAGGAGACCGGTCAGGTCACCGGCACCAGGGACAAGAACTACAACCTCACGTGGTTCCTCCAGTCCTGCCTGGAGAACGCCCTCCGCCTGCAGACGTACATCGCCGACGCAGAAGCCTCCGGCGACACCCAGCTCGTCGAGCTGTTCACGAAGGCCCAGGCCAACTCGCAGAAGGGGGCCGAGCTGGCGAAGCCGCTGCTGGCCTCCCGTCTCGTCCGGGAGGAGTGAATCATGGCTGTATGTCAGGTGTGCGGCAATGACTACGACAGGCCGTTGGCGGTGACCCAGGGCAATCGGAGCGGGATCTACGACAGCTTCGAGTGCGCCATCCATGACATGGCTCCGCGATGTATGCACTGCGGTTGTCAGATCCTCGGCCACGGTGTCCAGGTGGATTCGGAGATCTTCTGCTGCGCGCACTGCGCCTCCAGTGCGACGGGGGACACCGCCGTCACCGACCGGTCCTGATCCCGCCGAGCCGGCCGGCGCCCGCGGGCCGCACCGTGGGCGTCGGCACACGCAGGAGCCACTCCCAACACGCCGTCCCCGGTCCCTGGCGGGCGCCACGACGGCATGTTGGGAGTGGCCATTCCATGTGTATCCAGGGAACATTTGCAAGACTAAAAACAGTGCTAGGGTCAAAACATGACCACGACATCGCGACCCAGCAGCGCCCCCGCCCGCGCCACCGTCGGCGCCGGAGCACCGGACTGGTCGGAGGAGCTGCGGGAGTCCGGCCTGCGCATCACCTCCGGTCGCATCGCCGCGCTGGAGTACCTCAGCGAGCACCCCCACAGCACGGTCGCCGAGATCCTGCGCGCCCTGCGCAAGAATCACCCCAGCCTGTCCACCCAGTCGGTCGGCAATATCGTGCGGGACCTCGCCCGTTACGGGATGATCCGTCGCATCGACCTGCCCGATTCGGGTGCCGCCCGCTACGAGACCCGGGTCGGCGACAACCACCACCACATCCAGTGCATCATCTGCGGACGGATCAAGGACGTCGACTGTGTCGTCGGCCACGCCCCCTGCCTGACCCCGTCCAACACCCAGGGCATGCGCATCCTCGAGGCCGACGTCACCTTCCGCGGCGTCTGCGCCGAGTGCGAGCGCAAGAACCCGAACTTCCCGGCGCTGCGCACCCGCGCCGCCAGGCGGAGGCCGATGAGGCGCAGACCGCCCCTGCGGGGCTGACCTCCAAGGGCCGACGACCCCCAAGAACTCCCGGAGCCCCGATCAGGGCCCCGGGCCCGAACGAAGAAAGGAACTGCCTGTATGAGCGACCTGGAACCCGGCTGCCCTGTACCCCACTCCTCAGGACCCCACATGTCAGGTCAGGGAGGCGATCCCGCCGACTCCTGCGAGCCTCGTCTGCCGCACCCGACCCAGGGACAGGCCAACCACGAGCACTGGCCGAACAAGCTCAACCTGAAGCTTCTCAGCGAGAACGCCGACGTCATCAACCCGCTGGACCCGGGCTTCGACTACAAACACGAGTTCGAGAGCCTCGACTACGACGCTCTCAAGTCCGACATCCGGGAGCTCCTCACCACATCCCAGGACTGGTGGCCCGCCGACTTCGGCAACTACGGCCCGATGATCATCCGGGTCGCCTGGCACTCCGCCGGCACCTACCGCAAGTGGGACGGCCGTGGCGGCGCCGGCACCGGCCAGCAGCGCTTCGCCCCGCTGAACTCCTGGCCCGACAACGGCAACACCGACAAGGGCCGCCGGCTGCTGTGGCCGGTCAAGAAGAAGTACGGCAAGAAGATCTCCTGGGCCGACCTGATGATCCTGGCCGGCAACGTCGCCCTGGAGGAGATGGGCTTCAAGCCGCTGGGCTTCGGCGGCGGGCGTGTCGACGCCTGGGAGCCCGAGGACGTCTACTACGGCACCGAGCCCGAGTTCAAACAGACGTCTGACCGGATGTCCGGCGAGGGCACGAACCGCGACCTCGAGAAGCCCCTGGCCGCCACCGTGCAGGGGCTCATCTACGTCGATCCCGAGGGACCCGAGGGCCAGCCCGACCCGCTGGTCTCGGCACGCGATATCCGGCTGACCTTCGGCGGCATGGGCATGGAGGACGACGAGATCGTCGCCCTGATCGCCGGCGGCCACACCTTCGGCAAGTCCCACGGTGCTGCTTCTGACGACAAGTACGTCGGCCCCGCACCCGAGGCCGCCCCCATCGAGCAGCAGGGCCTGGGCTGGAAGAACTCGTACGGCACCGGCAAGGGCGACGACACCATCGTCTCGGGCCTGGAGGTGACCTGGACCTACCACCCCACCCGCTGGGACGACGAGTTCCTGCACATCCTGTTCGGCTACGAGTGGGAGCCCGTCAAGGGCGAGGGCGGCCACTGGCACTGGCGCCCCAAGGACGGCGCCGGCCAGGACATGGTGCCGATGGCCCACTCCGACGCCAAGCGCGAGCCCCGCATGTTCACCTCCGACATCGCGCTGCGCGCCGACCCCGGCTTCGAGAAGATCGCCCGCCGGTTCCACCTGGACCAGGGCGCCTTCGCGGACGCCTTCGCGAAGGCCTGGTTCAAGCTGACCCACCGCGACATGGGCCCCAAGTCCCGTTACCTGGGCCCCGAGGTGCCCGATGAGGACTTCATCTGGCAGGACCCGCTGCCCGCCCGCGACTACGAGCTCATCGACGACGCCGACGTGGCGTCGCTGAAGACGACGATCCTGGCCTCGGGGCTGAGTGTCTCCCAGCTCGTCAAGGCGGCCTGGGCGTCGGCGTCGACCTTCCGCAAGGGCGACAAGCGCGGCGGCGCCAACGGCGGGCGCATCCGCCTGGAACCTCAGCGCGGCTGGGAGGTCAACGAGCCCGCCGAGCTGTCCAAGGTGCTCGACGTCTACGAGGCCGTCAAGCGCGACTTCGACGCCGCCGGCGCCAAGAAGGTGTCCATCGCCGACCTCGTCGTCCTCGGCGGGGCCGCAGCGATCGAGAAAGCCGCGGCCGACGCCGGCACCCCGGTCGAGGTGCCCTTCGCCCCCGGCCGCGTCGACGCCACTCAGGAGCAGACCGATCCCGACGCCTTCAACCTGCTGGAGCCCACCGCCGACGGATTCCGCAACTACTGGCGTCCCGGCCACCGGCTGCCCGCCGAGAACCTGCTCGTCGACCGCGCCGCCCAGTTGAGCCTCACCCCGCCCGAGATGACCGTGCTGGTCGGCGGCCTGCGCGCCCTGGGCGCCACCTACCAGGACTCGCCGCTGGGTGTCCTCACCGATCGGCCCGGCGTGCTCGGCAACGACTTCTTCGTCAACCTGCTGGAGCTCGGCAACGAGTGGAAACCCCTCGACAAGGGCGGGAACGCTTTCCAGTCCTTCGACGAGGTGACCGGCGAGAAGAAGTGGACCGGCACCCGAAACGACCTGCTGTTCGCCTCGAATGCCGAGCTGCGAGCCATCGCCGAGTTCTACGGTTCCGACGACGCCCAGGAGAAGTTCGTCCGCGACTTCGTGGCGGCCTGGGTCAAGGTCTCGAACCTGGACCGTTTCGACCTGCGCTGATCCCTTTCCGGGCCCGCCGTAGGTGGCGGATTCCCCGGCAGATCGGGGTTCCCAGTGCGTTATTCATGGCTGATTACCAGCCGATGAATAACACCCTCAGTAGATGCTACACAATCAAGCACTCCCCTGGTCGAGGTGTTCGGTGGGCTGGAAGATCTGATGCATCTCGGCAGCGCGCATCTGGACCATGTCCTGGCGCAGGAGGATCAAGGTGAGTCCGACCTGGCGGTACAGGCCCGGCCGTCGTTCAGATCGATGCCCTGTCAGTGGGGCCAGGAGGCGACTGCGAACGGCGCTCCACCCTTAAGGGGGTGGCAGGTGTGCAGAGCGCGGCCTAATCTGCCAGAGGCGAATAGGTGCCGTGCGATCTGGACGACGTGAAGGGCGGGTCTACCTATGAACAGTTCTGAAGAATCAGTCCCGGAGATTCTGACCAGACTCCCGGAACAGCTTACAGACTTGATGCGCAGCGAGTTCAAACTCGCTCGGGCGGAAATGACCGAGAACGCCAAGCAGAGTGGTCAGGCCGCTGGATTTATGGGTGCCGGGGGTTTCTTGGCGGCGTTCGGGTTCGCTGGCCTTCTGACGACTCTGATCCTCCTCCTCGCTCTGGTCGTCCCGGCGTGGGCCGCGGCGGGGATCGTCACCCTGGCGCTGTTCGCCGCCGCGGGGATCGCGGTGGTGGTCGGCAGAAGCCGGATCAAGCACGTTTCCCCCACGCCCGAGACGACAGTGTCCAACGTCAAGCAGGATGTCGAGCAGATCAAGGAAGGCGCACACCATGACAACCCCTGATCCCCACGAACCCCTCGTGGATCGACCCACCGTCGACGGCGGTGGGGAACGAGTTCACGATCCCTCCGAGAGCGTCGATACCGATACGTTCGGGCAGGATCCCCAGGATCCCTCGGTCGGCGCCGCAGAGGATGAGGTGAGGCGTTCCCGGCGTGAACTGTTGGACAGTGTGGAGGCGTTGGCCGACAGACTGGATATCAAGAACAGGACCCGTCACCGCTTCGAGGAGACGAAGCAGCGTGTCGCAGACGGGGCCCGCCGGTTGCGCGAGCAACCCGCTGACGCTTTCACCCATCCCGACGACCCGAACAAGAAACCGGGCGCACCGACCACCTCCGGCTGGATCGCGATAGCATTGGTGGCATCAGCTACCGTGATTGTCCTGACCGTGGCGATCCGCGCGGCGCGCCGGTGAGTCCGCTCGTCTGTGAAACTTGAGGAGAATCCAGGATGGCGAAGAAGAACGGCAGTACGTCGGCGAAGATCCTCTACCGCCCGGTCGGCATGGTGAGCAGCGTCGTCAGCGGCCTGCTCGCCGGTGCCGTGTTCAAGCAGGTCTGGAAGAAGGCCTCCCGCACTGGTTCGAAGGACACCCCGAAGGCGCTGGAGTCCGAGTTCGGGCTGGGACAGGTGCTGGCGGCCGCCGCAGTACAGGGGGCGATCTACGCGGCCATCAAGGCTCTTGTGGATCGTGGCGGAGCCAGAATGTTCCAGCGGGCGACCGGTGAATGGCCGGGCAACTGAGCCCGTTGTCCGCCTCACAATTTCACCGACGAAAGGACAAGGCACCACGATGAGCCGCCGCTCCCCCCGTCGAGGTCGCCCGAGCGATGAAGGTACCCCCGACGCCGATGACGCCAGAAAACCCCAATCCCCCACCCAGATCGAACGACCATCATGGCGTTTCACGGCACGAGCCGCCATCGCCCAGTTCTCCTCGGACGCGTGCACCGATCTCGCCGCCGGGCTGACGTATCGGACCGTGATGTCGATGTTCCCGGGCCTGATCGCCCTGGTGTCGATCCTCAGCCTGTTCGGTCAGAGCGGTCAGACGGTGACCAGCCTGTTGGACCAGCTCAGAAGCGCCGTGCCCTCCAGCACCTGGGACTCAGTGCGACCGGCGCTCGACGCCGTGCTCGCCGCCCCGGCCCCCGGCATCGGCCTTATCGTGGGCCTGATCACCGCCCTGTGGTCGGCATCGGGCTACGTGAAGGCCTTCGGGCGCGCGATGAACCGGATATACGAGGTGCCCGAGGGTCGAGGAGCCATCAAACTCAACGCACAGATGTACGGCTTGACGGCCCTCATCCTCGTCCTGGGCGCAGCCGGACTGCTGACCCTCGTGGTCTCGGGACCGGTCACCGAGGCGATCGGAACCCTCCTGGGCATCGGTCCAACGGTGATGATGATCTGGGACGTCCTCAAGTGGTTCGTCCTGGCCTTCATCGTCGTGCTCGTCATCGCGCTGCTCTACTACGCGACTCCCAACGTCAAGCAACCGAAGTTCCGCTGGGTCAGCGTCGGCGCCGTGATCGCGATCCTCGTCGCCGTGGCCGCATCGGCCGGGTTCTTCTTCTACGTGTCGAACTTCGGGAAGTACAACGCCACATACGGCGCTCTGGCCGGGGTCATCATCCTGCTGCTGTGGCTCTACATCATCAACGCCATCCTGCTCCTCGGCGCCGAGATAGACTCCGAACTCGAACGGGCCCGTGAACTTCAAGCCGACATCGCCGCGGAATCCGTTCTTCAGCTGCCGGCCCGCGACACCCGCGCCAGTGACAAGCGCGCCCGCAAGCGCGCCGAGCAGATCGATCGCGCACGCTCACTCCGGCCAACCCCCACGCCCGAGGACGACGACGCCGAGAACACCCGATAGTCCTTCTCGCGGCGGTGTTCGGGGCAACGCGCGGCTAGTGTGGGCGTTATTCATGGCTGATTACCATCCGATTCTGCAGAGTTCGAGTCGGGTGACGATCCTGATGATTGTGGGGAGTTCCGCGAGGCGGCCGCGGTATCCTTTTGAGAGGATCTTCCAGTTCTTGAGGTGTCCGATGATGTGTTCAATGGCGGAACGGAGACTGGAGACGTCGTGATTGAACTGCTTCTCCCATTCCAGCCTGTCGCGTCCGGGGGTCTTCTTGATGGGGGTGATCGCCCCGGTGGCGATGTAGGCGGTGTCGGCGATCCAGGAGACCTTGGCGTCCTGCAGGATCTGGGTCCAGCCGCACATCTGGATCGCCGCGGAGTCGTGGCGGGACCCGGTCACGGGCTGCGAGGTGGCGATCAGCTGTCCGTCGAGGGTGCCGGCGACCTGGACCGACAGGCACTGGACGTGGTGCTTGCCGGAGTAGTTGGCGCTCCCCTGACCGCTGGCGGGCCGGTTGCCGGTGGGAATGAAGGTCCCATCGATCAGGATCGGTTCGCCCTGGGCCGCGGCCTCGGCAAGGCTGATACCGTCCAACGCCAGGACCTCGTCCACGAGCGGCAGGATGCGCCTCCAGATGCGGGAGACGGTGGGCTGGGAGACTCTGTACAGGTCGGCGGCGCACATCTGGACCATGTCCTGGCGCAGGAGGATCAAGGTGAGTTCGACCTGGCGGTACAGGCCCGGCCGGTACCCTTTCAGGCTCATGGCCCGGCAGGCGAGGACCTCGTGGATTCTGGCGACGAGTTCAGTCATGTCATCGGGGTCGAGTCCTGTAGTAGTCTGGTAGCGCATCGGTCGCCTTCAAATATATTGTTTACGGTTGGTAACCTCATTATATTTGAAGGGGCCGATGCTCTTGTCTGAAACACGATGAGAATGTCAAAACAACTCGCCGTAAATAATACCATCAGCCTCGATGGGTCCGGAACCCTGATCTGCCGGGGGATCCGGCTCCTTTCACGTGTGCCACCGGTGACCATTCTGGGGCCGGAGGTTTTTCCGCTGAGCACCATGCCGGGCGCAGATTTCAAGAGGGCTGACTTGAACGAGCTGGCGATCGCGTCAGTCTGGTTTCAGAGGACCTTCGAAAGCTGTTGAGAGGAAGAGGATCATGGACCTCGGCATTGCGGGAAGAACGGCACTGGTCACCGGAGCCGATTCGGGGATCGGATGGCATACCGCCAAGGAGCTGCTCGGCGAGGGCGCCCGGGTCGTGCTCACCGATCTGGAGGAGGAGCCGCTGCGCGAGGCTGCCCAGCAGCTCGACGCTGCGCCGGGGCGCTGCATGTGGTACCCCGCCGATATCACCAGCACCGAATCGCTCGAGGCGCTCCGCCATTTCGTGGAGACCTCCTTCGGCGATATCGACATCCTCGTCCAGAGCGCCGGCATCACCGGCGCCCAAGGACGGTTCCACGAGATCTCAGACCAGGGCTGGGTCGACACTCTCACAACCGACCTCCTGGGGCCGGTGCGCGTCCTGCGGCAATTCCTGCCCGCACTGCGCCGGGGCGGGTGGGGGCGCGTCGTCCTGCTGGCCTCCGAGGACGCCGTCCAGCCCTACGACGACGAGCTGCCCTACTGCACGGCGAAGGCCGGCATCCTGGCACTGGCGAAGGGACTGTCACGCAGCTACGCCCGCGAGGGCCTGTTGGTCAACGCCGTCTCTCCGGCCTTCATCCACACGCCGATGACCGATGCCATGATGGAGCGCCGCGCCGCTCAGCTGGAAGTGACGCGCGACGAGGCCGTCGAGTCCTTCCTCGATGAGGAACGTCCCTTCATGGAGCTCAAGCGGCGCGGAACCCCGGAAGAGGTCGCCGCCGTCATCGCATTCCTGTGCTCGGACCGCGCCTCCTTCGTCAACGGATCGAACTACCGGGTGGACTCCGGATCAGTCGCCACCATCTGACGGCTGACTCACGGAGTCGGTCCCGGCTCGAGCCTGAGGTTCCGGGCCTCAGGCGCGCTCGGGCGTCCGGGTCTCGGCGCTGATGAACCATGCCTGCTGCTCCAGTGCCGCGATGTGGTCGTGGAGCAGATCGGCGGTTGTCGGATCCTCGGCGTCGACGTCGTCATGGACGGCTCGCATCGTCCCCACCGCGGCCTCGATGGCCTCGACCACCAGGTCGATCGCCTCATGGGTCGTCACCTCTCCTTGGGGGAGGTCGGGCAGCGTCGTCGTGCCGGCCACCACGCTCGGGCGGCCATCAGGGGTGGCATGCAGTGCCCTCATCCGTTCCGCGATGACATCGGAGGCGCCGCGGGCCGCGTCGACCACCTCGTCGAGGTTGAGGTGAAGGTCCCGGAAATTCGGCCCGACGATGTTCCAGTGGGCCTGCTTGCCCACAAGATGCAGCGCGATGAGATCCACCAGGACCCGCTGCAGGTTGCCGGCCAGCCCGGCAGACGCGGTGACACCATGTTCCGCGTTCTCCCTGGCGGTTTCGGTTGCCCCGGTCGGCCGGGGGACGTTGATCTGAAGTCGGTCAGACATCGTGTTCTCCTCTTTCTGTTGTCATGTCTGTGATCAGTGGTCGGATCACCGGATGCTCCGGGCGATCTCCTCACGATCGGTCGGACGGTGGGCCAGCAGCATGCGAGCGGCATCCAACCTGCCCTCGGCCTGCCATAACAGGACGCCGACAGGTTCACCGGCGCTGTTGAGGTAGATGACCACCGGCTTCCCGTCTCCGGTCCGGGTCTCCAGCACCTCCAGACTCGGGTCCAAGGTGCCGACGGCCTGCCAGCTCACCCCCAGGACCACCGAGTAGAAATACGGCGTGTACGCGTAGGGCTCGGGGTCTCCCGCCATCGAACGGCCCACGGCGTGCCCCATCTTCCGCGCGCTGTCCACGTGTTCCACCCGGGTGCGTCCCAGGATCGTGTCCGGGTAGGAGGCAACATCTCCAGCAGCCCAGATCGAGCGGTCCGAGGTTCTCAGCCTGGCGTCGACCACGATTCCGTCGTCGACCTCCAGGCCGGCCGACTCGGCGAGCCCGCAGGCGGGGACGGTGCCCAGCCCGGCGATCACCGCGTCGGCTTCCAAGGCGTTGCCGTCATCAAGGGTCACGACCGTCACCCGGCCGTCCCTGCCGACGGCGGAGGCCTGCCTGCCCGGCAGGATCTGTACTCCAGCGTCGGTGAACAGTCTCTGATAACCCGACGCGATACCGGAGGGGAACATCGAGGCCCCGAGAGTCTTCTCGGGGAACACGAGGGTCACCTCGCACTCCTGACCGATGAGTGCCGCGGCCAGCTCGGAGCCGATATAGCCCCCGCCCACGATGACGAACCGGCGTCCAGGGGTCGCCAGGCGGCGCACCCGGTGGTAGTCCGCGGCACTCCGGAAGTAGATGACGGCGTCGTCCTGGGCATTGTCCAGCTGCCGGGGATGGACGCCGGTGGCCAGGAGCAGTCGCTCATAACCGACGGTCTGTCCCTCTGCTGACCGCACCTGATGCTTCTTACGGTCGATCGAAGTCACCTCGGTCTCCAGGTCGAGATCAGCGCCGGTCGCCAGCGGGGTGCCCAGCGGCACCTGGTCCCATCCGAAGCTCGGATCGGTCCACAGCTTCTTGGTGAGGGCCGGCCGGGTGTACGGCGGATCGACGTCGGCGCTGAGAATCCCGATACTTCCGTCGGGATCCAGCTCCCGGATGCCCCGTGCCGCCCCGTCGGCGACCATGCCGCCTCCGATGATCAGATACTCGTAGTTCCTCATCTGGCCTCCTGGAATCGTTGCCTGCGGACCGGATACCCCCCGTTCAGGGCGTGGGCCGTCCGCCATTGACGTTGAGCGTTTCTCCCAGCACGTAGCTGGATTCGGAGGAGGTGAGAAAGACGTATGCCGGTGCCAGCTCGGTGGGCTGCCCCGCCCGGCCCAACGGCGTGTTCTTGCCGAAATCGGGCAGTTTCTCCTTGGGTTGTCCCTGCGACACCTGAAGGGGTGTCCAGATGGGCCCGGGGGCCACCGCGTTGACCCGGATGCCGCGCGGCGCGAGCTGCTGGGCGAGGCCCTTGGTGAAGTTGTTGATCGCACCCTTGGTCGACGCGTAGTCGAGCAGGGTGGGTGCAGGCTGGTAGGCCTCGATGGAGGTGGTGTTGACGATCGTTGAGCCCGGGGGCAGGCACGGCACGGCGGCCCGCGAGATGCGGAACTGAGCCAGGATGTTCACCTCATAGGTGCCGATCAGCTGCTCGTCGGATATGTCCTCGATCGACTCGGTGAAGATCTGGCGCCCGGCATTGTTGACCAGTGCGTCCAGTCCCTCCAAGCCGTTCCTTGCATTTTCGACGACGCTCCTGCAGAATTCGGGGTCCGCGAGGTCGCCCGGCAGCGTGATGACGCGGCGGCCGGTTCGCTCGATGAGTTCGGCGACGTCCTGGGCGTCTTCCTCCTCCTCTGGAAGGTACGACATCGCCACGTCGGCACCCTCGCGTGCGAAGGCGATCGCGGTCGCAGCGCCGATACCCGAGTCCGATCCGGTGATAAGGGCCTTACGCCCCTGGAGCCGTCCAGTCCCGACGTAACTGTCTTCACCGCGATCCGTCTGGGGTATCAGATGCGCGTCAAGACCGGGTTCAGGCTGGTCCTGCTCCGGCGGCGTGATGGCAGGGTACCGGGTCACGGGGTTCTGGAAGGTGAGCTGTGAGATTTCTGGCATTGCGATTCTCTCCTCGAGCTGGTGTCGCACGGGCCGGTACGCGCTGGGTCGGGGGTGCGGATCTGGATCCGCGCCCCCGACGCGCATGTCCACATCGTGTGATCAGGCTCCTCAGCGGCCGCCGTGGCTGTGCTCGCCGCCCTCGACCTTGGCCTCACGAGGCTGAGCCTGCGCTCCCTCACGGCCGGCCTCGTGCGGGTCGGCGGCGTTCTTCTCGCCGAACTTGCCACTGCTCTGCTGGCCGGCCTCATGTGGGTCGGCGGCATTCTTCTCGCCGAAGCTTCCAGTACTCTGCCGACCGCCCTTCTGAGCCTGCTCCTCCGTGTCGGGTCGATTTCCGAACTGTCCCTTGTTGTTCTTGTCAGCCATTATTCCGTCTCCTTCGGATAGTTGGCCTCTACACTGGATCTTCGATGTCCAGTTGACGGTGACGCTACTGCGGGAGCGCGAGGATTCAAACAGTCATCGACTTTTTTCTGAAGTGTGCTGAGATGGCTTCGTGGCGCGGTGAGAGGAGGCTGGCCACGCCGACTCTGCACGCACCGATGCGTTCCGCTGTCTCCATTGAACGCTGTCGTCTGCCCGCGTGTCACACCCCAAGGGGTGAGGGCCTGTCGGTCATCCTGTAATGGCTGCGCAGGATCAACTCATGATCTCGGCACAGAAATTGTGTTCAGCGGATCAGAATCCTTGACCAGCGGGCGTGACGAGGTACAGTCTCGACATATTCGGATACCGGTGTCGACAGCTTGGCAGATGGGCATCGCCTGACCGATGGGCACAGCGACGGCGCCTGATTCAGTGAGGGAGACCGATACGCAAAGGAGGCCGTCATGGCTGCAGAATCGGACGCTGAGACCGCAGGCCACCGTGAGCCCTTGCTGGAGAAAGGGCCGAAGTCCAGGACCGTGGAGATCGACGGGCACCGGCTCACGCTCACTCGTCTGGACAAGGTGATGTACCCGCAGACCGGAACCACCAAAGGCGACGTCATCAACTTCTACTGGCAGGCCGCGCCGCGGCTCATCGAGCACGCCCACGACAGGCCAGTCACCCGGAAACGCTGGGTGGACGGCGTGGGCACCCTGGACGAGCCGGGGGAGTCCTTCTTCCAGAAGAACACTGGCCGGGACACACCGGACTGGGTGCCCCGCGTCAGTATCGAGTATGTGCACAAGACCGACGAGCATCCGCTCGTCAACGAGCCGGCCGTCCTCGTCTGGCTCGGCCAGACCGCGACCCTGGAGATCCACACCCCGCAGTGGCGTGCCTACCGCACGGGCCGGCGTCACCGGCCCGACCGTCTGGTCCTGGATCTGGATCCGGGCGAGGGCGTCGACCTGGCCGGTTGCGCGCAGGTCGGGCTCTGGGCCCGCGAGGCGCTCGCCGCCATGGGCCTGGACGCCGTGCCGGTCACCAGCGGCTCCAAGGGCATCCACATCTACGCCCCGCTCGACGGGTCATGGAGCTGGAAGAGGGCCAGCGAATCCGCGCACCGGCTCGCCCGGTCGCTGGAGTCCGAGCACGCCGGCCGGGTCACCGCCACCATGGACCGGGCGGAGCGGGCCGGGAAGGTCTTCATCGACTGGAGCCAGAATCACACGAACAAGACGACGGTGTCGCCGTGGTCCTTGCGCGGCCGGCTGCGTCCCGCAGTGGCGGTGCCGCGTCGCTGGGAGGAGATCGAGGATCCGCAGTTGCGCCAGCTGGACCACATTGAGGCCCTGGAGCGCCTGCGCGAGCCCGATCCGCTCAGTGAGGCGATCGGCCGGCTGAAGCGCGGCTGAGAGGTGCAGACCGCCGGCGCTGCTGGAAGGACGCAGGACATCCAGCCTTCCCGAACGATCCAGAATGCTACGGCGAGCAATTGTCATTGTGTCTGTCATCGTGAGAATCTGGCGACTGACGGCCACAGCACCTGGAAATGTGCTCCCGGTGCACCAATGCACCCCCGGTAGCCTCTCCGGTGCGATGATTCACAGTTCTCGACGATGTGCAACGGACATCTATTACGGCGACCTTCGCCACCTAGCCTCGATCTTTCATCGATCAGGGGCTGGTGGTCGTCCGGCGACTGTGCCACCGGTTGAGGGTTGATTCTGGCACAGGGGTGTGACGGTGCGCCGCATGACGTTGCGGGGGTCGGGCTGTCCGGGCCGGAGGTGTCTTTCAGATCGTGGGCGGGCAGAGTGGATGTCCCGGGGCTATCCGGCGGGTGCTGGAAGCCCGCGCAGCACGCTGATTGCGGCGATGACGGTGTCGGCCCAGCGGTGCCGGTCCGAGATGTGGAGGATGGTGCGGCGTCCGGTACGAGCCAGGGCGGCGGGGATGGTGAACAGCCGATGGCGCAGCTTCTTGGGCTCCCAGCGTCGCGCCTTCGATTCTGGGTGGGACAGTAGTCCCATCCAGGCGAGCAGATCGGTGGCGATCGCCACGATCTGGCACCAGATCCGGTTGGCCCCGAAACCGTGCAACGGCAGGTTGACCAGCCCGGTGTCCTTGGCGTTACGGATCCGGTCCTCACACCGGGCCCGGCGCCTGTGACGGACCTCCAGGTCTGCCAATTGACCGCGCTTCGCATTGGTGGCGAACGCCGTCAGCCGGTAACCATCCACGTCGTCGAAACGCAACTGGGCGCCGGGATGAGGCCTCTCCCGGCGCACGATGACCCGCATCCCGGCCGGCCATCCGGTCAGGTCCAGCAGCCCGGTGAACTCGGCGACATCGGCGCCGGCACGGATCTCGCCGTCACTGTTGTAGGCCGGGGTCCACACCGATTCGGGAACCTTGGCATACAACTGCGGGGTGTCCATCGGGAGGGTGAACCCGACCGAGTAGGAGACCCGGCGGCGCACGAGTTCGGCCAGGGTCTGGTGGGTGGACCCTGCCCCGTCGATGCGCACCAGAACTTTACGGCCGGGACGGGTGCCCACGCCGGCCTGGTCCAACGCTGCCCGGATCACCGTCCGGTGATCGGCGGCGGTGTTGGATCCGGCGTTGCCGGGGCGCAGCATGATCACCGCACATTCACCCGAACCGGAGCGGCCGTGGTCGATGAACGCGCACAACGGGTGATGTCCGTACCCCTTCTTGAACGTCGGAGCCGCATCCTCCTTCTCCGAGTGCGCGGTGACCAGGGTCGCGTCAATGTCGATGACCAACGGGTCCCCGGCGCTGATCCGCGCGTCGGGAGCATGCTCGCCGGCCAGGCTCCACACCTGCCGCCGCGCCGTCTTCCGGGCCCGACCGATGGCCTTCTCGGCCGTATCGGCATCGGCGCCCAGCAGCCCGACCAGCCGTGAGACCGTGGGATCGGAGGCCACAGGGCCGTAGATCCCGGGCTCGGCACGCAACTCGGCCAGGTCGGACAGGCAGTCCCCGCCGGTAGCCAGGGACACCGCCAGGTCGCACAGGATCTTGCCCGGGTCATGGATGGCCAGCGGTTTGGCCCACCGGGACAGCGCCTTCGAGAGTTCCCGATCCAGGCCCGCGGCTCGGATCGTCTCGACCAGTAGCACCCCGCCTGCCTGGCCTACTGCCGTCACTGGCGCGGCATCGACATGGACACGTGGATACGACCCGGTAGTCTTCACCTCGAAGGTGCTCCTCGATCTTGACGGATTCGGACCTTGAACAAGCCCTATCCTGCCAAGTCAGGAGCACTTTCGCCTACTCCCGGACTGCCCCTCGCACGTTCAACGATGAAATGCCGAGG
>OMJG01000783.1_pt1 | contig 21599 bp, 21 predicted proteins | sample 1646431 | NCBI WGS metagenome assembly OMJG01 (sample SAMN03771674, study PRJEB25209) | food metagenome | isolation source: Cotija cheese | place: Mexico:Jalisco,Michoacan | collected 2011-12-12
AAAAACAGCGTTTCAGATTTCTAGAATAAATTTCCGAGATTAACTTTACACATACCAATAGTCGTATCGGTTCAACTTTCATCCAAAACTATGGTAAAATAAGATATAAGGAAATCGGTCGGCAGGATCTGCATGTCGTCTGAATTTGATTAAAAAAATCATGAAAGTTGGGTTAAACATGGGAATGTTTGATTTTCTAAAAGGTAAAAGCGGTAACAGCAGTTCAGAACAAACACTGGTCAGTCCAGTAAATGGGAAAGTCATTGCGATCGAAGATGTAGAAGATCCAGTGTTTTCACAAAAAATGATGGGAGACGGCTTCGGTGTTGAACCAAGCGATGGAGATATTTATGCTCCAGGTTCTGGAAAAGTAGTCAGTGTCTTCCCAACACAGCACGCGGTCGGTTTAGAATTAGACAATGGAGTAGAAGTATTGGTTCATATTGGAATTGATACAGTAGAATTAGGCGGAGCGCCATTCGATACGTTAGTCAAAGAAGGCGACAAAGTTACACCGGATACAAAAATCTCAACAGTAGATCTGCCGGCACTAGCAGAAGCCGGTAAAGAAAACACGGTTATTATTGTCTTCAGTAATATGGAACAAGTAGAAAACTTTGAGTTATCTACAACTGGAGAAACTTCTAAAGGTGCTGAAATCGGAAAAATTTCAGCTAAGTAATAGAATATAATCACAAAGATCCTCTTTAACCGCTGAATTGAATGGTTAAAGAGGATCTTTCTATTTCTGTTTAAACAGTTATTCTGTGGGCCGTTTATAAGTGAATATGCGGCCCATTTCAGCATACTGATTGCCAGATAAGCGAGCTGTCGGGTTTAATGCTTCCGGCAGAATGTATTCTTTTTCCAGGTCGAAAACTGATTCTGCAAAATAAAAGTCGGTAACTTTTAGCAGAAAGAGATCTGATACGACTTGACCGGCATCGTCTTTGACTTCTACATGCTGATGCAAGGTGGTCTCAAATCGAATACGCGCTTCTTTGATTCCAGGCACTTTGACGGTCCGACTATCGACCAGCGTGAGATCCGTTCTTGTTAGTTCGCTCTGTTCTGGAGCCAATGGAGCTGCGGTTTCATTCATGTCTTTTGTAAGATCAACATCAACGATATGCACAACAGCTTCTTTTTGGTCTAGAATATTTCTAGCCGTATCTTTAGGTTGTCCATTTGAACGCAAAACAGCGACTGTAAGCAAAGGGACCTCATTAGAAGCAGCACTGAAAAAACTGAAAGGTGCAGCGTTGACTATTTCATCAAGTTCATTTAATGACGTTACCCAAGCGATAGGGCGGGGAATCACGCTACCGGAGATCATTTTGTATTGCTGCTTTTTACTTAATTTTTCTGATTTAAAATGATACATCTTTAGGCCTCATCGAATCCGAAGTACTCTTTTTCAAAAGTCTTCGTACTTCTAACAGTATCAATCGGACGGACCATTCCTTCGATTTGCTCACGGTGAGCTTCATAAGCGGGCGGCAGGGCTAATTTTTCACCAAGATTTTCATAGCTCTCTTGATAATCAATAAATCCTGGACCATCTGTTGCAAACTCAAATAAGACACCAGGATACATACGGGAATAAAGGGACTCAAAATAGAAACGATCCACATATCCAGAAGTAGCAAACCCTAAGTTGCTTAACCGTTCAGTCCATAGGTCAAGCACAGAGCGGTCCTCGACACGGAATGCTACATGGTGAACACTGCCGTAACCCTGACGAGCTGGAGGTAAAATCGTACTGACTTCAAGAATCAGACGACCGCCGTTTCCGCCTTCGCCCATTTCAAATAAAACCAGAGAACCATCTTGCGCAATCTTTCTGAAATGCAAGGTATCTTCTAATATAGTAGACATACGGTTCAAGTCAGAAACTCTGATCACCACAGGGCCTAGACCATAAATACCGAATTCTTCTGGAACAGGTCCGTTTTTCCAAGGTTTTCCTGGTGCTACACCTTCAAGATTTTCATCAGAAACAAGTTGATATTGCTGTTCGTCGAAATCTTCAAACTGAATCACTTTGACTCCGAATTGTTCTTTGATTTCTGAGTGTTTGACATCGAAATGTTCAAAGCGTTTCAGCCAGTAATCCAATGCTCTGTCGCTTGGCACTCTGAAAGAAGAACGGGCAATATCATTTGTTCCTTTAGATCCTTTTGGTACATTTGGAAAATCGAAGAACGTCATATCTGTTCCGGGATTTCCTTCATCATCGGCAAAGAACAAGTGATACGTTTGAATATCATCTTGATTAACCGTTTTTTTCACTAAACGAAGACCTAGTATATTTGTAAACCAATCATAATTTTTTTCTGCGCTGCTTGTGATGGCTGTGATATGATGGATTCCTTTAATTTCTTGAGTTGTCATTTTGTATTCCTCCTAAAATAGTTCTGTTTAAGTTTAAGCGTTGTTATGGTGGTTCCAAGTGTTTCCAGTGGTTCATCAATCGTAAAACCAGGCGACTTGGTGGCTAACTCGATTCTCAAACCGGCAGGGCTTTTAACGTATAAGCTTTTAAAATAGTGCCGATCAGTCAACTTTTCGACAGTGTATCCTAGTTTGACGGCGCGTTCTTTGAAAGCGGTCAAGTCATCAGGAGAGTCTACGCTCAATGCAATATGATCGATTGTTCCTTTGCCGAAGCGTGTTCGTTCATCTGTATTTGACGGAAGAATCTCTAGTCGTTCAGAAGAGTCAAGAGTTAAAGAAGGGAAATTGGTCAGGCCCAGCCATTCTGTATAAAACGTTTCTTCAAGCTCTGTGTTTTCTACAAGGATCTCTACTGTATGGATTCCAGAGATCTGGTGTTTCCCTGGAACAGAAGAATGCTTCGTACTAGATTCTCCACTCAGTGTGTCACTTGTTTCAGCTAACCTTAGTTCCAGACCGTCTGGATCTGAAAAAGTCAGTTGATGCTGATGGTTTGTTGAATAATCGATCGCAAAATCCGTGAGCCGATTCTGCCAGAAAGGCAGACTGCCAAAAGGGACGGATAGCGTTATACTCGAAAAATAATGATTGTTCAGATAGCTGCGTCCAATCTTTGGATAAACAAAAAAGGTCAATAGTGTGCCCGGTGCACCAGAATAGTCCCCATAAAATAAATGAGGTATCTCCCAGTTTTCCTGATGGAGGGTCTGTTTAACGAGGCGCATCCCCAGTACTTGGGTATAAAAGTGTACGTTTTGCTCCTTAGATTTTGTAAAAGCTGAAATATGGTGAAACCCTGTAATAAGTGGCATTAGATCATCACTCTTTCTGCTGGTCAATGACGGTAAAAAAGACGAATAATATGCTCAAGAAAATCCTGTCCAATTTATCTCGAATTCGTTGTATTTAGTGTACACCATTTACTTACAAAAGAAAAGAGGTGCTGTTTAAAAAGCACCTCTTTTCAATCATTTAACTTATAAGAAGACTACACAAACCACTTCTGGTGCGTAAACATCTTTTTGAAGCAAGCTTAATTTACCTGTTTCAGTGTCTCTTTCAAACAAAGTCAAATTATCAGTGTCCTGGTGACCGACAACAACGAACTGTCCAGATGGGTCGATATTGAAGTCTCGAGGAATTTCCCCCTCAGTGGGTACATATTCTACTAATTCTAAAGTAAAGTCTTCTTTGACACTGTACACAACAATTGAATCATGTCCGCGATTGGACGCATACACATATTTACCGTCGTTTGAGATACGGATTGCAGCACCACCGTTAAATTCAGTGTGCTCTTCTGGAATAGAAGAAATAGTTTGCAAATGAGAAAGTGTACCATTCTCGCTGTTGTATGAAAGCGCAAGAACATCACTGCTTAATTCTCCAAATAAATAAGCAAATTGGCCATTTGGATGGAATACGATATGACGCGGTCCAGTTCCTGGAGCTACAGAGATTACATCCACTTCAGATAATTTGCCTTCTTCATCTACTTCATAAGTAACCACTTCGTCAGTTCCCAAGTCGCAGGCGATCAAGTATTTTTCATCTGGTGTCAAATCAAAGTAGTGTGCATGAGCAGATTTCTGATTTTCATGAACAGATTTTCCAGAATGCTGAACAGAATCAGCTAGTGTCAGTGATCCGTTCTCATCTGTTTTAAAAACAGCTACTTCGCCTGTATGATAATTTGCTGTATAGACAAAATTTCTTTTTGCATCATACGCTACATAACAAGGAGAAGAGCCTTCTTGCGTATAGACATCCGTTGTCGCATAAGAACCATCATCGGTTTTCTTCAGTGCATTCAAACCGCCTTTATCACCATTTTTTAAAACGGTGTATAAACGCTCACCATTTTCAGTGACAGCTAGATAAGTCGGACTTCCCACCTCTGCTTCAACTTGCAGATTAGACAATTTTTTTTCATTAAGATCTAATTCAATGCTATAAACACCTTTGCTGTCGCGCTTAGTGTAAGTTCCTAGTAAAACTTTCTGAGTCATGAAAATCGACTCCTCCTTTTATTTTAAGATTGTTATCCACAGTATACCAAAACATTGAATAATTATGAAACGGAATTCACTATTCAATATGTAAAGGTTTACTAGACTGTTTTTAAATAGGAAGATTTATCTTTTATTTAAGTCTTTTTGTTGTTTATCTATGATAGAATGAGAGATGCAAGCAATGTAGCAGGAGGGCTAAAGATGAAACGAGAACCGCACCAATCACAATGCAGTAATATAAGACAATCATGGTTCTGGAAAAAAATTATTGACAATAAAGTGGTCACTATTTTGCTGATCAGCTTATTGATTTTCTTTAATATTTATATGCTTAGTCAAATTTCAGCTGTTTTCCGGCCAATTGAAATCGTATTGAGTATCATAGGACCGCCAATCGTATTTTCTGCTATTTTTTATTATATGTTAAATCCTATAGTTGATTGGCTTGAGAAAAAAAGGTTTTCCCGCAATTCTGCCATTGCACTTGTGTTTGCGCTGATTATTCTAATGTTTATTGTAGGAATCAACTATATTATTCCTATCATTCAAAGACAACTGGAATCAATAGTGAATAACTGGCCTGACTACTGGAATAGTCTTATGATACAACTTGATCAGTTGCTGGGAACAGAAGCTTTCACTGATTTTATGCAACGAATCAGTGATACTTCACTGATCGGAAGTTTGAGTAGTCAGGCTTCTGGATTTTTAGATGTAACAGTAGGCGGGATTGGCAACTTTATCGGAGTACTTACTCAAGTAGGTATTACATTATTTACTATTCCTTTTATCGTGTATTATTTGTTAAAAGAAGGCAAAAAAATTCCAGACAATATATTGCGGTTTATTCCAACGAAGGCACGTACTTCAGTCAGAGAAATCCTGGCTGACATCAATCGACAAGTCAGCAATTATGTTCGAGGACAGTTGCTGGTCGCGATGAGTGTGGGACTGATGTTTTGGATTGGATTTTCTATCGTTGGATTGGATTTTGCGCTGACATTAGGAATATTTGCTGGAATTATGAACTTGATTCCATACCTTGGTTCTTTTTTAGCAACCATTCCTGCTGTCATTGTAGCAATTGTAAACTCTCCGTTCATGCTGGTAAAAGTCCTGATCATTTTTGTTATTGAACAACTGCTGGAAGGACGAGTGATTTCTCCACAGATTATCGGTAATACGCTTAAAATCCATCCTATCAATATTATCTTTTTGCTGCTAGTCTCTGGTCGACTATTTGGAGTAATGGGCGTCATCCTGGCGATCCCAGGGTATGCTGTATTAAAGATTATTATTTCAAAACTGTTTGAATGGTATCAAAGCCATTCTGATCTATACGAAGATAATCCTATAGCAGAACCGGAAGTATTAAAAACAGAGGAAACTGAAGAATAGCAAGTAGCAAATAGCAAAATCCCAAATAATGGGGTTTTGCTATTTTTTAAAGGGTTTATGAAAATAAATTGAAAATCAGAAACATGCGACTTGATTTATGACACAGTGTCACATATAATACTAAAAGTATGTTTCGTGACATAGTGTCACATTTGTTAGATTGAAAATATAGGATCGAAAAGGAGGGAGATTTGTGCCAACGCATACTTTTTTCAATTTACCTGAATCTAAGCGCCAACGATTGATTGATGGAGCCATGAAAGAGTTCACGGCAAAATCGTTAAATGAAGCCTCTATATCTAATATTGTTAAAAATGCTGGTATATCAAGAGGAAGTTTTTATCAATATTTTGAAGACAAAAAAGATCTGTATTATTTTCTGATTGGAAAATTCAAATACAATTACCATAAGCTGATGATCAAAAGCTTCAAAGAAGCTGATGGTGATTTCTATAAAGGGTACTGCACATTTGGAGAAAAATATATCAAATATATTATGGATTCAGAAAAGTTCGGATTTTTTGAGAACATGTATCTGCATATGAATTACCAGATCAATCAAGAATCTGGCGCAAATATTATTACAGCTCCTTCTAACTTAAAAAAAGAGCATCCTGTTAATGAACGTGTGCTGGAAGCTGTCAAACGAGAACAGGTTAAAGCTTGTACAGATCAAGAATTAATTTCAATTATCCGGTATATTTTAAATATACTGAATGATACGATCATGGAAGGTTTCTGGAAAGAACTCTCTATAGAAGAAACACTGCAATTATTTGCAAAAAGGCTCGAGTGGATGACACAGGGTGTTTTAAAAGAAAAAAGAAATGAAAGAGAAGAGGATAAAGTATGAGAAAGCTAGCTAGATTAATGAACCCATGGCGTGTGTTTATTACTGTTTTTTTCATGGCCGTTCAAGTATCAGGGATGCTGGCGATGCCGACCATTACAGCCAATATCATTGACTATGGAGTAGCGACCGGAGATATTGATTACATTGTCAGCAGGGGACTGATGATGATTGGATTCACCATCCTAACCATTGTTTCTGCATCATTAAATGTATACTATGCAGCGAAAGAATCTCAGGGATTAGGAAATACCTTGAGAAAGAAACTTTACCGAACAGTTATTTACTTTACGAATGATGAATTGGATCGTTTTGGAACATCGACTCTAATTACCAGAAATACAAATGACATTATGCAAATACAGTTTGTTATGATGCTGGTACTAAGAACTATGATTTTAGCACCATTTTTGATGATCGGTGCAGGAGGACTGGCATTTACCAGAGAACCGCAGCTGGCTTTTGTCTTTTTGATTACAATGCCGATTTTAGGTGGATTGATTTGGTTCATTCTGCGCTTTTCGAGCCCTTTATTCAAATCTATGCAGCGTAAGACAGATAGGCTGAACCGAGTATTCCGTGAAGGCCTGACAGGTATCCGAGTAATCCGCGCATTTAATAAAGATGCTTTCGAACGCAAACGATTCGATGAAGCCAACTGGGATTTTGCACAGACTTCTATTAAAGCCAATACTGTAATGGCCTTTATGATGCCTTCAATGGTGTTTGCTGTTAGTATTACCAATATTATGATTATCTGGTTCGGTGCCCAATTTATTGCCGCCGGAGATATGCAAGTTGGGAATCTGGTTGCCTTTATGACATATGCTATGCAGATATTGATGGGTGTCATGATGGTTTCAATGGTTCTATTCTTCTTGCCGCGTGGTCAAGTAGCGGCAGAACGAGTAATGGAAGTTTTAGATACATCGAACACCATTACTGATCCTAAAAAACCTCGTCATTTAAAAGATACTTCCAATGTTTCACTTCAATTCGATGATGTTTCTTATCGATACCACGGAGCTGAAAAGACAGCATTAGATAATATTGATTTTACCATTAATAAAGGAGAACGTCTCGCTATCATCGGCGGTACTGGAGCCGGTAAGACGACTTTGGCAAATATGATTCCGCGACTTTATGAAGTAGAAAGCGGTCAAATCAAAGTTAATGGCATAGATATTCGCGATGTAGAGCAGGGAGAGTTGAGACGTCTGATCGGATTTGCGCCGCAGAAAGCTTTACTATTCAGTGGTACGATCCGTGAAAACTTGAAATACGGAAGGCCAGAAGCGACAGATGAAGAATTGTGGCATGCCCTTGACGTAGCTCAGGGAAAAGATTTTGTTTCTGGATTGCCAAAAGGCTTGGATTCAAGAGTAGAACAAGGCGGCGGCAACTTCTCCGGTGGGCAGAGACAGCGGTTGAGTATTGCCAGAGCTTTAGCGACTAAAGCTGACATTCTGGTTTTTGATGATTCATTCTCAGCACTGGATTTCAAAACAGATGCAAGATTAAGAGAAGCATTGAAACCTGATACGCAAGATTCAGCTGTCGTCATTATTGCTCAGCGAATTAGTACAGTGATCGATGCAGACCAAATTATCGTTCTCGACCAAGGAAAAGTCGTTGGAAAAGGAACACATGAAGAATTAAAAGCAAATAATCCGATCTATCAAGAAATCATGGACTCTCAATTGAAAGGAGAGGATATTTAATGGCAAAAGGCGGATCAAACGCAGCACATATACGCGCGAAAAAAGCCAATAACTTTTGGGGCACGGTTTTTAGACTAGTCAAATACATGTCTACAAGATTCTGGGCTCTGGTAGCTACTTTGCTATTAGCTATTGTAGCTGTCATTATGGCAGCGCAAGCTCCTCGAATTCTAGGTCAAGCAACCACTGAAATCTATAGAGGAATCCAAGAAGGAAATGCTCTGCGAGAAGCAGGAGAGACTATTGAACGATTCCCAATCGACTTTGGTGTCATTCAGAATATTCTCATTACAGTTGCCATTGTCTATGTTATACAAGCTGTTTTTCAGTTCTTCCAACAGTTTATTACTGCGAGAATCGCTCAAAAAACAGTTTATGATATGAGAAAAGAACTGAAAGAAAAAATGTCGACCTTGCCGATCAAGTATTATGACACACATTCGACTGGAGATATTCTTTCTCGTGCAGTCAATGACATGGACCAGATCGCCAATACACTGCAGCAGTCATTGACTCAATTTATCATTAGTGTGGTTCAATTTGTGACGGTATTGGTGGTCATGCTTTCTATTGATATCAGATTAACACTAGTGACGATCGTAACGGTCCCAATCAGTTTCTTCCTTATTGCGTATGTTGCACCTAAATCACAGAAACAATTTGGACGTCAGCAAAAAGAACTGGGAAATGTCAATGACCATGTTGAAGAGACATTTTCAGGTCACACCGTTGTAAAAACATATAATCGTGAAGAAGATGAGATTGAAAAATTCGATCAAAGAAGTGAAAAATTAAACGATGCTTCTATGAAAGCTCAATTTCTTGCTGGAATTATGATGCCGCTGGTCAGTTTCTCTCGTGATCTTGGTTATTTTGGTGTAGCGCTAGTCGGCGGACTTGGTGTAGCGAATGGAACCATTTCCTTAGGGAACATTCAAGCGTTTTTACAATATGTCAATCAATTCTCACAACCAGTTCGACAAATCGCCAATTTGGCTAATACAATCCAAGTGACGATAGCAGCTTGTGAACGAGTATTTGAAGTGCTGGATGAAGAGGAAATGCAGGAGACAGCTTCAGGATTGGAACCAAAACCAGACTCCCCTTACAAAGTTGAGTTCGAAAATGTCCAATTTGGATACGGTGATGGAGCAGATGATCCATTGTTAATGACAGACTTTAATCTTACAGTTAAACCAGGAAATATGATAGCGGTCGTCGGCCCGACAGGTGCAGGTAAGTCAACGCTGATCAACTTGCTGGAGCGCTTCTACGATGTCAAGGGCGGGAGCATTCGATTTGACGGTGTCGATACTCGAGATATTGCACGACCTGTATTACGGAAAAAATTCTCTATGGTGCTTCAAGATACTTGGTTATTTAATGGAACGATCTGGGAAAATATTGCTTACGGCAGTGAAGAATATGCCGATAATCGTGATCATATTCTAGCGGCTGCTAAAGCAGCACACGTTGATGACTTTGTTAAACGACTGCCTGAAGGGTATAACACACTCCTGAACGAAGAAGGGACAAATATTTCTCAAGGCCAGCGTCAATTGATTACGATTGCGCGTGCATTCCTGGCGGACCCTGAAGTACTCATTCTAGATGAAGCGACCTCTTCAGTGGATACAAGAACGGAAATCCTGATTCAAAAAGCGATGAACAACTTACTTGAAAATCGAACAAGTTTCGTTGTAGCACACAGATTATCAACGATCCGTGATGCTGATAAAATTATTGTCATGAATCAAGGCGACGTGATCGAAACAGGTAACCACGATGAGTTGATGGAACAAAATGGATTTTATGCTGATCTATATAATAGTCAGTTTGCTTCTTATGAAGAAAATCCTTCATTTGCTTGATAAAGGTAGTAAAAGTTCTGAGATCTGCACTTAGCAGATTTCAGAACTTTTTTAAATTTAATAGAAAATGTATATACCAATTCAACATAAAGGTGAATTTTATTAAGTGGATTAGAGATTATTCCTTTTTAAAACAACAATAACAATAATATTTATTAGATGTATCAGAAGTGTTTGTATAGGATTGATATATATACCAATGTTTCGGTATAGTAGAGCCATCTTATTTTTAGGGGGAAACAACAACATGTCAGCTACAGATACACTATGGGTATTGTTAGGAATAGTTTTAGTTTTTTTCATGCAAGCAGGATTCGCCATATTAGAATCAGGTTTGACTAGAGCAAAAAATGCTGGAAATATTATTATGAAAAATCTAATGGATTTTGTGATGGGATCATTATTATACTGGATTATAGGGTTTGGCATTATGTTTGGACCGTCTATCATGGGATTCATTGGGACACCGGATATGTTTGTGACAGGAAATTATGATTCAAACATTCCAGGATATGTCTTTTTAATGTTCCAGACTGTTTTTTGTGCAACAGCTGCAACCATCGTTTCTGGAGCGATGGCTGAACGGACAAAATTCAGTTCATACTTGTTATATACTCTTGTCATCTCTGGTATCGTCTATCCGATTTCAGGTCACTGGATCTGGGGCGGCGGCTGGCTTTCAAACTTGGGATTCCAGGACTTTGCGGGATCCACCGCAGTCCACATGGTCGGCGGCGTTACAGCGATTATTGGAGCAAAAATAGTAGGTCCGAGAAAGGGTCGTTTTGATCGAAACGGCAATCCAAAAGATATCCCAGGACATAATGTTGTATTAGCTGCTTTGGGTGTATTCATTTTATGGTTTGCCTGGTTTGGGTTCAATGGTGCTTCTTCGCTGGAAGCTTCCAGCGAGGAGTCTTTGAGCTTGATTGGATTGATTTTACTGAACACCAATCTGGCAGCAGCTGCAGCTACTCTGACTGCGATGGTACTGACATGGCTCAAGTCTGGTAAACCAGATGTCGGAACAGCCATGAATGGTGCGCTGGCTGGTTTAGTCGGAATTACAGCAGGATGTGCAGTCGTCGAACCAATCGGTGCAGCAGTGATTGGTATTCTTTCTTCGGCAGCAATGGTCTACGCAGTTGAATTTGTAGAATCAACATTGAAAATCGATGATCCTGTTGGAGCTTTTGCAGTACATGGGGTTGCCGGGGGACTTGGCACTATTCTCTTAGGAATATTCGCTCAAGATGGCGGTCTATTGTATGGCGGCGGATTTGGCTTATTGGGTGTACAGTTACTTGGCGTACTTGCAGTTATTCTATGGGTATCAGCTACCATGTTTACTGTATTCAAATTAATTTATCTGACAATCGGCTTACGTGTAACACCAGAAGAGGAAGAAGCGGGCATGGATGTCAGCGAGCATGGATTGGCAAATAGTTATGCAGATTTTGCGGCAACAAAACAAATTCCAAACGAAAGCAGATAGAAAAAATCGTCCGGCATTCAGTATATACGCTGAATGCCGGGCGATTTTATTATTTTAATTCGTCTCTAAACATTTTCTCCAGGAATAGAGGCAATGATCTGAAGATTGCCGCTGATTGTCCAGAATTTGATTTCATTCGGAAGAATAAAGTGAGTGCCTTTTTTGATCGTGTAAGATTGATCCTCGACAGTTAACGTTCCTTCGCCATCTAATACACTGACAAGTGTATAAAGTCCCTGGGCAGTTAAACCGGCTTTCCCAGAAACCGCCCATTCTTGGACTGTGAAAAACTCATTTTGAACAAGCGTCTTGATTGCTGCGCCTTCTATTGTCTGAGTCGATTGAGACAGCTTTGCATCCTGATGCGGAATCATGGCTACATCAATGGATTGTCTGATATGAAGCGGACGAGTATTGCCTTTTGCATCTGTGCGGTCATAGTCGTATACTCGGTAAGTTGTATCGCTGGACTGTTGTGTTTCCAGAATCGTGATGCCTTTTCCGATTGCATGAATCGTCCCGCTTGGAACATAAAAGAAATCACCAGGTTTAACTGGAACAGATCGCAGCAGCTCATCCCAATTTCCTTGCTCAACCATTCTTTCAAATGCTTCTTTTGTCTGAGCGTGATGACCGAGAATAATTTCTGCCCCTTCCTCCGCATCAATGATATACCAGCATTCTGTTTTTCCAAGCTCTCCTTCATGTTCTAATCCATAAGCGTCATCTGGGTGGACTTGAACAGACAGATTATCTTCAGCATCCAATATTTTTGTCAGGAGCGGGAACACATCACCGTCTTGGTTTCCAAACAGCTCGCGGTGTTCATCCCAAAGCTCAGCTAAGGTTTTTCCTTTGTAAGGACCGTTTTCAACTACGGCTGGACCATTTTTATGAGCACTGATTGCCCATAATTCACCAGTATGGTTGCTTGGAATATCATATCCAAACACTTTTTTTAAATTGTTGCCGCCCCAAATTTTTTCCTGCATAACGCCTTTTAAAAACAATGGCTGATTCATAACTGCACTCCTTATGTAAGTTTTAATGTAAGATTTATCTATAGTGTACCATAGATTTGACAAAATGAATTCGTTTTTACAGCTGCCGTCAGCCAACTGATTAAGGCATACTTTCTTCAGGATCATATGGATTCCCTTGTACTTTTTTTTGTCTTGTCATATAATCTATAAGGATAAGCACCAACACAAGCAACATTAAATGATGAAAAAACAACTGCATTAGATTAATCAATGAAAGTAGGGCGACTATTGGCTCAACTGTATTTTAGATATGGCGCAATGAACAGCGGGAAATCTATCGAAATTCTGAAAGTCGCGCATAATTATGAAGAACAAAATAAAAAAGTCCTCTTATTTACCAGTGCTGTTGACGACCGAGATTCAGTCGGTGTGATTTCCAGCCGTATCGGACTAAAACGAGAGGCCATTCCTATTGAGGAAGAGACAGACTTGTTTGAGAAGGTATATGCTTTAAAAGATCATCTAGCTTGCGTATTAGTGGATGAATCTCAATTTTTGAAAAAGCATCATGTACTGCAGCTGACAAGAATCGTAGATGACCTGAATATTCCTGTCATGGCCTTTGGGTTGAAAAATGATTTTAGAAATGAATTGTTTGAAGGATCTAAGTATCTGCTGCTGTTGGCGGACAAAATCGAAGAGATGAAGACAATCTGCTGGTTTTGCCATAAAAAAGCCATCATGAATATGAGAATGCAGGATGGAAAACCTGTCAGTACTGGAGACCAGATTATGGTCGGCGGGAATGAAGCGTATTATCCTGTCTGCCGTAAACATTACTATATGTCAATGAAAGAAAGCAAGGAAGAAAGAGGCGAGAATCTATGAGTATGTTCGACCGATTAGAACAAGTTGATAATCGATATGACGAACTGAATGAACTGCTGAGCGATCCGGCGGTAATCAGCGATACAGATCGTTTTATGAAATTGAGCAGAGAAGAAGGCGAATTAAGAGAAACTGTCAGTACTTACAGAAGATACAAAGAAGTATTGGAAGGTATTGAAGAAACAGACAAGATGCTGCAGGAGTCTCTGGAAGCCGATATGGAAGAAATGGCCAGAGAAGAGCGTGAAGAGCTGGCAACTGAAAAAGCACAACTGGAAGATGAACTGAAGATTCTGCTTTTACCAAAAGATGAGAATGATAAACGTAATATCATTATGGAAATCCGAGGTGCAGCTGGTGGAGATGAAGCTCAATTATTTGCAGCAGACTTATTAGAAATGTATCAGCGTTACGCTGACAGTCAAGGTTGGAAAACAGAAATCATGGATGCCAATTCTAATGGTCTCGGCGGCTATAAAGAAGTAACGTTAATGATTACTGGACAAAATGTGTACTCTAAACTGAAATTCGAAAATGGAGCACATCGTGTTCAGCGCGTTCCTCAGACAGAATCGCAAGGCCGGATCCATACTTCGACAGCTACAGTGGTGGTTATGCCGGAAGCCGAAGATGTGGAAATCGATATAGCCGAAAATGACATTCGAGTCGATATTTATCATGCAAGTGGTGCTGGTGGACAGCATGTCAACAAAACAGCATCAGCTGTACGTCTAACGCATGAACCGACAGGGATTGTTGTTGCCATGCAAGATGAACGGTCACAGATCAAAAATCGTGAAAAAGCGATGAAAATCCTTCGTTCAAGAATTTACGACAAAATGAACCAGGAAGCACAAGATGAGCTGGATGCAGAACGCAAATCAGCTGTCGGAACAGGAGACCGTTCTGAAAGAATCCGGACCTATAACTTCCCGCAAAGTAGAGTGACGGATCATCGTATCAACTTGACGATTCAGAAACTGGATCAGATTCTATCTGGTAAAATGGATGAAATCATCGAAGCGTTAGTATTCTGGGAGCAAACCAGAAAAATGGAGCAGCTTCAAAATGAATATTAAAATGACGTTGAATGATGTGTCTGAAAAGCAAACCTATAGAGAAGTCCTAACGGGGGCTTCTTCTTTTTTAAGCTCGATCGAAAAAGAAGCCTTTGCAGCGGAATGGCTTCTGAGAGAACGTTTTGAATTGACCAAAACAGACCTGATCAGACGCTATCCTGCAACAATGGAACCAGCAGTGAAAGAGCAGTATTTGTCAGATCTAAAAGCTTTTGCAAACGGACTTCCTGTTCAGTACATTATTGGACATGAGTGGTTTTATGACCGGAAATTCAAAGTGACATCCGACACATTGATCCCAAGACCTGAAACGGAAGAATGGTTCGACCGCTATTTGAAACGATTAAGCAACCGACCGTTGAAAGTACTGGATGTTGGTACCGGAACGGGGGTGCTGGCTATTTCCCACAAGCTTCAGCGTCCTCAAGATGAGGTGACAGCTGTTGATATCAGTCCGGAAGCAATAGCCGTTGCACAAGAGAATGCAGCCCGACTTCAAGCAGAGGTCGCCTTTTTACAGAGTGATCTGACTCAAGCGGTACAAACGGATCAATATGATCTGATCATCTCCAATCCGCCCTATATTTCTTATGAAGAACAAGCGGATATGGATGAGTCTGTTTTAGAGCACGAGCCAAAGCTGGCTTTATTCGCTGAAGAAGATGGATTAGCTATTTACCGAAGACTTGCTGAAGAGCTGCCTGCCAGAGTCAAACCGAAGGCACGCATCTTAATGGAAATCGGGTTTCGTCAAGGTCATTCAGTTAAGGATCTATTTTCCAGTACTTTTCAAGAGGCGGATGTGGAAGTCTGGAAAGACATGGCTGGACATGACCGCGTGGTATACGTAGCGACCTAACAACTATTTTTTATTCAGAAGGGTGAGAAGATGGAGACAAAGTGGCTTAAAGAGACAGATATAAAAGCCGCAGCTGAACTGCTGCGGCAGGGAGAAGTGGTTTCCTTTCCAACCGAGACGGTTTATGGATTAGGCGCGGATGCGACCAACGATCAAGCAGTAAAAAAAATTTATGAAGCGAAAGGTCGTCCGGCAGACAACCCCCTGATTATACATGTAGCCGATCTGGACCAAATTGCTGAATACGCTGTTGAAGTCTCAGAGAAAGCTGAAACAGTTATGCAGCATTTTTGGCCCGGTCCCTGCACAATTGTATTGAAGAAAAAAGGACCGCTTGCTCCAACAGTTACTGCTGGACTGAGTACTGTAGGGATACGCATGCCATCTCATCCAATTGCATTAGAACTGATCAGAGCCTGCGGTAAACCACTGGCTGCCCCCAGTGCTAATTCTTCTGGCAAGCCGAGCCCTACTGCGGCTGAACATGTTTATCGTGACTTGAATGGTAAAATCTCAGGAATCATAGATGGAGGAGAAACAGGCGTTGGCTTGGAGTCGACTGTGTTGGATTTATCCAATCCAGATCAGCCAGCGATTCTAAGACCAGGAGGCATTTCGCAAGCGGAACTTGAGTCTGTCATTGGCCCGGTCCTGTTCAAACCGGGATTAACAGAAGAGACGGAAGCGCCGATGGCTCCCGGAATGAAATATACGCACTATTCTCCAGTTGAACCAGTGCTGATTGTGGCGAAAGACGGCACGGGCTGGGAAAGAGCAATCCACCAGTGTGAAGCAGCAGGAGAACGAGTTGGCTTGCTTGCCTCTGAAGAAATCATTCATGCATACAAAAGTGAAACAACTGTTACCTTTTCACTGGGAAAATCCGGGGATAGTGTAACAGCCTCTAAGCGACTGTTCAAAGGTCTTAGATTTTTTGAGGAGACAGAAGCAACGGTTATTCTAGCAGAAGCCTATGACCGAGAAGGCATTGGCGAAGCCTATATGAATCGACTGGAAAAAGCAGCAGCAGATAAATATATTTAAAAATAGTAAAATTAAGAATTTCAATGGAAAATGAACAGGTCTTTCTGTACAATAATGAGAGGTATTAGAATAGGATTTTTTAAAATCTGACAAACAAAACGAGTATTTCTGCGTTAACGGTCTATATCAAACGACATTTAGCCTAAGACAGGTGTCTGGGTATAGATATCCATTAGACTACAAACAAAAAAATTATCAAATCAAATTCACAAAGGAGCTACTAATAACATGGGAAACTTTCAGGTAATCGATCACCCGCTGATCCAACATAAACTGACAATCATTAGAGACAAAAATACAGGAACTAAGTACTTCAGAGAAGTCGTCAATGAAATCGCAAGGTTACTGGCTTATGAAGTCTCTCGCGAAATGCCGCTGGAAGATGTGAAAATCGAAACACCGCTGATCAAGTCGACTCAAAAGCAGTTAGCTGGTAAAAAAGTCGTTATCGTACCAATATTGCGTGCCGGACTGGGCATGGTGGATGGAATGCTGGATTTGATCCCGGCTGCTAAAGTAGGACATGTCGGTATGTACCGCGATCATGAAACGATGGAGCCGGTAGAATACTTTATCAAAATGCCTTCTGATCTTCCAGATAGACAACTGCTTGTCGTAGATCCGATGCTGGCGACCGGCGGATCTGCCGTCGCGGCAATCGATGCTTTGAAAAAGCGCGGCGCAACGAATATTAAATTCGTTTGTCTAGTTGCAGCCCCTGAAGGCGTTAAAGTCCTTCAAGATGCACATCCAGATGTTGATATCTTTACAGCTTCTCTTGATGATCAATTAAATGAAAATGGGTATATTCTCCCAGGGCTTGGAGATGCAGGCGACAGACTATTCGGGACATTATAATCGATCTGCTGCTGTGACAATTGCTCAAAATCCTCAATTCAATCATTTGAATTGAGGATTTTTTATAAAAAATCCGGATGAAATGTGCCTGAAAACTGCATATAGGCATTAAAAATGAAGTATAACACCGGATATGCTACACTTACTTTGAAAGGGTTGAAGAAATGACTTATATTGGCGTACAATCACTGATCACGATTGTGTCACATATGACCTTTGTGTTTTTAACATTTTGGGCTCTGCAGAGCTTAAGAACAGAAAACTGGTTTAAAAAATACCATATACAGCAAGCACGTGTTCTGTACCTTTTATTATCCATTGCGATTGGATACAACGTGAGCAGTTTCTTTATGGAATTCATTGGCTATTCACGCACACTGGTTCAGTTATTTAACTGAGACTGATGATAAACAAATTGACAGTTGGAGTTATGTTCACAAAAAAGCCATAGTATTTTGTCATTTTATAAATTAAATGTTTTCTAAAAAGAGTCCTTTCTGTTATAATATAACAGGTTATTGTGTCTTTAACAGATAATCACGTTTTTTTGTTAAGAAAATCAAGTTTAATCAATATTTACTTTATAAATTTAATGAACAGCCATCTTTAAACAGCTGTTCATTCATAAATTGAACTTATTAATTTAGTTATACCAGTCAAATAAACAGAACATTATCAATCAGGATGAAGGGTTACCTTGGAGGTCAAAGTATGGAAAAGATTATTGTAAGCGGCGGAAATGTGTTGAACGGGGAAGTTGAAGTTGAGGGTGCAAAAAATGCAGCTTTACCTATTTTAGCAGCTACTATTCTAGCCAGTAAAGGAAAAAGCGATTTATCAAATGTACCATTGTTATCAGATATTTACACAATGAAATCTGTATTGTCTTATCTTAATGTAGATATTTCTTTTGATGAAGAAAACAAAGAAATGACGTTAGATGCTTCAAGTAAATTAAAAGAGGAAACACCTTTTGATTTCATGAGCAAAATGCGTGCATCCATTGTTGTAATGGGCCCGCTGTTGGCACGAAACGGATATGCTAAAGTAGCATTGCCGGGTGGATGTGCAATCGGTACGCGTCCGATCGATCTTCATTTAAAAGGATTTGAAGCAATGGGAGTAGTGGTACATATCGAGAAAGGGTATATTGAAGCCTCTGCAGAACAACTGCGCGGAGCTCATATCTACCTTGACTTCCCAAGTGTGGGTGCTACTCAAAATATTATGATGGCTGCAACTTTAGCTGAAGGCACGACAGTCATTGAAAACGTAGCTAGAGAACCAGAAATCGTTGACCTTGCAAACTTCCTGAACCGCATGGGAGCAAAAGTCATTGGTGCCGGAACAGAAACCATTCGCATCGAAGGCGTAGAGTCTCTTACCGGAATCAATCATATGATTATTCCGGATCGTATTGAGAGCGGAACATTTATGGTAGCTGCCGCATTAACAAAAGGGAATGTCCTTATTAAAAACGCAGTCGCTGAACATAATAAACCGCTGGTTTCCAAGCTGAGAGAAATGGGCGTCACTTTTATCGAAGAAAGAAATGGACTGCGCGTGATGGGACCTGAACAATTGAAAGCGACAGACGTTAAAACGATGCCGCATCCAGGATTCCCGACAGATATGCAAGCGCAGATGACAATTGCTCAATTGCATGCAACGGGTACAAGTGTAATGCGTGAAACCGTATTTGAAAATCGTTTTATGCATATGGAAGAACTTCGTAAAATGAATGCAGAATTTAAAATAGATGGACAAAGCTTGATGATTAAGGGAGGGGTTCAGCTTCAGGGCGCAGAAGTAGCATCAAGCGACCTGAGAGCCTCTGCGGCACTGATCTTAGCAGGTCTTGTTTCTAAAGGGTACACGCGTGTAACGAATCTAAACCACTTAGACCGCGGATATTATAAATTCCACGAGAAGTTAAAAGGATTAGGCGCAGATATCGAGAGAACAAATGAAGAAGTATTGACTTCTACCGAGAAAAGAGCATTAATTGCTGAATAATCGGCTTAATTTAATCAAAAAGGTGTATCAAGCGAGAGAGAAACATTGACTCGCTTGATACACCTTTTTTATTTATAGGATAAGGTTTTTACAATAAGATCTGTTTTTTTGACCTTGCTCTTTTTGGCAATGTTGAGTATGATAGAAAGAGTGAGAATATTATTCATAACACATTAAACTTGAACGACTTAAATAATCATGAGGTAGTCTTTTAACGCTTGCTGCATGTTACGGTAAAAGGCTTGAGAGGAGAAGAGTTATGGCAAGAGATATCGGAATTGATTTAGGAACTGCAAACGTACTCGTGCATGTAAAAGGCAAAGGGATCGTACTGAATGAACCATCTGTTGTAGCTTTAGATACAAAAACGAATGAAGTATTAGCAGTTGGGGAAGAAGCTTATCTGATGGTGGGTAGAACTCCTGGAAACATCAAAGCGATTCGTCCGCTTCAAGGAGGCGTCATTGCTGATTTTGATATCACAGAAGCGATGCTTACATACTTTATCGATAAATTAAATGTTAAAGGTTTTTTATCTAAACCCAATATCCTGATCTGCTGCCCGACAAATATTACAGCTATTGAGCAAAAGGCAATTATAGAAGTCGCTGAAAAAAGCGGCGGGAAAAATGTCTATTTAGAAGAAGAACCAAAAGTAGCAGCAATCGGGGCTGGAATGGATATTTTCCAACCGAGCGGAAATATGGTTATTGATATCGGAGGCGGAACAAGCGATATCGCAGTTCTTTCAATGGGCGGCATTGTAACCAGCCGTTCAGTTAAAATTGCCGGTGATACAATCGATAACGATATTATTGTTTACTTAAAGAAAAAACACAATCTGCTGATTGGTGAACGAACAGCAGAAGCTGTGAAAAAAGAAATCGGTGTGATTTTTGATCACGGTCGTAACGATACAATGGATGTTCGAGGCAGAGATGTTGTGTCAGGGCTGCCGCGTACTGTAACGATCTCTTCATTAGAAGTGATGGAAGCTACGCGAGAATCAATGGTCGTTGTGGTTGACAAGGCGAAAGAAGTTTTGGAACAGACACCGCCGGAATTGTCAGCTGACATTATTGATCGCGGCGTTATTTTGACTGGCGGAGGCGCACTTTTAGATGGAATTGATCTTTTATTTGCTGAAGAGTTGAAAGTTCCTGTCTTTAAAGCCGAAGATCCACTAAGTTCCGTGGCACTGGGTACTGGTATTCTACTTGAAAATTTAAAGAAACGTAAGTAGGATAGATACAAGAGCAGCAGGCAATTTGTTAACAAGTGAAAAAGAATCTATTATTGTTTAGGGGTGAAGACTTCATGAACTGGAAGTCCGTACTAAAAAATATCGGTATGTATTTGTTGAAAATTTTCTTGGTGCTGCTGTTTATTTCAGTTGCCTTTATTGGCGGAGCCATGCTTGGATATGGTGTAATTGGAGACGGCGGCAGTCCGCTGGACGTTTTTGATCCTGAACTGTGGCAGCATATATTTGATTTCTTTTTATAATTCCCCTCAAACAAGTGTAGAAGAGCAGAAAATTTCTGCTCTTTTTTTGATGACTTTTTTGATGAGTTGATCAATATGTATAGTAGGACGACTTTTAAGATCGTCTGAATATTATTCATATTGGAGGAAGGAAATGAATCAAGTAGCGCTTGTCGGTAGAATTGTAAGAGAAATTGAGTTAAGAGATGTCGGAGATGAAAAGATCGTATTGAATAATGTGATCGCGATTCAACGTCATTACCGTACAGAGAATGGAAATGAGGCCGACTTTATCCCATTTGTTGTATGGGGGAAACGAGCAGAACTGATTGAGGAATATTGCGATAAAGGAGATTTGATCGGATTAAGCGGAAAGATGCAGTCCAGATCTTATCAGAATACAGATCAAGAAACCGTTTATGTAGTCGAGATGCTGGTCAATGATGTTCAGCTGCTGCAACCGAAAAAACAAGCCATTGTATAAATAAGAATATAGAGACCTGAGGACATATATACTCAGGTCTTTTGTTTTGGTGCGCCCGGCATGGGCGACAACTTGGTGGTGAAAGTCCACTACAGGCTT
>OMJG01000784.1_pt1 | contig 21599 bp, 18 predicted proteins | sample 1646431 | NCBI WGS metagenome assembly OMJG01 (sample SAMN03771674, study PRJEB25209) | food metagenome | isolation source: Cotija cheese | place: Mexico:Jalisco,Michoacan | collected 2011-12-12
GTCCTCCCCCGGCGTCGCGGAGGCCAGCAGGACGGTGCGGGCACCGTCGCGCGGGGCGATGAAGCGCAGATTGCGGGCCAGCACGGCCACGTCGGTGCCGGCGTCCACCGGTCGGGGCAGGGCCGCCAGCACCGAGGAGTCGGCGATCTCCAGGACGTCGTCGATGCTGCGCACCCGGGTATTGAGCAGAGCCCGCAGGAACAGGTAGACCAGCCCGATCACCAGGCCGATGAGCCCCCCGATGGCACCGCTGCGGCCCAGCGACGCGCTGGTGCCGGCCACCTGGGTGGTGGCGATGCTGGTCCGGGAGATCTCGATCACCGGGGTCTTGTCGCTGGTGGTGGGGGTCTGGCCCACGGCCTTCTTCACCTCATCGGTGAGGGCCTTCATCACCTTGTCGCCCTGGGCCTGGGAGCCGCTCTCGTAGCTCAGCTGGAGCAGCATGGTGCCCGGGGTGAACTCGATGCTCTGCTTGAGGTTGGCGGCGTTCATATGGGGGTCGATGGACTTGGCGATCGGCCCCAGAACGCTGGGGGACTGCAGGTAGTTGCTGTAGGTCTGCACCAGAGAGGTGGTGTAGGAGGCCGCGGAATCAGGGTCCCGGAAGGACTCGAAGGCACGTGAGGTGAAGACGACGTCGGCATTGCTGGAATAGGTCGGCTTCGACGTCGAATAGTGGGCCACCCCTACCACCACGGCACTGATGACGGCGATGACGACCGCCGAGATCCAGTAGTGGCGCATGTTCTTGACTACCGCTCGAAGCTGCATCCGGGAAACACCGATCTGTAAGTGGCGACTGCTAGGATCGCTGCCACCCTATGCCAGCAGAAGCGAAGTCTGGAGGAGGAATCCGTGGGTGAGGCGAGCCGTCCGGTCATCGTGCTGCTCACATCGCGGTTCCCCTACGGTCCGGGGGAGCAGTTCATCGAGAGCGAGCTGCCGCACTGGGCGCAGGCCGGCGTCGACCTCGTCGTGCTGCCCGAGAAGAACGACCATCCCGACTCGCCGGTGCGCCCTGTGCCGCCCGGGATCGACGTCGACACCCGCCTGACACACCGCTGGGAGGCCCCCGGCTGGCGGGCCCTGGGGCTCCTGGACGCTCTGAGGGGTCCGGAGATCTACCGCGACCTGGCGTTGTTGAGACGGCTGGGGCTGCTCGACCTGAGGCACGCCCTGTACGTGCTGCGCACCGGGGTCCAGGTGGCCGTGGTGCGCAGGATGCTGCGACGGATCGTCGCCGAGCGCGGCCGGATCGACGTCGCATACGCATACTGGCTGTCGGTCTCGGCGGACGCCGCGGCACTGGAGAGACGGGGCGGGGGAGTGCGCCACGCGGTGGCCGGTTCGTCCGGGGTGCGCCACGCAGTGGCGCGGGCCCACAACGCCGACGTCTACGAGGAGCGCCACCCGCTGCGCTTCCATCCACTCGTCCGCCAGATAGCCCCGGACCTCGACCTCCTGCTGCCCATCGCCTCCGACGGCGGGAGCCACGCCGTCCAGCGCTTCGGTTTCTCCGACCAGCAGGTCAGGGTCAACCGGCTCGGGGTGTCGATCCCGAAGCCGACCGATCGCTGCCGGCCCACCGGGGAGGGGGAACTCACCGTCGTCTCGGTGAGCACCATGACCCCCTTCAAACGCCTCGACCTGCTCATCGACGCCCTGGCCGCCCTGGCGGACATGCGGCCCGGGACCCACCTCACCTGGCGGCACTTCGGGGCCGGCAGGCTCCACGACGAGCTGGCCCGGCGCGTCGAGGAGGTGCTGGAGCCGCGCGGCGTCACCGTGGAGTGGATGGGGCAGGTGACCAACCGGGAGCTGCTCGACTGGTATCTCGAGCACCGGGTCGACGTGCTGGTCAACACCAGCTCCTCGGAGGGCATCCCGGTGTCCATGATGGAGGCCATGGCGCGCGGCGTGCCGGTGATCGGCACCGACGTCGGCGGGGTGCGCGAGATCCTGGCCGAGGACTGGCTGATGGACGCCGACCCCACCCCCGAGCAGGTCGCCGGATTCATCGCCGAGCGGGCCGACGCCGTCAAGGACCCGGCCGTCCGCGAGGAGATGGCCGCCCGGATCGCGGAGCGCTACGACGCCGACGCCAACTACCGCCGCTTCATCGCCACCCTGACCGATCTGGCCCGCCGGGCCTAGGCTGGCGGCGATGTCACACACCACGTCCCTGCTCGACACGGCACGGGTGACCGGCGCGGAACCGGGCACTCTCGGCGCGCGCGGCCGCTTCCTCGAGTTCTGCCTCAGGTGGGCCTTCCTGCTGCTGCCCTTCGCCTCGGCCTGGGCGTCCACCATCACCCTGGGGCCGATCGCCCCGGTGCGCGCCCTGGCCGCCGTGATGCTGGTGCTGGTGCTGCTGTGCCGAGACCGCATGACCACCGTGACCTGGTCGGTGGTGCTCGTCGGATCCCTCTGGCTGTGCTGGGGTGTCTTCCTGGCCCGCCCCGGCACCGGATACCGGGAGCTGCTCGGGGTCGGCGTGGGGCTGGCGACCATGGTGGCGATGACGATGGCCGCCAAGGACGCCAGCTGGCTGATCCGGCTGTGCCGGGCCTGGCTGATCGGCATGATCATCGTCTGCCTGCCGGCCTTCTTCGAGGTGGCGACCGGCATCCACATGCCCAACTACCGCGAGGGCTCCTCGGAGTACGTGCGCACCCGGGCCACCGACATCGCCTCCTTCATGGTCAACCCGAATCTCTTCGCCTACTTCCTCATCGTCGGCATGGGCGTGATGATCGTCGGCTGGAGGCTGGAGACCGGGCGGCTGCGATGGGTGTACTTCGGGTTCGCCCTCGTCACCCCGGTGCTGGTGCTGCTCACCGGGTCGCGGCTGTGCCTGGCGGCGGTGGCCGTGCTCTTCATCTGGATGATGCTGCTCAGCCGGCCGCTTTCGCTGGTCGTGGCCGCCGTCGGGGTGCTGGGGGTCGGCCTCATCGTGGTGAGCGGGCGGATGCAGAGCCTGCTGAAGATCGTCGACACGGCGATGTTCAACCTGGGTTCGCTGTCGGGTCGCTCGAGGATGCACGTCTACCAGGACGCGCTGTGGATGTTCGTCGACAAGCACGGCCTGGGCCAGGGGCCGGGCCAGTTCTCGATCCGTCTGCAGTACGCCCCCTGGCCGACGTACACCACCATCGACCCGCACAGCGGATTCACCGAGGTCTTCGTCGGCTACGGCCTGCTCGTCGGCTCCCTCATCGTGGCCCTGGCCCTGGCCGCCCTGGTGCGCGCGGTGCGTCGCGACTGGCGGGCCCCGACCCGGCGTCGTCCCCGTCCGGCCGCCGAGAGCGTGCTGCTGCAGGGCGTCGTGGCGCTGCTGGCCGTCTCCCCCCTGCTGGCGATGGCCAACAGCTCCTACCTCAAGTCTCCGGTCGTGTGGTGCCATATGGGCACCATCGCGATCTGGTGCCAGGCCCTCCTGGCGGCCCGCCGGTGGCGCCTTCGCGAGGATCCGTCGCCCCTAGTCACTCCCGCGCGCGGGAAGGGCACCGGGTTGCCGCGACGGTATCGGCTGGCCCGGCGAGCAGCTGCCGATCGTGCGGTGGTCCGGGGCCACTAGTAGGCTGAGCGCGAAAGAACCCCAGTTCCGAAGGGCGAACAGATGAGTGAACCACGGATCATCCCGACCGCTGACCTCGACGACGGGGTGACCATCGGCGACGGCTCGTCGGTCTGGCACCTGTCTCAGGTGAGGTCGGGAGCCGAGCTCGGCGAGAACGTCGTGGTGGGCCGTGGCGCCTACATCGGCGAGGGCGTCCACGTGGGCGACAACTGCAAGATCCAGAACTACGCCCTCGTCTACGAGCCGGCGTACCTGGAGGACGGCGTCTTCATCGGTCCCGCCGTCGTGCTCACCAACGATCACTTCCCCCGCGCCTGCAACCCCGACGGCAGCGTCAAGAGCGCCGACGACTGGGAGCCGGTGGGGGTCACCCTCAAGCACGGCTGCTCGGTGGGAGCCCGCAGCGTCTGCGTCGCACCCGTGACCATCGGCGAATGGGCCACCGTGGCCGCCGGATCCGTCGTCGTCAAGGACGTCGCCCCCTACGCCCTGGTGGCAGGGGTGCCCGCCAGGAGGATCAAGTGGGTCGGCCGCTCCGGCTTCCCGCTGGAGTCCGAGGGGGAGCACAGGTGGGTCGACACCCGCACCGGTGACCACTTCGTCGAGGATCCCGAGACCGACACCCTGACCCGGCTGGACGAGTCCGCCTGAGCCGTCCCTGACACAGTCCGCCCGTCCCAATCAGATTTCGGCGCACCGACGCCGCAGAACAAGGAGCTACACGTTGACTTACGAATTCATTCCTCCGGCCAAGCCGATCATCGGTGAGGACGAGCGCAAGGCCGTCGACGCCGTCCTCGCCTCCGGGCAGGTCGCCCAGGGCCCGCAGGTGCACGCCTTCGAGGAGGAGTTCTCCGAGCAGGTGGCCGACGGCGTCCACGCGGTGGCCGTCAACTCCGGCACCTCGGCCCTGCACATCGGACTGCTGGCCTCGGGGATCGGCGCCGGCGACGAGGTGATCGTGCCCTCCTTCACCTTCGCCGCCACCGGCAACTCGGTCGCCCTGTCCAACGCCAAGCCGGTCTTCGCCGACGTCGACCCGGTCACCTTCACCCTCGACCCGGCCTCCGTGGAGGCCTCGATCACCGAGAAGACCGCCGGCATCCTGCCCGTCCACCTGTACGGCCTGCCGGCCAACATGACGGCCCTCAAGGAGATCGCCGACAAGCACGGCCTGGCCCTCTTCGAGGACTGTGCCCAGGCGCACGCCGCCTCGATCGAAGGCAAGCACGTCGGCACCTTCGGTACCTTCGGCGCCTTCTCCTTCTACCCCACCAAGAACATGACCGCCGGTGAGGGCGGCATGATCACCACCCCCGACGCCGAGGTGGCCCGCAAGGCGGCCATGATCCGCAACCAGGGCATGGAGAAGCGCTACGCCAACGAGCTCGTCGGCCTCAACAACCGGATGACCGACATCAACGCCGCCATCGGCCGGGTGCAGCTCACCAAGCTGGCCGGCTGGACGAGGACCCGTCAGCAGAACGCCGAGTTCCTGTCGGCCAACATCACCGAGGCCGTCACCCCGGCGGTGCCCGAGGGCTACGTGCACGTGTACCACCAGTACACGATCCGCCTCGAGGGAGCCACCGGCGCCGAGCGCGACCGCTTCACCGCCGCCCTCAAGGACGAGTACCAGGTCGGCTCGGGCGTCTACTACCCGATCCCGAACCACCGCCTGCCCTCGCTGGCCCCCTACGCCCCCGGCCTCGAGCTGCCGAACACCGAGAAGGTCGCCTCCGAGTGCGTCTCCCTGCCGGTGCACCCCTCGCTCAACCAGGCCGACCTGGAGCGCGTCGTCGAGGCCGTGAACGCCTGCGCCAAGGCAGGTGCCTGATATGGCGAACCTGCGCGCCGGCATGGTCGGCATCGGCTCGATGGGCAAGAACCACGTCCGCAACCTGCGGGCGATCGACGGGGTGGATCTGGTCGCCATCGCCGACGCCGCCGGCAAGGACCCCTTCGGTGTGGCCGGCGATCTGCCGGTGCTGCCCGACGTCGACGCCGTGATCAAGGAGGGTGTCGACTACTGCGTGGTCGCCGCCCCCACCAAGTTCCACGAGGAGATCGGGCTCAAGCTGGCCGAGGCCGGCGTCCACGCCCTCATCGAGAAGCCCCTGGCCTATGACACCGTCGCCGCACGGCGTCTGGCCGACGCCTTCTCCAGCCGCGGGCTGGTGGGCGCTGTCGGGCACATCGAGCGCTACAACCCGGCCCTGCAGTCGCTGCGCAAGCGCCTGGAGAACGGCGACCTCGGGGATCTCTACCAGATCGCCACCCGGCGTCAGGGGCCCTTCCCTGCCCGCATCGCCGACGTCGGCGTCGTCAAGGACCTCGCCAGCCACGACATCGACCTCACCTCCTGGGTCACCCAGCGCGACTTCGAGCTGGTGGCGGCGCGCACCATGTTCAAGGCCGGGCGCGAGTACGAGGACATGGTCTCGGCGACCTGCCAGCTGTCCGGCGGGCTGATGAGCAACCACCTCGTCAACTGGCTCACCCCGACCAAGGAGCGTCGCACCTTCGTCACCGGTGAGAAGGGGATGTTCGTGGCCGACACCCTCACCGCCGATCTCACCTTCTACGCCAACGCCAATGTGGAGACGGTGTGGGAGGACATCGCGAACTTCCGCGGGGTCGCCGAGGGCGACGTCACCCGGTTCGCGATCCCCAAGCCCGAGCCGCTGCGCACCGAACACGAGAACTTCCGCGACGCGGTGCTCGGCAAGGGATCCGACATCGTCACCATGGCCCAGGGGGCCAAGGTGGTGGAGGTCTGCGAGGCGATGATCCGCTCCGCGGCCAGCAACGAGTTCGTCCAGGTCGGCTGATCGGGCCGGTAGACATCCGGCACAGTTCTGGCGCGGACCGGACGAAGGTCTTGACGCTGTTGCGGGTCCGGGCTCCACAAGGGGTCCGGGCCCGTTCGGCGTCCGGGACGATGGGCAGGGAGGGCAGATGAGCCACGACAGAGCACGGACGACGGGTGCCGTCCGGGACGCGGCGGACGGCGTCCGGGCACGAGTCGGGCAATGGTGGCGCGACGACCCCGTGGGGGCCTGCGCCGAGGCGCTGCTCTGGCTGCTGTTCATCGTGCTCACCTTCATCAGCACCGATCAGGCCATCGCCTCCGACCGCGCCTACCCGATGCTGCTGGTGGTGCTGGGGGTGGCGGGTGCCGGCTGCCTAGTGCTGGGAGTGCTGCGGCGACGCGAGGGACGGTCCGCGGTCTCGGGATCGGGGATCGGGAGGCCGGGCTGGAGGGCCCTGGGGCTCACCGCGCTGCCCTTCCTGGCGATGCTGTGCTGGGCGGGGATCACCATTCCCTTCGCCACCCATGTGGCGCTGAGCAACCGGTTCGGGCCGCTGGTCCACATCAGGCTGCCGATGGCCTCGATGGTGGTGCCGCTGGTCGAGGCGGCGCTGGTCGTCCTGGTGGCCGTGGGTCTGGTGGTGGCGATCGGACGGCGGCGTCTTCCCGAGGCGCTGTGGCGCGCCTTCCTGGTGCTGGCGGCGTCCACCCTCATCTCGATCGTCTGGCAGGTGGCCACCCGGCACGCCATGGTGCGACGGGCCGTCGACGGGAAGCTGATGTGGCGCACCTCCACCCAGCTCGGCGGGCAGGCCACCTACCATCTGGCCCTGCTGCTGGGGATCGGGGTGGCGGTCGACGCCATCCGCAGGCGCTACCGGGTGGGCGTCTCCTGGCTCATCATCGCCGGGCTCGGCCTCGCCATCGTGCTGAGCGGTTCGCGTGCCGGGCTGATCTGCCTGGGGCTGTTCTGCGTGGCCCTGTTCATCTGGGGGCGCCCGGCCTCCGGGGGCGGCCGGTCCCGCAGGACTCTCACCGGTGTCCTGGGCCTGGTGGTGCTGGGGCTGGTGGGATTGGCGCTGCTGTGGCTGCGGGGCGGCGCCCTGGTGGACCACGACCGGGCCCAGACCTGGAAGGTGGCCTGGCGGGCGGTCACCGGCGATGGATCGACGGTGATCGTGGGCCGGGGATACGCCATCATCTGGCCGTGGTTCGCCACCGAGACGGGGATCGTCCCCGGGGCCATCCACGGGCTGCGACCGGGCCCCTTCGGCAAGTCCCTGGTGCACGCCCACAACACCGTGGTCCAGGTGGGCGGGGAGCTGGGGATCATCGGTCTGGTGCTGCTGCTGGTGTCGGTGGTCGGCGTCGCGGTGCTCGCCTTCCGCGGGATCCACGGCCGCCATCTGGGGGTCTGCCTGGCACTGCTGGCGAGCCTTCCCGCCCTGGTGCTGGACACCTACCTGGTGAAGAACTTCCAGGTCTCACTGGTGTGGTGGCTGGTGGCCGCCGCGGTGGCGGTGCTGATGGCCCGGCCGGCCGATCATGACCAACCGACTGACTCTGACCAACCGGCCGATAGACCCTGACCCGGTGACCGGCCGACCCTGACCAGGCTGTGGTGGCGTCGCCCCTTCTCCTCCCAAGGGGATTCACCTGTGGGTTTGCTTTGCGTCTCTTCCTTCTACGTTGGCCCTCTTGCTAGAGGGCCAACGCGGAGTTTCGGGCGATTCGTGGATTTAGGCCCCACCCGGCCGGGTGCCCGTGTAGCCGTTTGCGCGGAGAAGCTTCAACAACCGCGCGGCCGCCTGTTCAGGCTGCCGGAGGTCCTTGGCCATGAACCGGGCGATCTCGTACCCCTGGTCGCGAATGTCGGCCTCCCGGGCCTTCTCCCGTGCGATGACGTCGGCGATGGTCTCACCGGGCCGGCGGAGGTCGGTGTACTTGCCCATGCCGTCGTACTCACCGACGACCTTCCACTCGGGCCAGCCGAAGTCGTTTCTGGACACGAATCGTCCCTCGGGCGTCCGGAGTGTGAACTGAAGCTCGGGAAGCGGGCATCCGAGCCTGGCGAGATGAGCTCTCATCTTCGACTCTCCGGGGCTCTCGGGCACGGGACTCGCGAGCTCCACGCTCCGGACGGCGGCCCGATTTCCTGGACGCCTGGCGCTCCGGACCACCAGTTCCTGCATCTTCGTCAGACTTCCACCGGCCCGCAGGACGGCGTCAGCAACCATCAGGCCGTCCGGAAACCCGTGCTGTCGGGCCATGTCGATGGCGGTCCGCTCGGGACAGGTGACGGCGAGGCCGCCGACCGTGATGATCTCATCGTCCTCGAACTCGCACACGCGGGTCATCAGCTGTTGCCGGCGGTGTGCGCTGCGCCCGCCCGGTCGGGTGATCCAGGCCGACTCGAGGCCTTCGTACGGCACCGGAAGCCCCAGGACGACGGCGGCGGAGGTGTGACTCAACACCCATGAATCCGCTTTCAGCAGTGGAATCGTCGCGGCGATGAGCTCGCAGTGACGGACGACGGCGTCATCACTCAGAGAGCCCTCCACACATGCCCCGCGGCGCACCCTGGTCCACGTCCCGTCCCGCACCCCGCGGGCCAGTGCTTGAGGGCCGACTCCGTTGCGAACGAGGTCGCGGACGAGTCGAATCCTTGCCGCCGCGTCGTCCATCTCATGACTCATGAAACAGAGTTCGCCAGATCATGGGCCCGCCGGGCAAGACCTTGTGACAAATCTGTGGATAACTGGCTTCGATGAAATTGCCCTGTGGACAGCCGACACTTCCACGTTTCGCCTCATAATCCGCGTTGGCCCTCTAGCAAGAGGGCCAACGCGGGATGACGGGACGCAAAGCAAGCGCACAGCGGTGGGCAGGCGCATAGCGGCGGGCAAGCCACACAGCGGCGCGGGAGGTCGGGGCCAGGCGCGCTCGGGGGGCCGAGGAGGAGTGGAGGGGACGCCAGAGGGCCGGCCCCGACGGGGCCGGCCCTCAGTGGTGAGGTAACGGGATCAGGCGTCCAGGTCCTTGGCGACCAGGGCGGCGACGGTCGCGACGTCGGCCTCGTTGTCACCCTCGACCGTGACGTAGTCGCCGGCTCCGGCGCCCAGGGTCATGATGAGCAGGGTGGAGCGGGCGTCGATCGGATCGTGCCCCTCGGTGGCCAGGGTGACGACGCTGCCGAGCTTGGCCGCCTCCTGGGAGATGGTGGCGGCAGGGCGGGCGTGGAGTCCGACGGACGAACCGACCGTGACGACCTTCTTGGCCATGGTGAGCCTTCTTTCCTTGTGTCTGTGTCTTCTGTATTGCTGCGTACGGGTGGATCTGGATGTGACGCCGGCCGTTCCGGGAAGCTGGGTGCCTCCCCGGGCCGTCGCCGGTGCCGCTGACGTCAGGACCGCCACTGCATCGTCGCACCCCTGACGAGGTGGACACCTACGACGATATCCAACACACAACCCCCGGTCGATGGTGACCGCCGCATTGGGGATGTGAACTTCACAATCGGGGCTGAGGGGTGGGGTCATGCGGCGGCCGGGGCGGTCGCCTCCTCGGCTTTCTTCTTCCTGGCCGCCCTCGACTTGAGGAAGGTGACCAGCAGTCCGGAGACGATCGCGCCGACGATGATCGCCAGGGCGAAGGCCCAGAACCGATCGATCGCGAAGAAGACGAAGATCCCGCCGTGCGGGGCCTTGGACGCGGCTCCCAGGCCCATGCTCAGGGCTCCGGTCACCGCCCCGCCGACCATCATCGAGGGCAGCACCCGGCCCGGATCTGCGGCGCCGAAGGGGATGGCCCCCTCGGAGATGAAGGAGGCGCCGAGCAGCCAGGCCGCGGTGCCGTTCTCCCGCTCCGCCTTCGTGTACAGCTTGGGCCGCAGCACGGTCGAGAGAGCCATGGCCAGCGGGGGCACCATGCCGGCGGCCATCACGGCGGCCATGATCTTCATCGACGCCGGGTCGGTGACGCTCAGCCCGGCGGTGGCGAAGAGGTAGGCGGTCTTGTTGATGGGACCGCCCAGATCGGCGCACATCATGAGGCCCAGGATGATGCCCAGCACGATGGTGAGCGAGGCGGGCATGTTGCCCAGCCCGTTGGTCATGGCCTTCATAAGCAGGGCGATCGGGCGCCCGAGCACGAAGAGCATCAACAGGCCGGTGATCAGCGATGTCAGCAGCGGGATGATGACCACCGGCATGAGGCCGCGCAGCCACTTCGGCACGCTCCAGGAGGCGATCCACATCGCGATGAGACCGGCGATGAGGCCGCCGATCAGGCCGCCGAGGAATCCGGCCGACATGGACACCGCGATGGCGCCGGCGACGAAACCGGGGGCGATGCCGGGACGGTCGGCCAGGGCGAAGCCGATGTAGCCGGCCAGGGCGGGCACCAGGAAGCTGAAGGCCAGGTTGCCGATGACGTTGAGCGCTGATCCCAGGAAGATGAGGAACCCGGAGTGGTTCAGCGAGGCGATCTGCGCCATGGTGAACGGCGCGTCCTTGAGCTGGGTGACCGCCTGCAGGTCCGCGTAGGAGGGCAGGTTGGTGATCGAGAAGGTCTTCATCACGTAGTCGGAGATGAAGGCCACCTGGAATCCGGACACCAGGAAGCTCAGGGCGATGAGCAGGCCGCCGGCGGCCACGAAGGGGATCATGTAGGAGACGCCGGTCATCAGCGCCTGCTGGATCCGCTTGCCCCAGCCGAGCTGGGACTTGTCCTCGGAGGCGTCCGACTCCCCGCCCTCATCGGCGGTGACGCGGTGGGCGTGCGGGTCCTTCGCGGCGGCTACGGCCTCCTCGATCATCTTCTTGGGCTCGTTGACGGCACGCTTGACGCCGGACTCGATGACCGGCTTGCCGGCGAACCGGGCCTTCTCCCGGACGCCGACGTCGGTGGCGAAGATGACGGCGTCGGCACGCGCGATGTCGGCGTCCTCGAGGGGTTCGACGCCGGTGGAGCCCTGGGGCTCGACCTTGACGTCGATACCCATCTCCTTGCCGGCGGCGGTGAGGTAGTCGGCGGCCATGTAGGTGTGGGCGATGCCGGTGGGGCAGGCAGTCACCGCGACGATGTGAACCGCGTCGGCCGCCTCGGCGGTCTCGGGCTGCTGGGCAGCCGGTGCGGGGGCCGGAGCGGCGGCGGATGCCTCCGAGGGCTCGATGACGCCCCGGATGAGGGAGACCACGGCGTCGGCGTCCGGAGCCTGCCTCAGTTCCTCGACGAACTCGGCCTTGACGAGGGCCCGGGCGAGCTTGGTGAGGAGCTTCATGTGGTCCTCGCCGGCGCCCTCGGCCCCGCAGATCATGAAGACGAGGTCGGCCGGGCCGTCCGGGCCGCCGAAGTCGACCTTCGGGTTGAGCCTGGCGAAGCCCAGCGAGGGCTGGTTGACGGCCTCTGAGCGGCAGTGCGGGATGGCGAAGCCGCCGGGCATGCCGGTGGGGGCCAGTTCCTCGCGCGCCATGGCGTCGCGGGCCAGGCCGTCGCCGTCGGCGCGACCCGATTCGCCGACCACGCCGGCCAGCGATCTGATGACTTCTTGCTTGGTGGATCCGAGATCGACGTCGAGAACGACGATCTCCGGATCGATGAGTGAGTCCGACATCAAGGGATTCCTCTCCGAATCCGGGAATGGCTGGACGACGCCGGGACGGTGCCGACCGGGGGTTTCTGCCCCTCGTGCGAGGGGCAGGGTTCAGGGGAGCTGGCGGACCGTGACCTGGATGGCCGCGGCCTGCTCGATGGTGGGGGTGGTGGAGCCTGGCAGTGACGCCGCGGCGGAGCCCCAGCTCACCGCGGTGCGCAGGCACTCGGCGTCGGCGAGCCCCTGGGACCGTCCCAGCAGGAGACCCGCCAGGGAGGAGTCGCCGGCCCCGACGGTGGACTTCACCTCGACGGGGGCGGCGACGGCGTGCCAGGCCCGGTCCTTGTGGACCAACAGGGCCCCGGCGCCGCCGAGGGTGACCATCACCTCGGCGATGCCCCAGCCGATGAGGTCGCGGGCGGCGCCGATGACCGGTCCGAAGGATCCGGCGGCGGCCTCGGCCTCCATGGCGTCACCGTCCCCGCCGCACAGCTGGGCGAGTTCCACCGAGTTCGGTTTGACGAGGTCGGGGGCCGACTCGGGGAGGTTGGAGGCCAGTGCGACGAGGGGGGCGTCCGAGGTGTCGATGGCGATGCGGGCGCCGTGCTCACGGATTCGCGGCACCATCGCTGCGTACCAGTCGGTGGGCATGCCCGGGGGCAGGGATCCGGCCATCACGACCCAGTCGGCGCCGTCGGAGGCGGCGAGCACGGCGTCCTCGAAGGCGGCCAGCTCGGCGGGTGTGAGGTGGGCGCCCGGGTCGTTGAACTTCGTGGTGGTGCCGTCGGGCTCGGTGACGGTGAGGTTGACCCGCACCGGTTCGGAGACCGGGACTCCGACGGTGGGGATGCCGTCGGCGATGAGGTCGTCCAGGAGGGGGTCGTGGTCGGCCGCGGGGACGACGGTGGTGGTGGGGACCCCGGCGCCGTGCAGCCCGCGGGAGATGTTGACCCCCTTGCCGGCCGCGACGACGGTCGAGCCGGAGAAGCGGTGCACCTGGCCGCGGACGATGGGGCCCGGAAGGCCCGCCGTGCGGTCAAGGCTGGGGTTGGGAGTGACTGTGACGATCATGACGTCCTCGCATCGTTGGGTGGTCGCCGTGTATCTGTGGCATTCCGCATGTGGGAACATGTTGGAATATATGGGATTGTGAGAGAAAAAGCAACCAGTTCTCACATCGTGGCTGCGCTGCTGCCTCCGATTATGGAGGAGAGATGCCCGGGGCGTGGGACGACAGGCTGACCCGACTTGTTCGGGGGGTCAGCGAGCGCTTGCGCGAGCGAAGGGGGTGTTTGACTCGGGCGCTGACCCCGACTTGTTCGGGGAGTCAGCGAGCCCTGGCGAGCGAAGAGGGGTTGTCCTCTCTTCTCATAGAACCGCGACGACGACCTTGAGCCCCTCCTCCTCGAGGCCGCGCCGCTGGCGGTCCGAGATGCCCTCGTCGGTGATGAGGACGTCGACGTCGGAGATCTCGGCGAATCGTGCGGTGGACTCGGCGCCGATCTTGCGGGAGTCGACCAGGGCCACGACGGTGTGGGCGCAGCTGACCATCGCCGCCTTGGTGGCGGCCTCCTCGATGTCGGGTGTGGAGAAGCCGTGGGTCAGTGAGACGCCGTTGGTGCCGATGAAGGCGACGTCGACCCGCAGCCGCTCGAGTTCGCGGCTGTTGCCGACGGTGGCCTGGGTGGTGGAGCGCACCCTGCCCCCGATGAGTTGGACGTCGCAGGCGGTGCGCGCCGCCACGACCGATGCGATCGGGGCGGAGTCGGTGAAGACGGTGAATCGGGAGGTGGCCGGCAGCAGTGCGGCGAGGCGGGCGGTCGTGGAGCCGGCGTCGAGCACGATGGAGCCCCGGTCGGCGGGCAGGTAGGCCAGTGCGGCCTGGGCGATGGCCTCCTTCTCGGACACCGCCGAGGAGTCGCGGGTGTCGAGTGGCTGGTCGCCGAGGGTGTCGAAGCTGGCCGGGATGGCGCCTCCGTGAACCCGTCTGAGCAGACCCTGGGAGGCGAGGTATTCCAGATCGCGCCGGATGGTCTCGGGGACGACGCCCAGCTCGTCGGAGGCGCGGGAGACGGAGACACGGCCCTCGTCGGTGGCGGTGTCGATGAGCCACTTGTGCCGTTCGGCGGGGTACATCCTTGTAACCTCCTGTGGGAACGTGTGGGAACGCACCCGGAGTCTACCGGTCGGCTGTCATGGTGAATTCACGTTGGCCCCGTAACTCCGCGTTGGCCCTCTAGCAAGAGGGCCAACGCGAAGTTAGGAGCGCATAGCGAACGCACAGCAGATGTGGGAGCCTTCTCCTCCCTCAAGCATGGTGATGCTGATCCACCGCCTCCTCGAGGGCTCCCTCGTCGGCGAGGAAGGATCCCTGGTGGGCCTCCTCGATCGTGACCGCCTTGCCTCCGCGACGCTTGCGCATCCTGTCCTGCAGGTGCTCGGCGAAGCGGCTCAGCGTGTAGTTGATGATGATGAACAGCACCGCCGCGACGAGGAACACCGGGATGATGTTCGTGCCCCCGCTGGACAGGTTGGTGGCCGAGCGGAGCAGCTCCGGGTAGGTGATGATGTATCCGAGCGCGGTGTCCTTGACGATGATGACGAGCTGGCTCACCAGGGCCGGCATCATCGCAGTGATCGCCTGGGGGAGCAGGATGATCCGCCGCGTCTGCCCCAGCGACAGCCCGATCGCCAGGCCGGCCTCGGTCTGGCCCTTGGGAAGGGAGCTGACGCCGGCGCGCAGCAGCTCGGCCATCACGGCGCCGTTGTAGAAGGTGAGGCCGGCGATGACGCCGACCAGGCCCTTCAGCGACGGGTCCACGAGGGTGGCGAAGGGCTCGGCGAAGACCATCAGGTAGTAGAAGAACAGCATCGCCATGAGCACCGGGACGGCCCGGAAGAACTCCACCAGGACCGAGCACACCCAGCGCACCGGCCGGACGAAGCTCATCCTTCCCAGGGCCAGCACGAGGCCGAGCAGGGAGGCCAGGATGAGGGCCGCGGCGGCGGCCTGGACGGTGTTGACGATGCCGGGGAGGAAGTAGTCGGCCCAGGCCTGTCCGGTGAAGATCGCCGACCAGGCGTCCCAGCCGAGCTGGCTGCGCAGCCCGTAGATGAGCGCTGCGATCAGGGCGACGCCGATCAGGACGCCGACGATGCCGATCACCCGGTGGCGCCGCAGCGCCTTGGGACCGGGGACGTCGAAGAGGACTGTGGTGCTCATCGCTGCACCGCCAGTCGCGTCGAGGCCCAGGACACGAGTGCGCCGATGGGCAGGGTGAGGATCACGAAGCCCAGCGCCATCAGCAGGAAGATCGCGTAGATAAACTGCGGGGAGAACTCGATCATGTTCTTCATGACGTAGGAGGCCTCGGCCACACCGATCGCCGAGACCACCGTGGTGTTCTTGGTCAGCGAGATGAGGGTGTTGCCGAGAGGGGTGATGGCCCCGCGCATCGCCTGGGGGAGGATGATCTGGCTCAGGGTCTGGCCGAAGGTCAGGCCCACCGAGCGGGCCGCCTCGGCCTGCCCGACGGGCACGGTGTTGATGCCCGAGCGGATCCCCTCGGCCACGAAGGTCGAGTGGTACACCGACAGGGCCACGACTCCCCACCAGAACAGCTGGGTGGCGGAGCGGGCGTTCGGGCCGGCGAGCTGCCAGGCCAGGACGTTGTAGAAGGCGAGTGCGCAGAAGGTGACGATGACGGTCAGCGGGGTGTTGCGGATGATATTGACGTACCCCTTGCCGAAGACCTGGAAGGCCTTGACGGGGGAGACTCGCATGATGGCGACGACAGTCCCCAGGATGAGCGCACCGAGCGCCGATACGAGTGTCAGTTTGATCGTCATCCAGAAGCCGGACAGCAGGTCGTACTCGCGCATCAGCTCAGCGAGGCCGGACATTGATCACCTCCATGTTGAAGACGGGAACCCCCGCCCGGCGCGAGCCTTGGCGCCGGCCGGGCGGGGGAGTGGGCAGGTGCGGTGAAGAGCGAGAGCCTCACTGACCCGAGGTCGGGCTCGGCGGGTTGGTCTCCTTGTTGTAGCTGAACTCCGGGGTGTTGGCCTTCACGGCCTTCTCCCAGGAGCCGTCGTCGATCATCTTCTTGATCGAGGCGTTGATCTTCTTGGCCAGGGCGGTGTCGCCCTTCTTGATGCCGACGCCGTACTTCTCGGTGGTGAAGGGCTTGCCGACCACCTTCAGCTTGCCCTTGTACTGGGGCTGGCTGGCGAAGCCGGCGAGGATGATGTCGTCGGTGGTGACGGCGTCGATGGTTCCGGCCGACAGTGCCGCGACGCACTTGGAGTAGGTGTCGTACTCCTGCAGGTCGACCTTCGAGGAGTAGGTGTCCTTGATCTTCTGGGCCGAGGTGGAGCCGGTGACCGAGCACAGCTTCTTGCCGTCCAGGGAGTCGGGGCCGGTGATGTCCTTGTTGTCGGACTTCACCAGCAGATCCTGGCCGGCGATGAAGTACGGCCCGGCGAAGGAGACCTTCTGCTCGCGCTCGGCGGTGATGGAGTAGGTGGCGAAGATCATCTTGACCTGGCCGGACTGCAGCATGGTCTCGCGCTGGGCCGAGGGGGTCTCGACGAATTTCACCGAGGAGTAGCCGAGGTCCTTGGCGACGTAGTTGGCGACGTCGACGTCGAAACCCTTGTAGGCCGAGCCGTCCTTGAGGCCCAGGCCGGGCTGGTCGTACTTGATGCCGATGTTGATCGAGCCGCCGGACGAGGAGTCGCCGGAGCCGGAGGAGTCGTCGGAGCCGGCGACGCAGCCGGACAGCATCGACAGGCTCAGGGCGGCGGCGCCGACGGCTGCCGCGACTTTACGCAGTGACATGGTGAGCTTCTTCCTGGTTGTAGGCCGAACAGGGAGGACGGGGGTCAGTGCAGGATCTTGCCGAGGAAGTCCCGAGCGCGGTCGCTGGTGGGGTTGGTGAAGAAGGACTCGGGGTCGGCGGTCTCCACGATCTGGCCGTCGGACATGAACACGACGCGGTTGGCGGCCTTGCGGGCGAATCCCATCTCATGGGTGACGACGATCATCGTCATGCCTCCGCGGGCCAGGGAGACCATGACGTCGAGCACCTCCTGCACCATCTCGGGGTCCAGGGCGGAGGTGGGCTCGTCGAAGAGCATCACCTGAGGTTCCATGGCCAGGGAGCGGGCGATGGCGACGCGCTGCTGCTGGCCGCCCGACAGCTGGGCCGGGTACTTGTCGGCCTGGTTGGCCACCCCGACCCGCTCGAGGATGTCACGGGCCTGCTTCTCGGCGTCGGCCTTCGGCTTCTTGCGCACCTTGAGGGGCCCGAGCATGACGTTCTCGAGGATCGTCTTGTGGGCGAACAGGTTGAAGGACTGGAAGACCATGCCCACCTCGGCGCGCAGCTGGGCGAGCGGCTTGCCCTCGCTGGGAAGAGGGGTCCCGTCGATGGTGATGGTGCCGGAGTCGATGGTCTCCAGGCGGTTGATGGTGCGGCACAGGGTGGACTTCCCCGAACCCGAGGGCCCCAGGACCACGACCACCTCGCCCTTGGCGACGGTGAGGTTGATGTCCTGGAGGACGTGCAGGTCGCCGAAGTGCTTGTCGACATGTGAGAGCTCGACGATCGTCTCCCCGATGGTGTGCACCAGGGGGCCCGTGTCCTCGCGGTTGAATGCTGCCATGGGGGCAGGCTAATTCTCCCTGGGCGAACCGGCGGGCATTTCATCACTTCAGCGCGCCGATCGTTGCAGAACTGTGACCGCCGTTATGAGGTTGTAACAAAATCCTTCCCCGCCGGTCTTGACCCCGGCCTCCGGGATGTGGTGACGCGCCCGGGCGGGCGGAGAGCGTGGCGCGGGGGCGCACAGATAGAATGGGCGCGATTGCCGCCCGCAGGGCACTGCGGGGAGCCGCTCACAGTCCGTCTCATGAGGAGCCACCGTATGAAGATCGCCGTTGTCGCCATGGGCAAGATCGGCCTGCCCCTGGCCGTGCAGTTCGCCGAGAAGGGGCACGAAGTCGTCGGCGTCGACGTCCAGCAGAGGGTCGTCGACGAGGTGAACAAGGGCAACGAGCCGTTCCCCGGCGAGGCCTTCCTCGACGAGAAGCTCAAGAAGCTCGTGCCGGCCGGCAAGCTGCACGCCACCACCGACTACGCCGAGGCGATCCCGCAGGCCGACGCCGTCGTCCTGGTGGTGCCGCTCTTCGTCAATGACGAGACCTGGGAGCCGGACTTCGGCTGGATGGACGACGCCACCCGCTCGCTGGCCGCCCACCTGTCCAAGGACACGATCATCTCCTACGAGACGACCCTTCCCGTGGGTACCACCCGCAACCGCTGGAAGCCGCTCATCGAGGAGATCTCCGGCCTCAAGGAGGGTGAGGACTTCACCCTCGTCTTCTCCCCGGAACGTGTGCTCACCGGCCGTGTCTTCGCCGACCTGCGCCGCTACCCGAAGCTGGTCGGCGGCCTGAGCGCCGAGGGCACCGCCAAGGGCATCGAGCTCTACAAGCAGCTCCTCGACTTCGACGACCGCCCCGACCTTCCCCGGCCCAACGGCGTCTGGGACATGGGCACCGCCGAGGCCGCCGAGATGGCCAAGCTCGCCGAGACCACCTACCGCGACGTCAACATCGGCCTGGCCAACCAGTTCGGCAAGTTCGCCGACAAGAACGGCATCGACGTCTACAAGGTCATCGACGCCTGCAACTCGCAGCCCTACTCGCACATCCACCGTCCCGGCATCGCCGTCGGCGGCCACTGCATCCCGGTCTACCCGCGCCTCTACCTGTGGACCGATCCCGACGCCTCGATCGTGCGCACCGCCCGGCAGGCCAATATGACGATGCCGCAGTACTGCGTCGACCAGGCCGCATCCGTCCTGGGGGACCTCAAGGGTCAGAAGGTCGTCGTGCTCGGCGCCTCCTACCGCGGCAAGGTCAAGGAGACCGCCTTCTCCGGCGTCTTCCCGACGGTCAAGATCCTGGCGGACGCCGGTGCCGAGGTGACCGTCCACGACCCGATGTTCACCGATGCCGAGCTGGAGAAGTTCGGCTTCACCCCGTACCACGTCGGCGAGGCGGTCGACGGCGCGCTGCTGCAGGCCGACCACCCCGAGTACAAGGACCTGGACCCCAACGACCTGCCCGGCATCAAGGTGCTGGTCGACGGGCGTCACGTCGTGGACCCGGCCAACTGGCAGGGTGTCGAGGTGATTGTCGTCGGCGACGGCGAGGATCGCTGAGTCTCTGATTCCAGGGCCCTCGAGGACCCCATGTCGGGCGGAGATCCGGCGTCGGGCAGGAGGCCCGCGCCCAGACCGCGCCGGGCGCTGCTCGGCGCGGCCTCCGACGCGACCGCGCCCCGCTGGCAGCGCCTCGGAGCCGCCTGGATGATCGGCGCCCTGCCGCTGGCGGCCCTGCTGGGCACGAGCGCCGTCGGACTCTTCGCCTTCCTCACCGCCCTGATCGGCGAGGGCGCCGCCTACACGTGGCTGCTGAACGTGTCCGCGCTGTCGGGGTTCATCGCCTGGGTCGGCATCGCCGTGTGCCACTTCCGGTTCCGCCGCGCCTACGTGCACCAGGGGCACGATCTCGCCGCCCTCCCCTACCGGGCGCCGCTGTTCCCCCTCGGACCGATCCTCGCGTTCGCGATGTGCATCGTCGTGATCCTGGGGCAGAACTACGAGGCGATCTTCGCGGGGAACCTCGCGCATGTGGCGTCGTCGTACATCGGCCTGCCCGTGTTCGCGGCGCTGTGGCTGGGGCATCGCCTGGTCACGCGCACGCGGATGGTGCCGCTGGAGCAGATCGACGTGAGCGGCACGAACGTCGCCGCGGGGCGCTGACGGAACGCCCCTCCCTGCCGGGGGATCCCGCGACATGGAGCGGACACGGAGCGGTCGATCGTCGTCGGAATCGCCGCGCGGAATGGTCGATGCTCGTCGGAATAGGGCGATCATTCCGACGAGTTTCGACCATTCCGGCTCCGCGCAGCCCCGGGCGCGCGCCCGCACCGCCCCCACGCCCTCTCCCGGTGTCGTCTTTCCTCCCCACGCCGTCACCCCGTGTCGTCTTTCCTCCCCGCGCCGTCACCCCGTGTCGAAGCGCCGTCACAGCACGAGGGGGACGATCGGCAGCACGAGCCCGATCAGCGTGAGGGCGCCGGGCAGGCCCGCATCGTGCAGGCGACGCCAGGTCAGCGACAGCAGCGGGACGAGCAGGACGATCACCAGGACGATGGCCGCGATGGCCACGATCTGCAGCAGGAGCAGCCACGGGTTCTCCTCCAGTTGGGCCAGCGACGGCGGCCCCTGCCAGTCCGGGCTGAACGGATCCTCCCCGCGATCGAGAGCGTCCTCCATGGCGGCGAGCCACACGTCGGCGACCTTCTGATTCGCCACGATCCACCGCACCGCGGCGGCCTGCAGGAGCCAGGCGATCAGGGCGAGCAGCCCCTCGACGGCGACGACGATCCCGATGATCCACCAGTACTCGCTGCGCGATGAGCGCCCGCCGAAGCGCAGGGCGCGCCGTCGGAAGCGCCGAAGCGCCTGTCGTGGACTCGCTCCGCGGTAGGGCAGCAGCAGGTCGTCCGGGCTCGTCGCATCCTGGGGCGCATCAGTGACCCCGGTCACGTGCATGGCGTGAACCTAGCAAGCAGCGGCATCCCTCGCAGCGAGCCGCGCTCAGGCGTTCGGCACCGCCCCGTCAGTGCCGACCAGCGGCCGGTCGGCCCTGCGGTCGCGCGGCAGGAGGTTCCCGCGGCGATGCGCGAGCACCACCATCACGATCCCGGCCGCCAGCCCCACGATCACCGTGACCACGGAGCCCTCGACGCCCATCGCTCCGCCGCTGAGCCAGTCGGGACCCGACAGCTGCGCCTGCAGGATCCCGTGCTGCTCGCCCGTGCCGGAGACCGCGAAGGAGAAGATGCCGGACTGCACGGTGTTCCAGGCGAGGTGGATGCCGATGGCGAGCCACAGGCGGCGGGTCAGCAGGTAGGCGCCGCCCAGCAGCACGCCCGCCTCGATGATGATCGCGATGGCGCCCCACAGGCCCGCGTCGTCGTTGGTGATGTGGACGAGGCCGAACAGAACGGAGGTGAGCGCGAGGGCGGCCCAGGAGCCGAGCCAGCCGTCGATCAGGCGCAGCAGCGCGCCGCGGAAGAACACCTCCTCGACGAAGGCCGCGAAGATGCCGATCGCGATCGGCGCCAGGAGCTGCGGGTTCGGGTCCAGGCCGGTCACCCGGTAGCCGCCGAGCAGGGCGATGATCCCGGTGGACAGGGCGATCAGCAGCGTTCCGATGCCCAGGCCCGCGGCGAGCTCGGCGAGCTTCCCGCGCCCGCCGACGGCCTGGCCCGGGCGGGCGCCGATCGGGCCGACGACGAGGATGTGCCCGGTGATCGCGAGGACGGCGCCGATGACGGCGGCGACGAGGAAGCCGGTGGGATCGAAGTCGGCGACGCCGAATCCGGAGCTGGGGTCCGGTACGGCACCGGACGTCACGACGGTCCACACGACGGCGATCACGCTGATCAGCATCTCGACCACGATGAACAGGATGACGCTGACGAGCAGCTGCACCCAGGTCAGACGCCCGTTGCGGCCGTGCGCGCGCTTGGCGG
>OMJG01000786.1_pt1 | contig 21563 bp, 17 predicted proteins | sample 1646431 | NCBI WGS metagenome assembly OMJG01 (sample SAMN03771674, study PRJEB25209) | food metagenome | isolation source: Cotija cheese | place: Mexico:Jalisco,Michoacan | collected 2011-12-12
TTTCAGCTGAGGCAAGCGCTGCGCTCATCCGGACATCTTGACATGAGGCAAGACGCGGCCGGCGGTGGGGGGGCGACCGCCGACCCGCCCGACCTGTCTCCCGAACTGTCAGACCCTCGGGCCATGATGGGGGAATGGCCGACACCACTGCATCTCCACGGACCGCATCGCCGCCCGACGACGCCCCCAGGATCATCGTGCGTCGCAGTGCCCGGCGACGGCGCACCCTGGCCGCCCGCCGGGAGGGCGACGCGATCCTGGTGATGGTCCCCGACGGGATGGATCCCGAGATCGAGTCCCGGCAGGTCCACGCCCTGGTCGCCCGGCTGCTGAAGCGCGAGGAGATCAGTTCACGGCCCTCCGATCCCGGTGAGCTGGAGAGGCGTGCGGCCGAGCTGGCCCTGCGCTACCTGGATCCCGTGGTCGGGAGTCGGGTGCGCCCCAGCTCGGTGCGCTGGGTCTCCAACCAGCACCACCGGTGGGGGTCCTGCACGCCCTCCACCGGAAGGATCAGGTTGTCGGACACCATGCAGGACTTCCCGGCCTGGGTGGTCGATCACGTCCTGCTCCATGAGTTGGCCCACCTGGTCGAGCCCAACCACGGTGCCCGGTTCAAGTCCTTGGCGAAATCCCATCCGCGGGCTCTGGAGGCGGAGGGATTCCTCATCGGGTGGTCATGGGCGAACCGGCGGGATAACGCCGACGACGGTGCCGCAGGCGGTCTTGAGGACGACGTCGACCAAGGTTGATGAGCAAGCTGCCGGGGGGTCGCCTCTCCCCTCTGGGAACTGAGGTCACTCACCCCGGCCCTGGGAGCGCAGCAACTCCTCGAGCTCCGCGTCGAGGTCGGTGCCGGACTGTTCGGAGTCCCCGGACTCCCCGGCGACGTATCCGAGAGGATCGTCCAGGTCGGAGGTGACCGGCATGAGGTCGGGGTGGTGCCACACGGCGTCACGGCCCACGGTGCCGCGGGCGTCGCGCAGCGCCGCCCACAGATTGGCGGCGTCGCGGACCCGACGGGGCCTCAGTTCCAGGCCGAGCAGGGAGGAGAAGAAGGCCTCCGCCGGACCGGTGGTGGCGCGGCGGCGGCGGACCGCCTCGGCCAGCTGTGCGTGCTGGGGCATCCAGGTGGCGGCGACCTGGCCGGTGACCTCGTCGACCCATCCCTCGATGAGGGCCAGGAGGGTCTCCAGACGGGTCAGAATGCCGTCCTGCTCGGGTGTCCTGGTCGGCTCGAAGAGCCGACCCTGAAGACGCTGGGACAGCTCCTGCATCTTCTCGGGGGTGAGCTGGGAGAGGTCGTCGACGTCGACGGCGTCCTCGATGGCGGAGGCGTCGATGCGGATCTCACGCGCATAGTGCTCGACCAGGGCGAGCAGCTGGGGGCCCAGCCAGCCCACCGCGTTGAACAACCGCTGACGGGCGGCCTCGCGCAGCACCAGGTAGATCTCGACGTCCCGGGGGTCCAGATCCAGGTCGTTCCAGGCCGGGCCCGCGTTGGTGGGCAGCAGGACGACCTGGGGGGAGTCGAGCACCTGAAGACCGATCTCGGTGCCCGACACGGTGGTGACCGACAGGTCCGCGAGGCGTTCTGCGAGCTGGGAACCGTAGAGCATCGCCGACATCCGCTGGAGGATCGGCGCCATCATCGCGCCGAGGGCCGCCATCGGATCGTCGTCCTGCTCGGGTTCGAACAGCGAGGTCATCGCGGTGGTCAGGGAGGTGAGGACCGGCTCGACGATCTTCTGCCAGGCGCCGAAGGTGTGCTCGATCCACTCGGCGCGGCTCCAGCAGGCGGGCTGGGAGGCCACCTGGGCGAACTCGCAGGCCTGGTCCAGCCAGTTCTCGGCCAGTCGGGAGGCGTCCAGCAGAGCTGTCCTGTCACCCTGGCCGGGGGTCGGGTCGGGGCCCTTGGAGGCCGCCATGTGGCGCGCCATGTCCTTGATCCGACTCCAGTCGACGGGGCCCTGCCCGGGCTGCTGGCCCGGGGCCTGGAAGCCGAGCGGGGCACCCGGGCCCGCCGCTCCCCCCATCCCCTGGAACATCTGGGAGAGCTGTGCCATGAAGTCGTTGACGTCGCCCTCCACCGGAAGGCCGAGCTGCTGCATCATCCGGCGGAACTGCTCGGCCATCTCCTCGGGATCGGGCTGTCCCGAGTCGGAGGCCGAATCGTGTGGACCGTCGTTCATGCCCATCTCCTCGAGCTTGATTCCTGAAGGTCCCTCCAGTTTAGAGACCCCACCAACCGTTCGGCCCCGCGCGGGGGTCGACGCTTCACGCCGACCGCCCGACGACAATCCGGCCGGTGAGCGTGGCGGGGGTCCTCACGGGTACCATGTCGGCCATGTCCGGACCCGATCGTGCCCCCGTCGCCCCGGCCCGTGGTGGGGATCCGGTGACCGCCGATACTCCGCAGCCCGGCTCCTACCGCCTGACGGCGGTGCTGTCGGGGCTGCTGGTGCTGCTGCTGGTGGTGGGGCTGGCCTTCGTCCCGGTGCCCTTCGTGAGCTGGTCTCCCGGCCGCACCGTCAACGTTCTGGGCGACACCGATCAGGGCAGGCCGATGATTGCGGTGTCGGGCCTGAGCACCCGCAGCAGCAACGCCCAGCTGCGCATGACGACCGTCTCGGTGACCACCGCGGACGGGCGCCTCAGTCTGGTCGAGGCGCTCGCCTCCCACCTGCTTCCGCACCGCGACGTGCTCCAGCGCGACGCCGTCTATCCGACGGGCAAGTCGGCCGAGGATGTGCGCGCCGACGAGGTGGCGATGATGGACACCTCCCAGCGCGACGCCGTGGTGGCTGCGCTCCGGGCCGCGGGCCAGCCGGTGACCGAGATGCCGATGATCAGCGCCGTGACCGTCTCGGGGCCCGCCTACAACGTCCTCGTCCCCGGCGACCTGGTGCAGAAGGTGGACGGCACCGCCGTGCAGTCGGTGGCCGATGTCCAGCGCGCCATCCGCAAGAGATCGGTCGGCGACACGATCTCGATCAGCGTGCTGCGCGACGGCAGCTCCGTCACCCGCAATGTGGTGGCGGCCTCCTCCCGGAACGACCCGCGCACCCCTCTGGTCGGCATCACCCTGAGCACCGGCTACCGGTACGCTCCCACGGTCAGCTTCGGGGTTCCCGGCAGCATCACCGGGCCCAGCGCCGGCCTGGTGCTCTCGCTGGGCGTCTACCAGACCATCTCCTCGGCCGACCTGCTGGGAGACCTCAAGGTGGCCGGTACCGGGGAGATCTCCCCGGACGGCACCGTGGGGGCCATCGGCGGCATCAACGAGAAGATCGCCGGCGCCCAGCGCGACGGGGCGAAGATCTTCCTGGTCCCGGCCGACAACTGCCGCGACGTGAGGTCGGCGCCCGGGTCGATGACCCTGGTCAAGGTGGCGACACTCAAGGACGCCATCTCGGCCCTTCAGAAAGTCCGCTCCGGCGCCGACACCAAGGAGATCCCTCACTGTGACCCCAGCTGACAACCTCCACGACTCCGCGGCCACCGACGCCCTGGCTGCCGCCCTCACCGAGATCGACCGCTTCCTCGGCCGTGACGGATGGGGCCTGCCGGCGCGGCTCTTCGCGCTCGTGCCGACGGTCGACCTGATGGCCGCTGAGCCCTCCCTGGCCGACCGGCTCAGCGCGGGATCCCCAGACTCCCTGTCGAGCATCGAGCAGGAGGACTTCCACGCCGGCGACCACATCGAGTCGACCCTGGCGGGCATCGTGTGGCCCGACGCCGTCACCGGCGCCGCGGTCACCCTGGAACGGGTCTTCCTGCCCGCCGACGAGGAGGCAGGGGTTCCCGACGACCCGCAGGCCGCCGCCGAGTACGTCGCCTCCCATCCGCGCCGCCAGGACCTGCGGGTGGTGGCCGGCGCGACCCGAGGGGGAGAGCACTTCGCGGTGGCCAGGGTGCTGGACCATCCCGATGACCTGCTCGGTGCGGAGAACCTCGTCCCCGGCCTCGAGGCCGCCCTGCTGGGCACCTTCGACGGTCAGGGCGTCCTCGACGATCAGATGGAGACGAAGTGAGTTCCCACAGCGCGTCGGCACCGAGGAGGAGGCCGGCCCAGAGGCCGAGGAGACGCCACCGGATATGGGCGATCGTGCTGGTCGTACTCACGGTGGCGGTGCTGGCCTGGTTGCTGGCCTCCAACGTCGTCACCGATCTGCTCTGGTACTCGGCGATCGGCTATCGCAAGGTCTTCCTCACCCGGCTGCTCAGCGGACTGGGCCTGTTCCTGCTCGGCCTGGTCGTGGTGGGCGGGTCCACGGCGCTCAACATGGCGATCGCCACCCGGCTGAGGCCCTCGGAGGCCCAGGGGCCCGGGCACTATCAGGAGCTGCTCCTGCGTCGCAAGGTGCTGGCGATCCTGCTGCCGTCGCTCTTCGTGGGTCTGCTGGCCGGCACCTCGACCGCCAGCCAGACCTCGACCATGCTGGCCTGGTGGAACCGCACCCCGTTCGGCGTCAAGGACCCGTACCACGGCCTCGACGTGTCCTTCTACACGTTCACCTACCCCTGGTTGCGGATGCTGGTGAACATCGGCCTGGCCGCGGTGGTCCTCTCCCTGCTCGGCGCCTTCGTCGTCCACCTGTCCATGGGGGCGGTCACCGTGCTGGCCCCCAGCATTCTCAGCCCCGGGGGCCCGGCCCGTCAGAAGCGCCAGCGGACCCACCTGTTCACCTCCCGCGCCCAGGCGCACCTGTCGGTGCTCGCAGCGATCGGTCTCGTGGTCTTCGCCGCCTCGAGCCTGCTGGGCCGCTACGGTCTGGAGGTCTCCCAGAGCTCGCTGTTCACCGGTATCGGCTACACCGAGGATCACTACCGCGGCACCGCCAGGCTGGTCGTCGCCGGCATCTCACTTGTCGTCGCGGTGCTCTTCGTGGTCAACGCGAAGCTGCGCCGCTGGGGGGTGCCCGGTATCGGGATCATCCTCATGCTGGTCGCCACACTCCTGGTCCAGGGGATCTACCCGGCCCTCATGCAGCGTTTCTCGGTGACCCCCGACGCTCCCGACAAGGAGCGCCCCTACATGATCAACAACATCGCGGCGACCCGTGCCGCATACGGCATCGACAACACCACGATCTCGGACTACTCGGCGGTCACCAGTGCGAGTTCGGGGCAGCTCAAGGCGGACGCCGAGGCCGTGCCGTCGATCCGGCTGATGGATCCCGCGGTCATCGGGCCCACCTTCGAGCAGCTGCAGCAGGTCCGCGGCTTCTACTCCTTCCCCAAGACACTGGACGTGGACCGGTACAAGGTCGACGGCACCATGACCGACACCGTGGTGGCGGCCCGCGAGATCGACCTGAACGGCATCACCGACAAGAGCTGGAACAACCTCCACACCGTGTACACCCACGGCAACGGGCTGGTCGCCGCCTACGGCAACAAGAGGCAGACCTCGGGGGAGCCCGAGTGGCTGGCCCGGGACATCCCGACCACCGGGAAACTGCCTGAGAAGCAGTCGCGCATCTACTACGGCGAGAGGTCCTCCCAGTACGCGGTGGTCGGTGCGAGGCCGGGCGCCGCCCCGGTCGAGCTCGACACCCCCGGCGGCGGGCAGGGGGCCCAGGGGGCCGAGCGCAAGAACACCTACGACGGCAAGGGCGGGGTCTCGGTCTCCAACCCGCTGGTGCGCGCCATGTACGCCACCAAGTTCGCCGACATCAACCTGCTGCTGTCCGACCGGGTGCATTCGAACTCCCGCATCCTCTACGATCGCACCCCGCTGGACCGGGTGGCCAAGGTGGCGCCTTGGCTCAAGGTGGACAGCGACGCCCTGCCCACTCTCGTCGACGGACGCCTGGTCTGGGTCGTCGACGGCTACACCACCTCGGCCAACTACCCGAACTCGAACCGGGTGGACCTGCGCGACGCCTCCTCGGACTCCACCTCCCAGACCCGGCAGGCCCAGCCCAGCGAACCGGTGAACTACATCCGCAACTCGGTGAAGGCCGTGGTGGACGCCTACGACGGATCGGTGACCCTCTACGCCTGGGACACCAAGGACCCGATTCTCCGGACCTGGGAGAAGGCCTTCCCGGGAACGGTGCATCCGCGCTCCCAGATGTCGGCCGATCTGCTGAGCCACGTCCGCTACCCTCAGGATCTCTTCAAGGTGCAGCGCCAGATCCTGGGCCGCTACCACACGACCAATCCCGACACCTGGTACCAGCGCAATGACGTGTGGGAGGCCCCCGACGACCCGGTGCGCACCGGTCAGGGACTCGAGCCCCCCTACTACCTCACGATCCGCTGGCCCGGGGAGACCAACCCGGTGTTCCGCTCCACCGCGGCGATGGTTCCCAACAAGCGCCAGAACCTCGGCGCCTACATCTCGGTCGGCTCGGACGCCACGAAGTCGGACTACGGGAAGATCCGGGTGCTGCGGATGTCCAGCTCCACCCAGATCGACGGCCCCAACCAGACCGCCAGCGCGATCATCGCCGACACCAATGTGTCCTCGAAGCTGCTGCCCTACCAGAACCGCGGCTCGGCGACGGCCACCCTGGGCAATCTGCTCACCCTTCCGGTGGGCGGCGGACTGCTCTACGTCCAGCCGATCTACGCCCAACGGCAGACCGGCTCGGGGGGCTACCCGATCCTCCGTTTCGTGGCGGTGCGCTTCGGCACCCATGTGGGTATCGGCGACACCCTCCAGGACGCCCTCGACCAGGTCTTCCAGGGGGATGCGGGGGCGGACACGAACGAGAACCAGTCGGGCTCCTCCTCGACCGCGACGCCCCCCACCTCGCAGAAGGCCAAGGATCTGCTGACGCAGGCTCAGGGAGCCTTCACCGCGGCGGACAAGGCCCTCAAATCCGGAGACCTGGCGACCTACCAGAAGCAGATCGCCCAGGCTCGCAAACTCGTCTCCCAAGCCCTGGGACAGGTGAAATGAACCAGATCCACGTTCCGTCCTCCGATCAGCCGCTGGTCGTCTCGGTGCATCCCGGCGTACCCGAACTTCTCATCAGCACCGCCGTCGGGTGGGCCCGGGCCTTCGGTTCATCGCTGTGCATGGCCTACGTCGACGAGTCCCGGGTCACGATCGAGGGCTACGAGGACGGGTCGGTGCGCCACACCGCCCTGGTGCCCGACGACGAGCGGACGCCCTGGCGGGCCAGGGACTCCCAGCTGCGCGAGGCCCTGGCCTCGGTGATGGCCGGATACCCCGACGTCGACTGGCAGTTCCGCTACCGGGCCGGGAACCCCGACCGGGAGCTGTCCCACCTGGCGCACACCCTGGACGCCGCGGCGATCATCGTCGGCACCAGGGCTCCGGGCTTCCGATGGACCGCCAAGGAGTGGTTCGACGGATCCGTGGCCCTGCAACTGTCGAGGCGTCAGACCCGCCCCGTCGTCCTGGTCCCGCTGAGCACGCAGGACTGGGAGCGCCCGGTGGCGGTGCGCCCGCCCGAGCCCCCGGAGACGACCGGCCGGGCGGACGACCGACCCGAGGAGATCGGCCCCGACCGGGTGGACTGAGCACATACCCTGAAAGGCATGACCGAGCTGACCGATCTGCCCCAGTACCTTCTGATCCGGCTGCTCTCGGGAGCCGATGACTGGCGGACGGTGGCCGCCGGGGAGGTCGGCGTGCGGTCGCTGCACCTGTCCGACGGCCCCCACGGGCTGCGGGTGCCCGACGTGAAGGGGGGCTCCCTGCCGGCCACCTGCTTCCCCACGGCGGTCACCCTGGGGGCGAGCTGGGACCGGGAACTGGCCGAGGAGGTCGGCGGGGCACTGGCGGTGGAGGCGGGGGCCCTCGGCGTCGACGTGGTGCTCGGCCCCGGGATGAACATCAAGCGGCATCCGCTGGGGGGACGCAACTTCGAGTACCTGTCGGAGGACCCGGTGGTCTCCGGCGAGCTGGCCGCCGCGATGGTGCGGGGAATCCAGGGCCGGGGAGTGGCCGCCTGCGTCAAGCACTTCGCCGTCAACAACCAGGAGACCATGAGGCTGTGCGTCGACGCCGTCGTCGACGAGCGGACCCTGCACGAGATCTACCTGGCGGCCTTCGAGACCGTGGTGCGCACCGCACGCCCGGCCGCCGTGATGGCCTCCTACAACGAGATCAACGGCACCGCCGCCACCACGAACCGGAGCCTCATCACCGAGGTGCTCCGGGGACGCTGGGGCTTCGACGGACTCGTGATGAGCGACTGGGGCGCCGTCTGGGACCGGGTGGCGGCGCTGGAGGCGGGACTGGACCTCGAGATGCCCTCGAGTGCGGGGGCCTTCGACCGGTCGGTGGCCGCGGCTCTGGATTCGGGACGGCTGGGCCTCGACGCCGTCCTCACCTCCGTCTCCCGGCTGGTCGGGCTGCAGAACCGGATCAGCCCGCCGAGGATCGACAGGATTCCGGCCGACGAGCACGACGCCCTGGCCCGGCGGGCGGCGACGGCCGGTACGGTTCTGGCCGCCAATGACGGCATCCTGCCCCTGGCGGCGGGCTCGAAGGTCGCCGTCATCGGAGCCTTCGCGGCCAGACCGCGCTATCAGGGGTCGGGATCCTCGCAGGTGAATCCCACGCGGGTCACGGGCCTTCTCGAGGCCCTGGGCGCCAAGGACGTCGAAGTCGGCTACGCGAGGGGATACGACCCCGAGGAGCAGCGCACCGACGCCGTCCTGGTCGCCGAGGCGGCCGAGCTGGCCGCGGCCTCCGACGTCGCCGTCGTGGTCACCGGGCCGCCGGAGGAACTGGAGTCGGAGGGGTACGACCGCACCGGAATGGACCTGCCCGCCCAGCACGACGCCCTGGTGCGCGCGGTGCTGGCCGCCAATCCCCGTACCGTGATCGTGGTGTGCTCGGGTTCGCCGGTCGCCCTCCCGTGGGCGGATCGGGCCGCGGCGGTGGTCCTGGCCGGGCTGGGCGGTCAGGCCGGAGGGGGAGCGCTGGCCGACGTGCTGGTCGGCGACGCCGAGCCTGGCGGGCGGCTCGCCGAGACCTGGCCCCACGACCTGTCGGAGGTGGCGAGCGACCCGTGGTTCCCGGGAACCGGGGCGATGGTCCAGTACCGGGAGGGGCCAGCGATCGGCTACCGCCACACCGCCACCAACGGGGTGGAGCCCGCCTTCTGCTTCGGTCACGGCCTCTCCTACACCCGCTTCGACTGGCGGGACGCCGTGCTCACCGAGCCCTGGATCGTCGCCGGTGACGGCCTGAGCGTCGACGTTGAGGTCGCCAATGTGGGGGATCGGGCCGGATCCGATGTGGTCCAGGTGTACCTGTCGGACCGTACCGGCGTGGTCTCGAGGCCGAGGCGCTGGCTGGCCGGCTTCGCGAAGGTGCGGCTGGAGGCCGGGCAGAGCCGACGGGTGCAGGTGGCCGTCGGCGCCCGCGAACTCGGCTTCTGGGACGTCGAGAAGCACGACTGGGTGGTGCCCTCGGGGCATTTCGACGTCGAGCTGGGGCGCAGCGCCCACGACATCGTGGCGACCCTGGATCTGGTGGTCTCCGAAGGCGCTGATCATGCCCCCGAGAGGGCGTGGACGCCGTTGATCGCCGAGGACGACGAGGCCTTCGCCGCCCGGCTTGGACATGAGATCCCCCGGCCGGCCGCGACCACCCCGTTCACCGCGAGATCGACGCTGGGCCAGGTGCGCCACACACCGCTGGGCGGCCTGCTGCACGCGGCGGCGATGCGCCGGCTGGCTGCAGGCGTCCGGGATCCGCGGTTCAGGCGGATGATGGAGCACACCGTCGACGAGCTGCCGCTGCGCAACCTGCCGTCGATGACGAAGGGGCTGGTGCCCCTGGAGTCGGTCTCCCTCATCGTCGACGTGCTCAACGGCGCCCCCGACGAGATCCTGCGGCGGTCCTTCGGCGGTGCGCTGGGCCTGGGAAGGGGAGTGGTCGACGCCGGCCGGGGTCTCTGGGGAGAGCTCAGTTCCCGGATCGGGAGGCTCGGCCGATAGCCGGCGGAATACGGGAAGGCCCCGACTCCCTCAGGAGTCGGGGCCTTCCCGGTTGGTAGCGGGGACAGGATTTGAACCTGTGACCTCTGGGTTATGAGCCCAGCGAGCTACCGAGCTGCTCCACCCCGCGTCGCGTTGACAAACTATAGGGCCGCGGTCACGAGGCGCGCAAATCCAGGGGCGATGGCGGACAGGACCCGGCCACCGACCACAGCCGGCGCCCAGTGAGGCTTGTCATGATGGGGGAGTGCAATGGTCCGAGATCTTCGACGCCGTCGCGTCCCGCCTCAACTCAAACTTCGCGGTGGGCGATCCGGTCGCCGGCCGCTGGCTGCTGGCGGGCATCGTGATCGCGGCGGCGAGCATCCTCATCGGCCCGCTGTGGCGGCTGGTGCGTCCCGCCGTCACCCTGGTCCACGAGCTCGGCCACGCCGCGGTGGGAGTGCTGAGCGGACGGAGGTTCACCGGATTCGTCATCAGCCCCGACATGTCGGGACACACCACCACCGTCGGGCGCACGAGCGGCCCGGGGATGGTGCTCACCGCCGCAGCCGGCTATCCGATGCCGGCGATCATCGGGGCGGGCGCGATCCAGGCGGCCCTGGCGGGGCGCGCCGGGGTCGTCCTGCTGCTCATCCTCATCACCCTGGTCGTGGCCCTGTTCCACGCCCGCTCCCTGTTCACCGGTGGATCCCTCGTACTGCTCATCGGCCTCGACGGCTACCTGTGGTGGGCCGGAGACCGGCCCTGGGCGGCGGCCTCGGTGGTGTGGCTCGGTGCGGTGCTGCTGATCGGAGCCTGGCGCCATCTCGCGGCGGTCGCATTCCACGGCGACCGCAGCCAGGACCCGGGACTCCTGGCCTCCGCGACACGGGTTCCCACGGCAGTCTGGAACCTCGGCTTCATGCTGATCCTGGCCGCCTGCACATGGTGGGCGTGGCGGGTCCTGGAGATCCCCTTCGGCCTGGCCGTGGAGGCGCTGCTGGGCGGGCGCTGACCGGAGGGGCGGGGCGGGCCGTTGTGGGAAACCGCCAGATCGACGATGATTTCTCCGGGCCCCGACGACGGCGGGCCACGGCCGAGGATCACTAGACTCGGTCGCAGTTCGGCCGTGATCAGGGCAAAGTGCCCCGTGACGGGGAGGAGAGCTCCATGAGAGCAGGCCTGCGGGTGGCAGCCGCCGCCTGCGCCCTCGCGCTGGTCCTGACGGGGCTGGTGGGGTGCTCCCGCGAGGATTCCTCGGACACGGTGGTGCTTGGGGCCACCGCAGCCCCGCCCACCCTGGACCTCACCGCCAACAACGCCGCCGCGATCCCCCAGGTGCTGCTCTACAACGTCTACGAGACGCTGTTGCGGGTCGACGACGACGGCAACCTGAAGCCCCTGCTGGCCCGGTCGTGGTCCCGCTCGACGGACGGACTGCACTACACCTTCCACCTCGACGACCGCGCCCGCTTCGCATCCGGGGCCCGGGTCGACGCCGCCGCGGTGGCCGACTCGCTGAACCGGATGCGCTCCAAGGACACCATTGAGGTGGTCAGCGCCCAGCTGGCGGCCGTCACGGCGATCACGGCGCGCGGCGACGACACGGTGGACATCACCCTCAAGCAGCGCGACAACTTCCTGCTCTACAACCTCGCCGGTGTCGCCGGGATCATCATCGATCCGGCCCACCGCACCGACCTGGCCCGCCATCCGGCCGGCTCGGGCCCCTACCGGGTCACCGGCTTCTCGCCCGGCGAGTCGGTCGATCTGGAGGCCTCGCCCGCCGCCTGGCACGAGCGTCCGCAGGTGGCCAGGGTGCGGTTCAGCTACTACACCGACGCCACATCCCAGACCGCCGCCCTGCTCTCGGGGGATCTCGACGTCATCACCGACCTCACCACCCCCCAGGCGGTCTCGCGGTTCTCCGACCCGAAGCGTTTCACCGTCACCCGGGGCACCACCAACGGCGAGGTGGTGCTCGGGCTCAACAACTCCACCAGGGCGCTGTCGGACCGACGGGTACGGCAGGCCATCCTCATGGCGATCGACCGCAGGGGTCTCCTCGACGTCGTCTGGAACGGGCAGGGCACCCTCATCGGCTCGATGGTGCCGCCCACCGATTCCTGGTACACCGACCTGTCGAAGCGCTGGCCCTACGATCCGGCGGCGGCCCGCAGGCTGCTGGCGCAGGCCGGCTACGCCGACGGCCTGAGGCTGCGCCTGCGGGTCCCCTCCCTGCCGTACGCCACCGCCTCCACCCGGGTCATCACCGACATGCTCAAGAGGATCGGTATCACCGTGGTCACCGATGAGCTAGAGTTCCCGGCCCGCTGGCTCGACGTCGTCTACACCCGCGCCGACTACGACATGACCGTCGTCGCCCATGTGGAACCCCACGACATCGTCAACTGGGCGAATCCCGACTACTACTGGCGCTATCGCAACCCCACCTTCACCAGGCTCATCGGCCAGGCCGCCTCAGGGCCCGCCGACCAGTCCACCGCGCGGATGCGGCAGGCCTCCGAGATCCTGGCCGACGACGCCGCCGGGGACTTCCTCTACCTGATGCCGAAGATCACCGTTGCCAAGGCCGGGATCACCGGCCTGCAGCGCAATGCGGCCTCCCTGAGCTTCGACCTCACCTCACTGCGGAGGGCCGGCCGGTGACCCCGCTGCGACGCCTGCTCCGCTCCCTGGCCGAGCTCATCATCAGCCTCCTGGTGGCCTCTCTCATCGTCTACGGGCTGCTCAACCTGCTGCCCGGCGACGTCGCCCAGGTGATGCTGGGCACCAACGCCGACCCGGCGGCGGCCGCGAAGCTGCGCAACCAGCTCGGCCTGGACCGGCCCTTCCTGGTGCGCTACGGCGACTGGATGACCGGCCTGCTCACCGGGAATCTGGGCTCCTCGGTGGTGAGCGGGGAGGCCATCGGTCCCGAGATCGCCTCCCGGCTCGCCGTCACCGGATGGCTCGTCGGACTGGCCATGCTGCTGGCGGTGCTGGCCTGCCTGCCGACCGGCATCTACGCGGCGGTCCACCGGCGACGGGCCCGCGGCTTCGCGGTCTCCGCCGCCTCCCAGATCCTCATGAGCGTGCCCGCCTTCCTGGCCGGCATCCTGCTCATCCTGCTCTTCTCGGTCACCCTGGGCTGGCTTCCCGCCGGATCCTACGTACCGCTCACCCACCACCCGGCCGACTGGCTGCGTCACATCATCCTGCCGGTGTGCGCCCTGGCCCTGGTGCAGGCCGCCGTCCTGTCGCGCTACGTCCGCAGCGCCTTCATCGACGTCCTCGCCGACGACCACCTGCGCACCGCCCGGGCGGTGGGCTGGAGGCTGTGGCCGGCGCTCATCCGCCACGGCCTGCGCAACGCCTCGATCAGCCTGGTCACAGTCCTCGGCCTGCAGCTGTCGACCCTGCTGGTCGGCGCCATCGTCGTCGAACAGGTCTTCGTCATCCCCGGCCTGGGCTCCTACCTCCTCGACGCCGTCTCGATGCGCGACCTGGTCGTGGTCTCCGACGTCGTGATGGTGCTGGTGGCCCTGGTGCTGCTCATCACCTTCCTGGTCGACCTGCTGGTGGTGCTCATCGACCCCCGTCTGAGAGTCACGGCCGATGTGGAGGAGGACCAGTGAGACGCGCCGGCCTGACCATCGGGACCACCCTGGTGGGACTCATCGTGATCGCCGCCCTGGTGTCACTGGTCTGGACTCCTTACGACCCCAACCTGGTGGTACCCGCCGAGCGCCTCCAGGGCCCCTCCCTGCGGCATCTGCTGGGCACCGACGGGTTCGGCTCCGACATCGCCTCCCGGCTCCTGGTCGGGGCGCGGACCTGTCTTCTGGTCGGCATCGTCTCGGTGGTCATCGCCGCCGGCATCGGGGTGCCCTGGGGAATGGCGTCGGCGATGCTTCGCCGGCCCTGGTCGCGGGTGAGTGCCCGGGCCTCGGACCTGCTCTACGCCTTCCCCGCCCTGCTGCTCGCGATCATCCTGGCCGCGGCGGTGGGAGGCTCGACCCTCACCGGCATGATCGCCATCGGGATCTCCACGGTCCCGGTCTTCGCGCGCATCACGCGGACCGCCAGCTGGCAGGTGCTCAGCCAGGACTACGTGCTGGCCGCGCGGTCCTCGGGGATCGGATGGCTGGCCATCGCCCGCACCCACGTCCTGCCGAATATCGCCCCGCTGATCGGGGTCCAGGCCTCGGTGGCCTACGGGATGGCGATCCTCGCGGAGGCGGCGCTCAGCTACCTGGGACTGGCCACCCCGGCCACCGTGCCGACCTGGGGCAGAATGCTGCGCGACGCCCAGGCCTACCTGTTCAACAGCCCGGCCCAGACCCTGTGGCCCGGCCTGGCCATCGCGGCCGCCGTGATGGGATTCACCCTGCTGGGCGACGGCCTGAGGGATTTCCTGGACCCCAGACTTCGGGAGCTGAGATGAGCGGGGAACTGCTGAAGGTCGAGGATCTGCGCATCGATTTCGGACGCCGGCGCCGGGTCGCGGTCGACGGCATCGGCTTCAGCGTGGGGCAGGGGGAGAGGCTCGGGCTGATCGGGGAGTCCGGGTCCGGGAAGTCCGTCACCGCCCTGGCGGTGATGGGGCTGCTGCCCGACAACGCCCACATCTCCGGGTCCATCGACTGGCGGGGAGAAGAGCTGCTCGGCCGGTCCGACAAGGAGATGTCGAAACTGCGCGGGGACCAGATCGGGATGGTCTTCCAGGAGCCGATGACCGCCCTGGACCCGACGATGAAGGTCGGTCGGCAGGTCGCCGAATCGCTGCGCCTGCACAATTCGTCGGCGACCTCGGCCCGTAGCGCCGTCATCGAGATGCTCGGCCAGGTCGGGCTGCCCGAGCCCCGACGGGTCGCCGGCTCCTACCCGCATCAGCTCTCGGGCGGCCAGCGGCAGCGCGCGCTGATGGCCATGGCCCTGGTGAACAATCCCGATCTGCTCATCTGCGACGAGCCCACCACCGCCCTGGACGTCACCGTCCAGGCCCGGGTGCTGGCCACCCTGGACGAGGTGCTCGACGCCGTCGGTGCGGCCTGTCTGTTCATCTCCCACGACCTGGGCGTCGTCTCCCAGGTCTGCGACCACATCATGGTGATGCGCCACGGCGAACTGGTCGAGAGGGGGGCCACAGCCGAGGTGCTGCGGGCCCCCGAACATCCGTACACCCGCAGGCTGCTGAGCGCCGCGCGGCTGGACCTCGTGGAACCGGGCCAGATGATCGCGCTGGAGGACGCATGAACCCACCCGAACGCCAGGATCCGCAGGAGCCCCCGGCGGAACTGAGGACAGAGGCGGTCAGCCTTCACCTGGGAGACCGCCGCGGTGGCGTCCAGGCGCTCGACGAGGTCAGCCTCGAGGTGCGCCCGGGAGTCAGACTGGGTCTGGTGGGGGAGTCCGGATCGGGGAAGTCGACCCTGCTCAGGGTGCTCGCCGGCCTGCACCGCCCCGACTCCGGGGATGTGCGGTTCCGGGGAGACTCCATCGTGGGGCGGCGCCCCCGGGAGCTGGCGGAGCTGCGCGCCAACGTCGCCCTGGTGTTGCAGGACCCCCGGTCCTCCCTCGACCCCCGGATGAATGTGGGGCGGACCATCACCGAGCCGTTGCGCTCCCCGGTGCTGCGGCGGGCCCGGAGCCGCGAGGAGACCTCCGCGCAGCTGTCGAAGGTCATGGACGAGGTCGGCCTCGACCCCGAATCGGCCGGACGTTTCCCCCACGAGTTCTCCGGCGGGCAGCGCCAGCGGATCGCCATCGCCCGGGCCCTCATCACCCGCCCCGCGGTGCTGCTGGCCGACGAACCGGTCTCGGCCCTGGACGTCTCGGTGCGCGCCCAGATCCTCAACCTGCTGCTGGAACTGGTGGCGGCCCGCGGACTCACGATGGTCTTCGTCTCCCACGACCTGGCCGTGGTGCGGCACCTGTGCGACGAGGTGGCCGTGATGCAGGAGGGCCGGATCGTCGAGTCGGGGCCACTGGCGAGCGTCTACCGGGACCCGCAGCACCGGGTCACCCGTGATCTGCTGGCCGCGATCCCCACGATTCGTATCTGACAGGCGGGGGGCAACCCCCTGCACCCCCGGGCGGGGACTGCGGCGATCCCCGGGTCCGCGTCGCAGGCCAGTGGTGACCCCCTGCACCCCCGGGCGGGGACTACTGTCCGTCGGGGGCATTCAAGCACGCCGGGAGCCCGTTCCCAGCGTATGAGACGGCATCATGACGCTCCCTAGACTGGGGCCTCATGAAGGCACTCCTGCTCGAGAATATTCACGACGAAGCCGTTCGGACCCTGCGATCCGAGGGCTACGAGGTGGAGCGGTTGAGTAAGGCGCTGGGTGAGGATGAACTCATCGAGGCCCTCGAGGGGGTCGACCTGCTCGGAGTGAGGTCGCGCACCAACATCACCAGGAAGGTCGTGGAGGCGCGCGGGGACTCCCTCACCGCGGTCGGAGCCTTCTGCATCGGGACCAATCAGCTCGATCTGGACGCCCTGTCGGGGGCCGGCGTCGCGGCATTCAACGCCCCCTACTCCAACACCAGGTCGGTGGTCGAGCTGGTGCTCGGCGAGATCATCGCGCTGGCCCGCCGACTGGGGGATCGCAACACCCAGATGCATCACGGGGTGTGGCGCAAGAGCGCTGCCGGCTCCCATGAGATCAGGGGCCGCAAGCTCGGCATCGTGGGCTACGGCAATATCGGCTCGCAGCTGTCGGTGGTCGCCGAGGCGATGGGCATGAGGGTGTGGTTCTACGACGTGGCCGACAAGCTCCCGCTGGGCAACGCCCGCAAGTGCGACAGCCTGGAGGAGCTCCTGCAGACGGTCGAGACGGTGAGCATCCACGTCGACGGACGCCCCGAGAACCGCGGCATGATCGGCGCCGCCGAGTTCGAGGCGATGCGTCCGCGCACCCTCTTCCTCAATCTGTCGCGGGGCGGCGTCGTCGACGTCGACGCGCTCGCCGAGAACCTGCGCACCGGCCACATCGCCGGGGCGGCGGTCGACGTCTTCCCCACCGAGCCGAAGTCCGGGGACGAGCCCTTCGTGTCCCCCCTCACCCAGCTCGACAATGTGGTGCTCACCCCCCACGTGGGCGGCTCGACCCAGGAGGCCCAGGTCGACATCGGGCGGTATGTCGCCAACAAGCTCATCGACTACGCCGAGAACGCCTCGACCAGCATGAGCGTCAACCTGCCCGACATCGCCCCGGCACCCGCCAACGGCACCCGGATCGGCCACCTGCACCGCAACGTTCCCGGTGTGATGGCCACGATCAACCGCCTCATCGCCGACTACGGCGGCAACGTGACCTACCAGGCCCTCGCCACCCGCGACGCCCTGGGCTACGCGGTGCTCGACATCGCCGAGACCGACCGCGGCCTGCTGGCCGAGGTGGCCCACTTGGACGCCACCATCCGCGCCAGGGTGCTCTGAGCCCCTCCCCGGGGGGCCGCGCCGCCGGGGACTCAGTCCCCGGCCACCATCTCCAGAGCCTCGTCGTGGAGCAGGCCGTTGGAGGCCAGGGCGTTGCCGCTCCACGGGCCGTCGACGCCGTCGAGACCGGTGAAGCGCCCGCCAGCCTCCCGGACGATCACATCCAGGGCCGCCATGTCGTGCAGCGACAGCTCCGGCTCGCAGGCCAGGTCGACCGTCCCCTCGGCGACCATCATGTAGGACCAGAAGTCCCCGAAGGCCCGGGTGCGCCACACGCTGCGCATCAGCTCCCCGAATCCGCGGCCGCGGCCCTCCTCGACCCAGCCGTGCAGAGACGAGTAGGACAGGAAGGCGTCATTCAGATCGGCGACCGCCGAGACGTGGATCGGCCGGGCCTTGACCAGAGACTTCCCGGTCCACGCGCCGATCCCCTCCGCCGCCCACCAGCGGCGCTGCAGCGCCGGTGCGGAGACCACCGAGGCCACCACCCGGTTCTCGATGCTCAGCGCGATGAGGGTGGCCCACACCGGCACCCCCCGCAGGAAGTTCGCCGTCCCGTCGATCGGGTCGATGATCCACCGCCTCGGCCCCTGGCCGGTGTCGGCGCGCTCCTCGCCGTGCACCGCGTCCCGGGAGCGGCTGCGGCCCAGAGTCCGTCGCACGGAGTCCTCGACCGCCAGGTCGGCGTCGGTGACCTCGGTGTGATCGGGCTTGGCGGAGATCCTCAGGTCCGCGGCCTGGAATCGTGCCATGGTGATGGAGTCGGCGTCGTCGGCCATCACATGGGCCAGGCGCAGATCATCGGTGAAGTCGGTCATGGTCCCCACCGTAGTGAATAGTGTGGTGGCATGCCTGAACAGTCCGCCGAAGCACCCGAACCGACTCCCGCGGAGCCCGTCGATGAGCTGGTGACCACGCACCACACCCTCGCCACCCCCGACGGACCGCTGGAGTACACCGCCACCACGGGGGTGGTGGCGGTGCCCACCAGACAGACTCCGGGCGAGTCCCCCCGATCCGCCGACACCGGTCTGATCGGCGTCACCGCCTACACGCTGGACGGGGGCGGTCCCGCCAGGCCCCTCACCTTCGTGTTCAACGGCGGGCCCGGATCGCCCTCGATGTGGCTCCACATGGGTCTGGTGGGCCCTCGCGTCGTCGACGCCGGAACCCCCGACAGCCCCGCGACTCCGCCCTTCACGATCGTCGACAATCCCCACACCCTGCTGCGGGCCACCGACATCGTCGTCATAGACGCCATGTCCACCGGCTACTCGCGGGCGGCCGACGGGCAGAAGGCCGCCCAGTGGCACGGCTGGAAGGCCGACGTCGAGCAGGTCGCTGAGCTCATCCGGATCTGGTGCACCCGCAACGACCGCTGGACCAGCCCCCTCCACCTGCTCGGGGAGTCCTACGGGACGATCCGGGCCGTCAGCGTCGCCGAACGCCTCCAGAGCGCCTACGGCATGTACCTGGCCGGCATCGTGCTGGTCTCCAGCGTGCTGGACTTCGGATCCCAGGACTTCGACAACGCCCGCTGGGACGAGGCCTGCATCCACTTCCTGCCCACCTATGCGGCCATCGCCTGGTACCACGGTCGCCATCCGGGGAGATCCCTCGAGGAGGTCCTGGGGGAGGCCGAGGAGTTCGCCGACGGGCCCTACCGCCTGGCCCTGGGAAAGGGCCGCAGGCTGCCCGCCGAGGACCGTGCCCGGGTGGAGGACCGGCTCGCCCGGCTCACCGGGCTGCCGGTGGACTACATCCGGCGGGCCGACCTGCGCGTCGAGCACCTGCGCTTCTGCACCGAGCTGCTGCGCGACCAGGGCCTGGTGGTGGGCCGCATCGACGGCCGATTCACCGGCCCGGCCCGCGCCGGAACCGATGAGATGATGGACACCGACGCCTCCGACGACGCCACCCGCGGCGCCTTCACCGCGGCCACCCAGCACTACCTCCGCGCCGAGCTGGGCAGCCCGTCCGAGAGGGAGTACGTGGTCTCCGCGGACCTGTGGAAGGACTGGAATTACCGCGAGTTCCAGGGACGCCCGGTCAACGTCACCGACAAATTGGAACGGGTGATGCGGGCCCAGCCGGGACTTCGGGTGCGCATCGAGTACGGCCGCTACGACCTGGCGACGCCCTACTTCGCCGCCCAGGACATGGTCGACCATCTCCATCTCCCCGAGGCGGCCTTCAACCGCATCGAGCACGCATACTTCGAGACCGGCCACATGCCCTACCTGTCGATGCGGGAGAGGGAGGCCGACGAGATCGTGGCCTTCCTCACCCGGGGCTGAACGCCGGGGGAGTTCCGCTCAGCGTGTCCTGGCGGCATCCAGTCGGCGGAAGGAGGCCAGCCGCAGGGCGGGGATCCGTCCGGCCCGCAGCGCCTCGTCGAGACCGCACTGCGGATCCTCGGCGGTGTGCCGGCAGCCCCGCGGGCAGTCGACGGTGAACGCCTCCAGGTCGGGGAAGGCGGAGAGCACGTGGTCGGAGCTGACGTGGGACAGCCCGAAGGACCGCACCCCAGGGGTGTCGATCACCCATCCGCCGTCGGGCAGCTCCAGGGCCTGAGCCGATGTGGAGGTGTGACGCCCGCGCCCGGTCACCTCGTTCACCTGGCCGGTGCGGCGGTCGACCCCCGGGATGAGGGCGTTGATGAGGGTCGACTTGCCGACCCCCGAATGCCCGACCAGGACGGTCGTCAGGCCCGCCAGTCGTTCGCGGATCGGGCCCAGATCGGCCCCGGGACTGCTGGTCACCACCGGGACTCCCAGCGGCGAGTAGAGCTCGGTGAGCTCGCGCGGGGAGGCCAGATCGGCCTTGGTGAGACACAGCACCGGATCCGTGCCGGCCTCGTACGAGGCCACCAGGATCCGGTCGATCATGCCGATCCGCGGAGGCGGGTCGGCCAGCGCGGTGACGATGAGGATCTGGTCGGCGTTGGCGACCACGGGCCGCTCGTAGGGGTCGGTGTCGTCCGCGGTGCGCCTCAGCACGGTGCGTCGCCGCATCGTCTCGGCGATCCTGGCGAGACTGCCCTCGTCCCCGGAGATGTCACCGTCCAGACGCACCCGGTCGCCGACGATGACTCCCTTGCGCCCCAGCCCGCGGGCTTTCGCGGCGGTGACGTCCTGCCCCTCGACCCGGCAGCGGTAGCGGCCGCGATCGATCGAGAGCACGGTGCCCACCGGAAGACCGGAGTAGTCGGGTCGGTTCTTGGTGCGTGGCCGGGTGCGGCGGCGGGGCCTCTCGTAGCCGTCCTCGTCGAAGGTGTCGACGCCGGAGGAGGCCAGTCTGCGCGGGCTCACCGGGAACCCGCCAGGTCGGCCCACATGGAGGGGAAGTCGGGCATCGTCTTGGAGGTGCAGGAGACGTCGTCGAGGCTCACCCCGGGCACCGCCAGGCCGATGAGGGCGCCGGCGTGGGCCATCCGGTGGTCGGCGTAGGTGCGCATCCGGGCCGGGTGCAGGGCCCGGGGGCCTTCACCGAGGATCTCCAGGCCGTCGTCGGTCTGGGCGATGCGGGCACCGACCCGCGACAACTCGGTCTCCAGAGCCGCCAGCCGGTCGGTCTCGTGGCCCCGGATGTGAGCCACACCGGAGATGACCGTGCGGCCGTGGGCCAGGGCCGCCAGTGCGGCCACCACCGGGGTGAGCTCGGAGGCGGCGTGGAGGTCGAGCTCGGCGCCGTGCAGCGGGCCGGCACCGGTGACCACGGCCGTCCCGTCGGCCACCCGGGCGTCGGCGCCGAGGGTACGGGCGACGTCGAGGAAGAGGTGCCCCGGCTGAGTGGTGCGCTCCGGCCATCCCGGCACCCGTGCGGTGCCCCCGACCGCCATGGCGGCGGCCAGGAAGACGGCGGCATTGGTGAGATCGGGCTCCACCACGGCGTCCAGGGGGCGGATCGGGCCGGGCTCGACCCTCCAGTGGTCCTCGTCGTCCTGGTCGACGACGACGCCGCGCTCGGCGAGCATCGCGACGGTCATCGCGATGTGGGGGGCCGAGGGAACCGATCCTCCCCGGTGGCGCAGGTCGATGCCCTCCGGGTAGCGGGCCGCGGAGAGCAGCAGGGCCGAGATGAACTGGCTCGATCCCGACGAGTCGATGGTGACGCGGCGCCCCGGCAGCCGTGCCGGAGCCTCGAGGGCGAAGGGCAGCCGATCCCCGTCGACCCGGGCACCGAGCTGCCGCAGCCCGTCGAA
>OMJG01000787.1_pt1 | contig 21547 bp, 18 predicted proteins | sample 1646431 | NCBI WGS metagenome assembly OMJG01 (sample SAMN03771674, study PRJEB25209) | food metagenome | isolation source: Cotija cheese | place: Mexico:Jalisco,Michoacan | collected 2011-12-12
CCGATGACGCTCCACACGGTACTCATCTTCATGCCTCCAGCCTAGGCCCGAGTGCTGAGCCGTGCAATGACGGCGGTCATCATCCCAGCCGATCCTCAGCCGACGGACGCGACAGACGCACCGGACCGGACCGCGCGGGCCGACCACCGGCGGTCGGCGAAGCCCACCTCGATCGGGTGGTCGAAGGCGGCAGAGACCTGCTCGGAGGTGAGCACCTCGGCGATGGGACCGGCAGCGGTCAGCCGACCGTCGGAGATGAGCGCCGCGTGCGTGGTGGTCTCCGGAATCTCCTCGAGATGGTGGGTGACCAGCAGTGTTGCCAGCTCCGGCGAGCGCAGCGACAGGGCATCGATGGTTTCGAGCAGCTGTTCGCGGGCGGCGACGTCGAGGCCGGTGGTCGGTTCGTCGAAGAGCAGCAGCTGCGGGTCGGCGATGAGCGCACGTGCCACGAGCGCACGGCCCCGCTCCCCCTGCGACAGCACCTTCCACCCGGCATCGGCACGAGAGCCCAGCCCCACCTCGGCGATCTGGGCATCGGCCTTCGCAGTATCCGCATTTGCGGGTTCCCACCGCATGGGGCGCTCGACGGTGCCGGTCAGCCCGGTGAGGACGACCTCGCGGACGGTGAGGTTCGAGCGCAGCGGGTGGCGCGGGTTGACGTGTCCGATGAGGCGGCGCAGGGCTGCGAGATCGACCCGACCCATGCGTGATCCGAGGATGTCGACGGTGCCCGAGCTCGGGAACACCTGCGCCGAGGCGAAGCTCAGCAGGGTCGACTTCCCTGCTCCGTTCGGCCCGATGAGCACCCAGTGTTCGCCGGCACCGATACGCAGATCGATGCCGTGGAGAATGTGCGTCTGCCCCCGGCGGAACGTCACATCGGCGATGTCGAGCACAGTCTCCGCCACGTCTCACTCACCCCTCAAGATCGACGGCCCCACCGGCCGGTTGGACCCATTCGATTCTAGGACCCACCTCGCCGAGGCGGCTCCCACCCTGAGATTCCGACGTTTCGCATGGTGGATCAGGAGTTCGCCCCACTGCCGCGGTCTCATCAGTGCGGTCTCGTCAGTGCAGCGTCGGGCCATAATGGAGACATGCACAACGGCGCCGATTCGAATGAGGACCTCCGCGAGGAATATCGCATCAAGATGCGCGGTCGGCTGCTGCGCCGGTCGGCGTCGTTCAACGTCGCCCACGCCGTCGACAGCCTCGAACCCGGCACCGGCGCGCAGAGCATCCAACGCGCGCTCACGCTGCTCAACCTCGTCGGGCTCATCGCCGGGGAGCGCCGTGAAGGCGCGAGCCTGTCCGAGCTCGCCTCGATCAGCGGTCGACCGAAGGCCAGCGTCCACCGCATGCTCCAGGCGCTCATCGCCATGGGCTACGTCGAACGCCTCGAAGAGGGCGGGTACCGCCTCGGCGTGCAGTCGCAGATCCTCGGTCAGCTGGCCCAGAAGTCGGTCGACCCCCTGGTCACGGAGTCAGAGTCGAGTCTGCTGCGCCTGGCCGAACTCAGCCAGGACACCGTGTTCCTCACTCTGCGCACGGGCAGCTATTCGATCTGCGCCCGCCGCGAGGAGGGCTTCGGTGAGATCTTCAACAACGCCCTGTCCGTAGGCGACCGACATCCCCTGGGCATCGGCGCCGGATCGCTGGCGATCCTCTCCGAGCTCTCCCCCGCCGAGGTGGACGCCCAGTTCGAGGCCAACGCAGAGATCCTCGCCGAGAGGTATCCGAAGGTCTCCGTCCCGCACCTGCGCGACATCATCGATCAGGCCCGCATCGACGGCTTCGTCCACAATCCGGGGCTCTTCGCCAAGGGGTCGTGGGCGGTGGCGGTACCGCTGCGCATCCGCGGTTCCCGCCCACGTGCGGCTCTGTCGATCGCCTCGATCGCCGACCGTGTCACCGGCTCCCGAGTCGAACGTCTCGTCGCTCTGCTGCGCCGTGAGTCGAAGGCCATCGCCGAGGCGCTGAGCTCCCAGACCGACCCCGCCCCGGACTCCGGCGACCTCTGACCGACACCGCGCCTCGGTGCCGTGCGTGATCTCCGGTAGCGTGAAGGCCATGCCGGAGACTCCTCACGCCACGACCGTGTCCCTGCCGATCACCGAACTGCGGAACCTGTGCATCGCTGCGATCACGGCGGCCGGCGGCTCACCCGCGCTGGCGCAGTCTCTGGCGGAGGCGACCGTGGCCGCCGAGAGACGGGGCAAGACTGCCGTCGGCACGGCACACCTCGTCGATTATCTCGACGGCCTCGAGGCCGGCCGCATCAACGGGCAGGCGCAGCCGCGAGTGACGAACCGCCTGCCCGCCGCGCACCACGTCGATGCCGACCGCGGCACTGCGCAGCTCGCCTTCGACGCCGCTTTCGACGACTTCGCCTCGTCTGCCGCGAGCCTCGGCATGTCCGTGCTCAACATCGCCAACGCCTTCACCGCCGGCGAACTCGGCTATTACACGACCCGACTCGCGGAGCGGGGTCTGCTGGCGTTTGCCGGCGCCAACTCGCCGGCGCTGATGTCGCTGTTCGGCTCACCGGGTGCGGCGACCGGAACGAACCCCTTCTCATTCGCCGTCCCGCACCCCGATGGCCCGCGCATGTTCGATCAGGCGACCAGTGCGACATCCTGGGTCAACGTCCGCGACGCTGCCGATCGAGGAGAAACGATCCCCGAGGGGTGGGCACAGGACCCGAGCGGGGCGGCCACGGTCGATGCCGAGTCCGCGCTCGCCGGTTCCCAGCTGCCGTTCGGCGGGGTCAAAGACCGCAATGTCGCTTTCATGATCGAGCTCCTTGCCGTCCACGGCGGGGGCCGCTTCGCCGTCGACTTCGGTCGCAAATGCAGTCTCGAGGTCATCCAGCTGCCCCGCGACCTCCATTCAGCACTCCTCAGCCGCAGCTGAGCTTCGCCGACCGCTCGAGTTACCGTCGAGCGCACACCACATAACTCGCTACAGCGACGGCAACGTGAGCGGTCGGCGCACCTTCCCAGAACTCGGATGGCCGGATTGGGCTCAGCGACCGGCCCTTCAGGCGCCCAATCCGGCACGGATGCGGCGGACGGCGTCGTCGAAGGACTCTTCGGTCACCTCGGCGGCCGCCCCCGGATCGCCGGCGTCGACGGCATCCATGAGTCGGCGCTGGTGCTTGAGCAGCGGCGCCTTGGCGTCGGCCGCGATCTCCCGCCTGGCACCGACGAGTTTGTACGCCCGACAGCGCAGCCACAGGGTCCGGATCGTCTCGACGAGGATGGGATTGCCCGAGGCGGAATAGATCGTCGCGAGCAGCTCTTCGTCGTGGTCGAGATACTCCGAGGCATCACCGGAGTCGAGAGCCGCCTCCATCGCCGCGAACTCCTCGTCGAGGCGTGCCCGTCCCGCCGCATCGAGCTTCTGCGCGCCCTGGTCCGTCGCTTCGACCTCGAGGATGCGGCGCACCGAATAGATCTGCAGCAGCTCCTCGGCGGTGAATTCCTTGACCACGGCCCCACGGTGCGGACTGGTCTCGGCGAGCCCGACCTCCTCGAGTCGGGCCAGTGACTCCCACACGGGCATGACGCTCGTGCCCAGGGATGCCGCGAGCTGGCGGATCCGCAGTCGATCTCCGCTGCGATATTCGCCGGAGAGGATGCTCGCCTGCAGCGCTTCGAACACTTGGTCGCCGATGCGCGGGCCGACCTCGGTCTGGGTCTCGCTCATAGTTGACAGTCTATCCACGCCGAGGCGGCCCTGACCGAGCGTCGGTCGATCACTTTACTCACGGTGTCACGAGCACGGGCACCGGGGAATGCTGGATGATCCGGGCCGCATTCGTACCCAGGAAGACCCGGGAGCGGCGCCCCTCCGACGAGGACCCGATGACGAGCAGTTCGCCGGGCTCCCATTCGATCGCCGCCAGAGCCGCCTTCCAGTCCTTGCCGATTCCGACCGCCTCAGCGATGGGCTCTCCTGCCGCAGCCTCCCCGTGGTCGGCCCCGTCGAGGCTGTCGATCGCTTCGGCCTGCGCGGCCTTCAGCTCGGCGACCAGCGCCCGGCGTGCGGATTCCTCGTCGAGGGACTCCGGCGGAACGGTACGGCCGCTGACGCCGAAGGCCGCGATGCGCAGACGCGCGCAGGTGGCGTGAGCGAACCCGGCGGTCGCCGCGAGCACCGCCGGCACCGGGGAGGAATGCAGCAGCCGGTCGGAGGTTGCGCTCACGCGGATCCGCCCACGGGTTCCCTCGGTGCCGGTTCCGAGAACGATCATCGTGGCCCGGTGGGCGGCCGCCTCGGCGAGGAGGCCCTTCGCCTGGGAACGGTTCTCCACGGCCACCGCCACGGTGGTCAGATCGGGACAGATCTGCGCCGCCGCAGCCTCGGCCTCGCGCACCGCCTGCCGAGAGCGCTTCTTCGCCCACGCAGCGAACTGCAGGTCGCTGCCGATGGTGTCCGGCCCGTCATCGGCGGTGGGCCGATCGAGGGCCCCGGCAACTTCGTCGCCCCGACCGTGCTCGCCGATGTGAAGGTCGGCTCGGAAGCCTCATAGGAGGAGATCTTCGGACCCGTCGTGACGATCGAGACCTTCGAGTCCGAGGACGAGGCGAACACGCGGGCCAACGAAGTCCCCTACGGCCTGGCCGCCTCGGTGTGGACGCGGGATGCCGCGCGCAGCCTCGATGTGCCGCGTCGCCTCGACTTCGGCACCGTCTGGGTGAATTCGCATCTGGCGCTGGCCGCCGAAGTGCCGTGGGGAGGCTTCAAGGGCTCGGGCTACGGGCGTGACCTGTCGATCTACGCTCTGAACGACTTCTCCCGAACCAAGCACGTGCAGATCAATCACGCCCGCTGACAGTTCCCCAAGAACGCCGACCGCTCGGGTTGCCGTCGACCGCTCACCACACAGCGCGGTACAGCGACGGCAACGTGAGCGGTCGGTGAGGAAGAAGGCTCAGCGCAGGACGATGGTCCTCTTGCCCGAGAGGAACACGCGGCCGTCGCAGTGCCACTTCACGGCGTTGGACAGCGCCTTGCACTCGGCATCGCGGCCGGCGGCGACGAGATCCTCGGGAGTGAAGGCATGGTCGACCTCGACGAGCTGCTGGGCGATGATCGGGCCCTCGTCGAGTTCGGAGTTGACGAAGTGCGCGGTCGCCCCGACGGTCTTGACCCCGCGCTCCCATGCCTGATGGTAGGGCTTGGCACCCTTGAACGACGGCAGGAACGAGTGGTGGATGTTGATGGCGCGTCCTGTGAGTTCGCGCGCGAGGTCGTCGGAGAGGATCTGCATATAGCGGGCGAGCACCACGAGGTCGACCTCGAAGCGGTCGACGAGTTCGAGCAGCTTCGCCTCGGCCTCGGGCTTCGTCTCCTTCGTCACCGGGACCCGGAAGAACGGAATGCCGTGCCATTCGACGAGCTCCCGATGGTCGGGGTGGTTCGACACGACGGCGGCGATCTCGATCGGCAGCTCGCCGACCCGGGCCCGGAAGAGCAGGTCGTTGAGGCAGTGCTCGAACTTCGAGACCATGATGAGCACCCGCCGCTTCTGACCCTGCGGCCACAGCTGCCAGGTCGCCCCGAACTCCTCGCCGAGGGCCTCGAAGTCGCTGCGCAGCGCTTCGATCCCGTTGCCGGGCTCGTCGGAGATGCTGAAGTCGATGCGCAGGAACAGCTGCTGCGTCGACTGGTCGTCGAACTGTTTGAGTTCCTTGATATCGCCTCCGTGGGTGAGCAGGGCGCCGGTCACCGAGTGGAGGATGCCGGGGCGCTCTGCGCATTCGAGGGTGAAGATGTAGTCCTGCATGTCTGAATCTTTCTGTTCAGTAGTGCCGAGTCTGGGGTGGTGCAATATCTGCAGGCGGCGCGAAAACTGAGAATCGCGCCGCTCAGCATTCGATGACATTGACGGCGAGTCCGCCGCGCGATGTCTCCTTGTACTTCGATTTCATATCGGCTCCAGTCTGCCGCATGGTCTCGATCGCCTGGTCGAGACTCACCCGGTGGGAGCCGTCGCCGTGCATGGCCAGCCGGGCCGCATTGATCGCCTTCACCGAGGCGATGGCGTTGCGTTCGATGCACGGCACCTGCACAAGGCCGCCGACCGGATCGCAGGTCAGCCCGAGGTTGTGCTCGAGTCCGATCTCGGCGGCGTTCTCCACCTGCTCCGGTGTTCCGCCGAGCACGGCGCACAGTCCTGCGGCAGCCATCGCGCAGGCCGATCCGACCTCCCCCTGGCAGCCCACCTCGGCGCCGGAGATCGAGGCATTGCGCTTGAACAGGATTCCGATGGCCCCGGCAGTGAGCAGGAACTGCACGACGGCATCGTCCGACACGCTCGCATCGCCCACGCCGTCGCTGCCGCCGGTGACGAACCGGTCCATATAGTGCAGCACCGCGGGGATGATGCCCGCGGCCCCGTTCGTCGGGGCGGTGACGATCCTCCCGCCCGGGGCGTTCTCCTCGTTGACGGCCAGCGCGTAGAGGTTGACCCATTCGAGGGCGTCGAGGGAGCCCGATGCCCGATAGTCCGCGGCTTCGAGCTTTGCCTTCAGTTCCGGGGCGCGGCGGCGCACCTTGAGTCCGCCGGGCAGTGTCGTCTCGGCGCGGGTGCAGCCGTTGTGCACGCATTCGCGCATCACCGCCCAGATCTCGAGCAGACGGGCCCGCAGGCTCTCATCAGCCTGGCGGACTCGTTCGTTGACCGCCATGAGCTCGGCGATGGACAGCCCATGCGCCCGGCACTGTGCGAGCAGTTCATCGGCGGTGGAGAATTCGATGACGTCACCGTCCCGCCCTGATCCCCGCGCACTGTCCTCGCCGGATCCGGGACCGCTCGCGGCCGCGTCGATCGCCTCGGCGGCGTCCTTCTCCGCGGCGAGCTCCTCGGCGGTGACGACGAAGCCCCCGCCCACGGAGTAGTACTCGCGCTCGATGAGCTCACCGGCCGCCTCGGCGCTGATGCGCATCCCATTGGGATGGCCGGGCAGGGATTCCCGCAGGTGCAGCGTGAGGTCCGATCGAACATCGAAGGGCACATCCCTTCGCCCGCCGAGGTTGAGCGTCCCTTCCTCGCGGACCCTGGCGACCAGCGGGCCCACGGAATCCGGGTCGAGCGTCTCCGGTTCCTTCCCGCTCAGTCCGGCCAGCACGGCGGAGTCCGAGCCGTGCCCGATTCCCGTCGCCCCCAGCGACCCGAAGAGACCGACCCGGATCGCGTCGACGCGATCGAGCAGACCCTCTGCGGCGAGTTCGTCGACGAAGCGCACCGCCGCACGCATCGGTCCCACCGTGTGCGAGGAGGAGGGCCCGATGCCGATCGAGAACAGATCGAGGACCCCGAGTGCCATCAGCCGGCGCCCCCTTCAGAACCCGCCGACGAGCCGTCCGCACCGGCCGCCGCCGCATCCTCATCGAGGAATTCGGCCATTCCGTCGAGCAGCCAGCGGACCGTGAAGTCTGCGAAGCTCGCTCGCGGGTAGACACGGTATTCGAGCACCGAGGAGTGATGGAGGATGACCGGCACCGGGCCGAGCGAGGTCACGATCGCCGTGCCGACGCCGAAGGCCCGCGGGTGGAGGTCGGCGCGGCAGCTCTTCTCGAGCACCTCGCGAGCCTTGGACCCGCTCAGCTGCAGGATGGTGCGGTTGGCCGAGAGGTCGAGGGCCTGCCCGGGCAGTCCTGCGAGTCCCGCCTCGGCGACGAGGGTCTCTCCCGGCTGCTGCTGGCGGGAGACGTCGACGGCGAGGAACTCGTCGGGGCTCAGCCACAGGACGTGCAGACCTGCCTGGTCCCCGGTGACCTCGCCGACGCGGCGCGGCAGGGGCAGACCGAAGGTGTCCTCGAGGGACTTCCACGATGCGGAGTCCGGTTCGGCGCGCAGCCCGAGCTGCACGGAGAACGGCAGTTCGCGCAGGGCCACTGCCTTGCCGCCGGCCTGGCTGGCCGCGGCCATCTCACGGCTGAGGTGGGCGGCCGGGGAGACACGCAGATCGTCGAGACCCGCGGTCGACTTCGCAGGTGAAGTGGTGTAGGTGGTGTCAGCCATCGCGGCGGTTTCCTTCCGGATCGTAGAAGACGGGCGAGGTGATCTCGACATCGATCAAGGTGTCTCCCAGCGGGGACTGAACGATCTCACCTTCGCGGTTGCGGCCGTTCTCGACGAGCGCGAGACCGAACGGCCGGTCGAGGCTCGGCGAGATATAGGACGAGGTGACGTGGCCGATCATCGGCACCGGTCCGTTCTCCGGTGTGACGGGAGTGCCCGCAGCGATGAGCTGGGCGCCTTCGGCCAGACGCGTCGTGCCGTCGACGGGCAGCACCCCGACGAGGTGCTTGCGGTCCTCCCGTGACGTGTCGGCCCGGGAGTAGGAGCGTTTGCCGATGAAGTCCTTGACCTTCGACACGATCCACTCCATACCCGCATCCTGCGGGGTCACGGTGCCGTCGGTGTCCTGACCGACGATGATGAAGCCCTTCTCGGCACGCAGCACGTGCATGACCTCGGTGCCGTACGGGGTGATGTCGAACTCGGCCCCCGCCTCGGCGACGGCCTCCCAGACGGTCAGCCCGTAGAACGTGTCGACGTTGATCTCGAAGGCGAGCTCACCGGAGAACGAGATCCGGCAGATGCGGGCGGGAATGCCGTTCGCCAGGGTGGTCTCGCGGAAGCCCATGAACTCGAAGGCGTCGTTGGAGACGTCGAGGTTCGGGGCGACCTTCGCGATGACGTCGCGCGACCGGGGGCCGGCCACGGCGACGGTCGACCACTGTTCGGTCACCGAGGTGAAGACGACGTCGAGGTCCGGCCATTCGGTCTGATGCCATTCCTCGAGCCATTCGAGGACGGTCGCCGCTCCGCCGGTGGTCGTCGTCATGTAGTAGCGGTCCTCGGCCACGCGCAGGGTCACCCCGTCGTCGAAGATCATGCCGTCGGGCTTGCACATCAGCCCGTAGCGCCCCTTGCCGACCTTCAGCTTCTTGAAGCCGTTCGTGTAGATCCGGCCGAGGAACTCTCCGGCATCGGCCCCGCGGATCTCGATCTTGCCGAGCGTCGAGGCATCCTGGAAGCCGACGGATTCGCGCACGGCCTTGCCCTCGCGCAGCACCGCCGCCTCCATGTCCTCACCCGGCTTCGGGTAGTACCAGGGCCGCTTCCACTGACCGACGTCTTCGAACTCGGCGCCGTGGGCGACGTGCCAGGGGTGGATCGAGGTGACGCGGGCGGGATCGAAGAGTTCGCCCTTGCGCCGTCCGGCCAGTGCCGCGAAGGGCACCGGGGCGAAGGGGGCGCGGAAGGTCGTGTGCCCGACCTGACCGAGGTCGTCGGCCTCCCCCAGCACCGAGGCGATCGCGCCGATCGCGTTGACCGCGGAGGTCTTGCCCTGATCGTTCGCCGTCGAGATCGAGGTGTAGCGCTTGATGTGCTCGACCGAACGCATGCCCGCACCCATCGCCCGCTGCACATCGGCGACGGTCTGGTCACGCTGGAAGTCGATGAAATGCGTGTTCAGGTTCGTGTGATCGTCCTGCGCCGAGGTGACCAGCCACAGCGGACGGGCCGGGGCATACGCCATCGGCGAGGCGGCGGGGACGGCGAGTGCGGCTGGGAAGCCGGTGCGGTTCGCCGCCTGGTTCCCCGCCTCGGCGCCCTGCCGCAGTGCCGCCTCGAGGGAATAGTCCCCGGTCACTGCTCCGACCGTGAACTGGTCACGCACGGGCGTCGTCGGCACGAAGGCCGCGATGTCGTTGTTCCAGTGGATTGCGCCCTTGCGCTGACCGTGCAGGTGGATGACCGGCGAATGTCCGCCGGAGACCGCGAGCAGGTCGACGGCGATGCTCTCACCGTTCTCGGCTGCGACGGCGTCGGCGTCGAGCTCGGCGACGGTGAGGGAGCTGATGCGTCCGGCGGGCCCATCACCGGCGGTGCCGGTGACGGCGGAGTCGAGGATGAGCCGGGTGCCCGTCGCGGCGGTGACGGATTCTGCGATCGCCGAGGCGGTCGGACGGGAATCGATGACCGCGGGGACGGTGATGCCTGCCGCGTGGAGGTCGGTGACGAGGTCATAGGCGGAGTCGTTCGTCGTCGCCACGGCCACGTTCTGCCCTGCGGCGACCCCGTAGCGGCCGAGGTAGGTGCGCACGGCCGAGGCGAGCATGATGCCGGGGCGGTCGTTGTCGGCGAAGACGATCGGACGGTCGTGAGAGCCGGTGGCGAGCACGACCTGACCGGCGCGAATGTGCCAGACCTTCTGGCGCACTCCGTGGCCGCCGGCGGCGGCAACCGCGTCGGTGCGGTCTTCGAGGGCGACGAAGTAGTTCGAGTCGTAGCTGCCGAAGACCGTGGTGTTCGGGACATAGGTGAGTTCTTCGTGCTCGGCGAATCCGGCGACGGTGGACTCGACCCACTCCAGGGCGTCGACGTCGTCGATGGTCTCGGCCGTGGCCGGTCCCGCCGCCAGCAGCGAGCCGCCGGGCAGCGACTGGTCGTCAAGGAGCAGGGTACGGGCACCGGACTTGCCGGCCTCGCGTGCGGCGGCGAGTCCGGCGGGGCCGGTGCCGACGATGAGGACGTCGGTGTGCACATGCTTGTGCTCGTAGGTCAGTTCGTCCTGGCCGGGGTCGAGGATGCCGAGTCCGGCGAGGTAGTCGGCCTCGAGCCCTTCGGCGATGGCGACGCGGGTGGCGGGCAGCATCGACTCGGAGACGTCTCCGGAGAACCGGGAGTGCACGCGCACGAGCGCATTGGACTCCTCGACGCCGGCGCCGAGGATGCCGCGGGCGCGTCCGAGGTAGGTCGAATTGCCGCAGTCGATGCGGCCGGAGGCGATCAGCGCGCTGGCGATCGTGTCACCGGCGAAGCCCGAGTAGGCCTGTCCGTCGACGGTGAAGTCGATCGGGCGGGTGGTGTCGATGCCGGTGGCAGAGGGCAGACGAGACGCGGAGTGCAGACGGGTGGTGTTCGTCATCGAACCTCTCCTTGTGTGTCGGGACGGGGCGAGCCGATCGGGTAGATCGCGGTGAAGTCGTAGGTGGCCGTGTCGCGGACGGCATTGAACCACTTCCGGCAGCCGGCGCTGTGGCTCCACATCTCGGCGAAGGCGCCGCGGCTGTTCTCACGGTAGAAGAGGTACTCGGCCCATTCCCTGTCGGTCAGGGCGTACGGGTCTTCGGGGTAGGCAACGTGGGCCTGTCCGCCGTAGTGGAATTCGGTTTCGTCGCGTGGCCCGCAGTTCGGGCAGTGGATGAGCAGCATGTCGGTGTCTCTTTCCTTCCGCTCAGTGGGCCACGGCTGCGGCGCCGTGTTCGTCGATGAGGTGACCGGTTTCGAAGCGGTCGAGGGCGAATGGGGCGTTGAGCGGGTGGGGTTCGTCGTTCGCGATGGTGTGGGCGTAGGTGAAGCCCGCCGCCGGTGTTCCCTTGAAGCCGCCGGTGCCCCAGCCGCAGTTGGCGTAGAGTCCGTCGACCTCGGTCTTCGACACGATCGGTGAGGCGTCGAGGGTGACGTCGACGTTGCCGCCCCAGGTGCGCAGCACATGGGCGCGGGCGAAGATCGGGAAGAGCTCGACCGCGGCGGCCAGCTGTTCCTCGATGACGTGGAAGCCGCCTCGTTGGCCGTATCCGTTGTAGGAGTCGACGCCGGCGCCCATGACGAGTTCGCCCTTGTGCGCCTGGGAGACGTAGACGTGGACGTGGTTGGACATGACCACGGTCGGGTGCACGGGTTCGAAGAGTTCGGAGACCAGTGCCTGCAGCGGGTGAGTCTGGATCGGCAGGCGGATCCCGGCCATGTCGGCGAGCACCGAGGAGTCCCCGGCCACGGCCAACGCGACCTTCTCGGTGGCGATCGGTCCGCGGTTCGTCTGCACGCCCACGACCTGATCGCCGATGCGTTCGATGCCGGTGACCTCGCAGTTCTGGATGATGTCGACACCCATTTCGTCGGCCTTGCGGGCGAAGGCCCAGGCGACGTGATCGTGCTTGGCGATGCCGGCGCGCGGCTGATAAGTGCCGCCCATCACGGGGTAGCGGAGGTCGTCGCCGATGTTGATGATCGGGCAGACTTCCTTGACTTGGCTTGCATCGAGCCATTCGGCGTCGACGCCGTTGAGCGTGTTCGCATTCACCCGGCGCTGGGATTCGCGCACGTCCTGGAGGGTGTGGGCGAGGTTGAGCACGCCGCGCTGGGAGAAGAGGAAGTCGTAGTCGAGCTCTTCGGGCAGCTGCTCCCAGAGCTTGAGGGACGTCTCGTAGATCGCGGCGGATTCGTCCCAGAGGTAGTTCGAGCGGATGATCGTCGTGTTGCGGGCCATGTTGCCCCCGGCGAGCCAGCCGCGTTCGAGAATGGCGATGTTCGTCATTCCGTGGTTCTTCGCCAGGTAGTAGGCGGTGGCGAGGCCGTGTCCGCCGCCGCCGACGATGACGGCTTCGTAGGACTTCTTCGGCTCCGGGTTGCGCCACAGGAAGTCGGGGTGTTCGGGAAGCTGGTCAGCCATCAGCGTGCTCCGATCTCGGTGAGGGTGGGATACAGGGGGTGGTCGTTCGCGAGTCGGGTCACGCGTGCGCTCAGTTCGGCGATGACCTCCGGGCTCGCGCCGTTGTCGTCGGTGCCGGCCTTGAGCGCTTGCGCGATGATGTCGGCCGCCTCGGCGAATGCTTCGCTGCCGAAGCCGCGACTGGCCAGTGCCGGGGTGCCGATCCGCAGTCCGGAGGTGACCATCGGCGGTCGGGGGTCATCGGGGACGGCGTTGCGGTTGACGGTGATGCCGATCTGGGCGAGCAGATCTTCGGCCTGGGCTCCGTCGAGGGTCGAGTTGCGCAGATCGACGAGGACGAGGTGGACGTCGGTGCCGCCGGTGAGGACGGAGATCCCGCGCTCGGCGACATCGCTTTCGGTCAGGCGGCGGGCGAGTTCAGAAGCCCCGGCCAGGGTCCGCTTCTGCTTGTCGACGAAGGTGTCGGTGGCGGCCAGGCCGAAGGCCACGGCCTTGCCGGCGATCACGTGCTCGAGGGGTCCGCCCTGCTGACCGGGGAAGACGGCGGAGTTGATCTTCTTTGCGATGTCCGCGTCATTGGTGAGGATGATGCCGCCTCGGGGGCCGCCGAGTGTCTTGTGCGTCGTCGAGGACACGACGTGGGCGTGCGGGACCGGTGAGGGGTGGAGGCCCGCGGCGACGAGTCCGGCGAAGTGGGCCATGTCGACCATGAGGTAGGCACCGACGGAGTCGGCGATGCGGCGGAACTCGGCGAAGTCGAGCTGCCGGGTGTAGGCCGACCAACCGGCGACGATGAGCTTCGGCTGGTGTTCCTGAGCGAGGCGTTCGACTTCGGCCATGTCGACGCGTCCGGTGTCGTCGAGGCCGTAGGGGACGATCGAGTAGAGGCGGCCGGAGAAGTTGATCTTCATTCCGTGGGTGAGGTGGCCGCCGTGGGCGAGGTTGAGGCCGAGGACGGTGTCGCCGGGACGGATGAGGGCGTGCATGACCGAGGCGTTGGCCTGAGCACCGGAGTGCGGCTGGACGTTGGCGTATGCGGCGCCGAAGACGGCCTTGACGCGGTCGATGGCGATGCGTTCGATCTCATCGACGTGTTCGCAGCCGCCGTAGTAGCGGCGGCCCGGGTAGCCCTCGGCGTACTTGTTCGTGAGCACCGATCCTTGAGCTTCCATGACTGCCGCGGCGGTGTGGTTCTCCGAGGCGATCATCTCCAGGCCCTCGCGCTGCCGGGCCAGTTCGGCGTCGATGAAGCCGGCGATGGAGGGATCGAGTTCGGCGATCGGAGTGCTCAGTTCGACGGGTTCACGGCTGGGGAACGTCTCGGCGGAAGCGCCGGCCGGGGCATCGAGAGTGGCGGTGTCATCGACGGCGGGAGCCGCGAGCTGCTCTGTCATGGATCTCCTTCGATCGGTGCCGATCAGCCGACCTCGTCTGATCAGCAACTAATATATCAGATGCGTTCCTGTAGTGTAGGCAGAGAGATCCAGCCGACGCAATACGTTGCCCGCAAAGAGTTCGAGGAGTCTTCTCATGAGCACATCCGCCGATGCGACGTCACCGACGACGTCCTTGGCGAATCACGCCTATGAGATCCTGCGGCACCGGCTCATCATGCTCGACATCGCCCCCGGCGATCCGATCAACGAGGCGGCCCTGAGTTCCGAGCTCGACGTCGGGCGAACCCCCATCCGAGAGGCCCTCAAACGCCTCGAGCGCGATCACCTCGTCGTGTCGTATCCGCGGCGCGGGACCTTCGCCACGAATGTCGACCTCACCGATCTGTCGACGATCTCGGAGATGCGCGAGGCTCTCGAACCGATCGCCGCCAGGCGCGCGGCGCGCAACCTCACCCCGGAGCGGCGCATGGACTTCACGGCCGCAATCGCCGACCTCAGGGCGCTCGAGGCGACCGACGAGCAGCGCACTCTCATGGAGCGCGACCTCGACGTCCATCGCCTCATCTACAGCTCCGTGGACAACCCGCACCTGTCGGAGACCCTCATCCGCCTCGACGATCTGGCCACCCGCATCTGGTGTCTGGTCATCCCGGGGATCCCGGATCTCGTCACCCACATCCGCGAGCACATCGATCTGCTCGAGGCGATCCTCGACGGCGATGAGGAGGCCGTCGCCGCCCGCGCCGCCGAGCACGTCCGCGAGTTCGACAAGACCGTCCGCTCCACCTTGCGCTGAGCGCCGGCAGTCACATCTCAGTGACCGCCGAGCCGCTGCGACACCCGTTTGGCAGCTTGGACGCAATGTTCGCCGAGTTCGGCGACTCGGTCGGCATCGGTGCGGAATTTCGGTGCGGCGATGAGGATCGCTGCGGTGACCTCTCCGCGATGATCGCGCACCGGCGCGGCGATGCCGACCTCGTGCGGTGAGGTCTCTGCATCGTTGAGGGCATAGGCGAAACCGTCGGCGTGTCCTGTTCCGGCCGCGGCGTTGAGGAACACCTTCACCGAGGCGCTGCCCTCCGTTCGGTACCTCGACCCCAGACTGGAGGTGTGCTTGACCGGCTGGGGACTCGGTATCTGCTCGACCGTGATCGCCTCCGCCCCGTCCCAGACCATCAGCGCACTCGTCTCCGTGGTCGTGCGCGTGAGCGTCTGCAGGATCGGGTAGGCGGCACGTCGGACGTCGAGGTCGGCCAGCAGCGGCCCGGCGATCGCAATGATCCCGAGGCCGAGGCGATACCGTTTGGACGGCACCTGCTCGACGATACCCTCCTGCTCGAGTGAGGCGAGGATGCGTGACACCGAACTCTTGTGCAACCCCACACGCGGTGCGATTTCAGTGACTCCGAGTTCCTGTCGATCGGGTGAGAAGCATCGGAGGATGGCCACGGTGTTCTCGATGACCGAGGCGCCGCGTCGTGACTGGTCGGAAGAGTGTGGGGACATGTGGTGATTATATTCGCAGGCGATCGCGCCGGCCGGTGCTACGAGACGATGTGCGCTCGCAGAACCGGCCGACGCCCAGGTTCTCGGTCGATTCGAACGGACTGCCGATCAGGCCGGAATGATGTTGTGTTCGGGGCCGAAGGGGAACTTCGTGATGTCCTCGGATTCGTCCTCCCCGACGACGACGATGTCGTGTTCGCGGTATCCGCCGGCGCCCGGCTGCCCCTCGGGAATGGTGATCATCGGTTCCATGGAGATGACCATGCCCGGCTCGATGACGGTGTCGATGTCCTCGCGCAGTTCGAGCCCGGCCTCGCGCCCGTAGTAGTGGCTGAGCACGCCGAAGGAATGCCCGTAGCCGAAAGTGCGGTTGGCGAAGAGCCCGTGCTCGAGATAGATCTCGTTGAGCTCGGCCGCGATGTCCTTGCACACGGCGCCCGGCTTGATGAGTTCGATGCCGCGCTTATGCACCTCGACGTTGACATTCCACAGCTCGAGCGAACGCTCATCGGGCTGACCGTAGAAGAGTGTGCGCTCCAGTGCCGTGTAGTAGCCGGTCGGCATCGGGAAGCAGTTGAGGCTGAGGATGTCACCCTTGCGGACCTTGCGCGTGGTCGCCCAGTTGTGGGCGCCGTCGGTGTTGATCCCCGACTGGAACCACACCCACGTGTCTCGAACCTCCTGGTCGGGGAAGGTCTTCGCGATCTCGTGAACCATCGCCTCGGTGCCGATGAGAGCGACCTCGTACTCGCTGATCCCTTCGGTGATCGCCTCTCTGATCGCCTCGCCGCCGAGGTCGCCGATTCTAGCGCTGTGCTTGATCACCTCGATCTCCTCGGCCGACTTGATCATCCGCTGGCGCATGGCCTCGTGGGAGACGTCGACGAGCGTTGCGTCCGGGAATGCACCCTGGATCCGATTGCGGTTCTCCAGCGGCAGATTGTCGTCCTCGACGCCGAGGCGGCGGGGATTGCCGATCCCACGTTGACGCAATCCCTCTTGGATCGCGAAGTAGTAGTTGTCCCGACGCCAATCGGTGTAGACGATGTTTTCGCCGTAGCTGGTCCGCCAGGGCATGCCGGCGTCGATGTTCGCGGTGATGGTGACCGTGTCGTCGGGCGTGACGACCATGGCATAGGACCTGCCGAAGTAGGTGAAGAGGAAGTCAGAGTAGTACTTGATGTTGTGGTACGAGGTGAGGATCACGGCGTCGAGCTCCTTCTCGGCCATGATCGAACGCAGTCCGGTCAGCCTGCGCTCCATCTCCGCGTCGGAGAACGTCAGTGGTGTCTTCGACCCGTTGTGCAGGACCTTGATTCGCTCCAGGTCGGCGACGGATGCGTTGTCGGCGAAGGTGGTCATCGTTTTCTCCTATTCGTTCGGCACGGCTGCGCGTCGGGCACAGCCGCGTGTGATTGACAGCTGCGCGTCCGGCGAGCTGCGAGAGTGGCGGCTGCGCTCGTCAGACTTCGCGCAGGGGTTTGTGGAAGGTCTCCTTGGCGCAGATGACAGCGCCCAAGCAGACGGCCGCGGCGGCCATGAGGTACCAGCCGGGAGCCAGGTTCGAGTTGGTCACCCCGATGAGCAGAGTGGCCATGAACGGCGCCGTACCGCCGAACAGCGCGTTGGAGACGTTGAAGCTCACGGCAAATCCGGTGTAGCGGATCCGGGTCGGGAACATCTCTGCAAGGAAGCTCGGCAGGGTACCGTCGTTGAGCGTGAGCATGGCCCCGAGGGCGATCTCAATGAGGACGACGACAGCGAAGCTTCCGGTATCGAGGAGCATGAAGGCAGGCACCGTGAGGACGATGAAGCAGATGGAGGCGATGGTGAGCATCCGTTTGCGCCCGAACCGGTCGGAGGCCAGACCGGTGAGCAGGATGAAGCCGATGTAGGTCGCAAGAGCAATGGTCGTGGCGATGAATGATTCCGTCGCCCCGTAGCCGAGTTCCGTGGTGAGATACGTGGGCATGTAGGTGAGGACGACGTAGAAGCCGACAGCATTGAGCAGGACCGCGCACATCGCGATGAGCAGCGGCCGCCAGTGATCACGGAACATCGCGAACACCGGGGCCTTGATGACCTCATCCTGCTGCGCGAGCTCACGGAAGGCCGGGGTGTCCTCGAGCCGGGTGCGGATGTAACGTCCGATGAGCCCCATGGGCGCGGCGAGGAAGAACGGGAGCCTCCAACCCCAGGTCTCCAGCTGAACGTCGGTGAGGGCAGAGGACAGCACCGCGGCCAGCACGGAGCCCAGCAGCAGGCCGGTCGCCGTGCTGGCGGGAACCACTGCCGCGTACAGTCCGCGTCGCCGCGGTGGTGCGTATTCGACGAGGAACGCCGAGGCGCCCGCATATTCGCCTGCCGCGGAGAATCCTTGGACGAGGCGGACGACGAGCAGCAGCACCGGAGCGAGGAAGCCGGCGACGGCGAAGCTCGGCAGCAGACCGATCGCAAAGGTCGAGACCGACATGATGAGGATCGACACGGACAGTGCGGAGCGACGTCCGATCTTGTCCCCGATGTGCCCCCAGATGAAGCCGCCGATGGGACGGACGACGAAGGACACGGCGAAGACCGCGAAGGTCGACAGGAGAGCGAGATTGCCTTCGGACCTGGGAAAGAAGACGAGCGAGATCGTGGTGGCGAAATAGCCGTATACCCCGTAGTCGAACCATTCGACGAAGTTGCCGACGAAGCTGGCCGAGACGACACGTCGCAGCGTCCGCTTCTGTTCGAGTGTGGGGTGCTCGGACGATGACGGCCTCGTCTTCGCTGCGTCATTGTCCTCTGGAGCCAGGTCCGACTTCATTGTCTTCTCCGATGTGGTGGGCGGCTGAGATTCCCAAAGTTGCATTTATTGCAACTAGGTTGCATTCAACACTAAGGTCATCACGACCCCGGTCAAGAGATTTCTGTCGGGAATGCGAAAGGACAGCGATCAGGCCCTGCCGGATTCAATATCCGACAGGGCCTGATCGCCGTCCATCTCGGCCTGACCGGCCGAGTGATGAGTGTCTGTCCTACCTGCTCGAAACGCGTCCGAAGAGATTCGCGATCGGAGCCAGCAGCAACGGCCTGGCCGCGAACCACCCGGCCACGACCACGACCATCGCGACGAGGAACCAGATGAGCCCGGCCCAACCGAGCACATTCGTACCCGCGAACATGTACCCGAGATTCTGCCGCAGTCCGGTCGTGAACACGAGGAACACGTGGACGAGGATGAAGAACACGAAGAACAGCATCGTCGGGAAATGGATCGCACGAGCCAACGGCGCCGGGTAGAACTTGTTCAGCCTCGCAGCATCCTTCGGCCACCACTCGCTCATCCGCACACCCGTGATCGCCGCCAACGGAGCCGCGATGAACACGACGATGAAGTACATCAGCTGCTGGAGAGCGTTGTAGTTGACCCACGCCTCTTCCATCGGCCATTCCATCGTCGCGTACTGCAGCATCGCCGAGACCGCGTTCGGGAACACTTCCCAACTGGTCGGCACGATCCGCGCCCAATGCCCGGACACGAACAGCAGCACGACGAAGACCACACCATTGGCCAGCCACAGCAGATCGAGGCTCGTGTGCAGCCAGAGGTTGATGCTGACCTTCTTCCCACCCTTCTTCGGGGTGTAGAACGCCGGCGGCTTCTGCTGGTGACGCACCTGCAGACCCGACCGGATGATGAGCACCATGAAGAAGAGGTTGAGGAAGTGCGTCCACCGCACCCAGCCCGGGAACCCGGGATCGACGAATTCCGGGATGTGATACTCGCCCGGGTAGCGCTCGAGGAACTCCGGCACACCCGGCAGGGTCGTGACACCGCGGGCGGCGAGGATGAGGATCCCGGCCGCGACGATGAGTCCGCCGAGTCCCAGTCCGACGAGCTTCGACCACTGTCCCAGCGACTTCGAACCGATCATGACCGGTTCCTTCGTCGCTGCAGGCTTCGCCGAGGCAGTACTGCCCGAACCCGACGATGTGGCCTTCGCAGCCGGTGCCGTCTTCGCGGCCGGCTTGTCCGCGGTGCGTGCCGCAGCCTTGTCGTCGGCCTTCGCGGCGGGCTTGGCCATCGGCTTTCGCTGGGCAGGCTTGTCCGTGGTCTTCGCCGCGGGCTTGCCCATCGGCTTGCGCTGAGCGGGCTTCTTCTCGGCTCCGTCGGAGGACTTGTCCGACGCCGAGGCGGCTCCCGCTGCCACAGCACCTGCACCGGCAGCGGCTCCCGCACCTGCGGCTGCCGCACCGGCACCGACACCACCGATTCCGGTGCGTCGACCCTGGGGCTTCTTCTCACCGGATCCGTCGGCTGCCGCCGGCGTCGCATCCTGCTTCGCCTCAGTCGTCGACTGTGCATCCTCGGCAGATTTGCCGGCCTCGGCAGATGCGGCATCGGTCGACGTGGTCTCAGTGGCCTTCTCCTCAGCCGGAGCCGAAGCGGCAGCCGAGCCTGCGGCAGGTTTGGCAGCGTGTGCGGGGGCGAACCCTTCCGGTGGCCAGGGGTCTCCCCCGGCGGTGCGGGGAAGTCCACGGCGCAGGGGAACATCGGAGAGTTCTCCGGAGCCCGAGCCGCCAGCAGCAGCTGCGGCCACACCGGCACCGGCAGCACCGGCGCCAGCTGCGGCGGCAGCGGGAGCAGCGGACGACGATTCAGACGTGGAATCGTCTGACGTATCAGCCGAGGCGGTTTCGGCAGAGTCGGCCTGAGCAGCGGATTCCTGCGCGGTGCTCTCGGCGGGCGCGGATACAGCCGCTGCCGGAGCAGCGTCGGCAGCCGAACCCCCAGCAGCCTTGACTCCGGCGGGCGCGAAGCCTTCCGGCGGCCAGGGGTCTCCGCCGGCGACGCGCGGCAGACCACGGCGCAACGGAACCTCGGCGGCAGGAGCAGATTCAGAGGCGGCAGCGGCGGCAGCCGGGGCAGCCGACGACTGTTCGTCCGACTCGACGGACGCCGCGTCCTCGGTCGAATCCTCGACAGCGACATCCTCTTCGACTGCAGGCTCCTCGGAAGCAGGCACTTCGGCCGACGCAGCGGGAGCGGCCGAAGCACCGGTGGCCTTCACCCCGGCAGGAGCGAGACCTTCCGGCGGCCACGGCTCTCCACCTTCGACGCGCGGCAGACCGCGGCGCAGCGGAACTTCGGCCGCAGTAACTGCCTCAACGGGCTCCTCGACCAATTCCTCAACGGGCTCTTCGGCTTCGGCGGAAGCCACGGTCCCCGTCGATCCCTCGGCGTCGGTCACTTGCGCGTCGGCCGCCTCGGCGGGGGAACCTTCATCCAGTTCCTCCGTCTCGGCAGTCTCCGGCAGCCACGACGCACCCTCTTCCAAGGGTTCGCCGATGGTGCCGTCCGGGGGCCAGGGGTCTCCGCCTTCGACCCGGGGCAGACCCGAGCGCAGCGAACTGGAATAGGTTGCCATATCAGGACTTGTTCTCGTTCAGTGATTCGATGGCCTGGGGAACGACCTTGAACAGGTCGCCGACGACGCCGAAATCGGCGATGTCGAAGATCGGGGCCTCGGCGTCCTTGTTGACCGCGACGATGGTCTTCGAGGTCTGCATACCCGCCTTGTGCTGAATCGCACCGGAGATGCCGAGAGCCACATAGAGCTGCGGGGACACCGACACACCGGTCTGGCCGACCTGGTGCGACTGGGCGATGTAGCCGGCGTCGACGGCCGCACGGGAGGCACCGACGGCAGCGCCGAGGGTATCGGCGAACTCGCCGACGAGCTCGAACGACTCCTCCGAACCGACGCCGCGACCACCCGAGACGACCTTCTGCGCACCGCGCAGCTCGGGACGCGAGGAGGTTTCGACAACAGCTTCGAACGAATCGATCGCAGCCGAGCGCTTACCGGAATCGGCGACCTCGAGGGCCTGCGTGTTCGCAGCCTGTGCCTCGGCGCGGGCTTCGATCGAGCCCAGGCGCACGGTGACGATGGGGGCACCGAAGGTCGGGGCCGACGAGGCGGTGTAGCCGCCGCCGTACACGGAGTGGTCGGCCACGATGCCCTCGGAGTCGCGTTCGAGTCCGATGGCGTCGACGGACACGGCCGACCCGCTGCGCACGGCATAGCGGCCGGCGATGTCACGACCGTCGAGGGTATTGGGCACAAGCACGGCGTCGGGCGCGGTGAGCTCCGCAGCCGCGGCCACGGCATCGAC
>OMJG01000788.1_pt1 | contig 21529 bp, 17 predicted proteins | sample 1646431 | NCBI WGS metagenome assembly OMJG01 (sample SAMN03771674, study PRJEB25209) | food metagenome | isolation source: Cotija cheese | place: Mexico:Jalisco,Michoacan | collected 2011-12-12
CCTCGCGCGAGGTTGCTGGGCCGCCGTCAGGTAGCAATCAGAGGGTGGCGCGGTACGTTGCCTCGTCCATGGCCCCGACCGTCGAGTGGCGGCGGCTGTAGGTGAGATAGACGATGGCGCCGACGGCCATCCACACACCGAAGACGATCCACGTCCGCCCGCCGAGGTTGACCATGAGGAACGCACACGCCACGGCTCCCAGCGCGGGGACGACCGGCCCGAACGGAACCTTGAACGAACGGTCGAGGTCAGGGCGCTTGAAACGCAGGTAGATGACGGCGATATTGACCAGGCAGAACGCGAACAGGGTGCCGATGCTCGTGGCATCGGCGAGTTCGCCGAGCGGAATGAGCGCCGCCGTGACGGCCACGAGGCCGCCGACGATGAGAGTGCCGATCAGGGGAGTGCCGGTGCGCTGGGAGACCACACCGAAGATCTTCGGCACCATGCCGTCCCGTGCCATCGTCAGCAGGATCCGCGACTGACCGTAGAGCACGGTGATGACGACGGAGAAGATCGCGAGCACCGCGGCCACGGCGAAGGCCAGCACCGCGATATTCGACCCGGTGATCTCCTCGACGATCTGCACCAGCGGCGCATGAGCGCCGTCGAACCACTGCCACTGCCGCGCCCCGATCGCTGTGACGGCGACGAGGACGTACATCGAGGTGACGATGAGCATGGAGAAGATGATCGCCCGCGGCAGGTCCCGGCGCGGATTCTTCGCTTCCTCACCGGCCGTGGACGCGGCATCGAAGCCGATATAGGAGAAGAACACGCTGGAAGCGGCTGCGGTGACACCGGCGGCGCCCATCGGCAGCATCGGCGCGAAGTTGCCGGCCTTGAACGCGGTGAACGCCACGACGGCGAAGAAGACGAGGATGCCGATCTTGACGAACACGAGAATGGTGTTGGCGACACCGGATTCGCGGGCGCCGCGCATGAGCAGCACGGTCGCCAGAGCCACGACGACAAGCGCCGAGACGTTGATGATCCCATCCGGATTCTCGGCCAGGCCCGGTCCCGTGGTCAGGGACGCCGGCAGCTCGAGGCCGAAGACGCGCAGGGTCTCGTTGACGTAGTCGGCGGCGCCGACGGCGACCGCGGCGACCGAGACCGCGTATTCGAGGACGAGGCACCAGCCGCAGACCCAGGCGACGCCCTCACCCAGAGTGGCATAGGAATACGAGTAGCTCGACCCGGACACCGGCACCATTCCCGCCATCTCGGCGTAGCTGACCGCCGACAGCAGCGCCGTGATTCCGGCGAGGACGAAGGCGAGCCAGACGGCCGGGCCGGCCACAGGCACTGCCTCGCCGAGGATGACGAGGATTCCCGTGCCCAAGGTGGCCCCGACGCTGATCATCGTCAGCTGAAAGACGCCGAAGGTCCGCCGCAGCCCACCCTGCTGTGCGGACTGCGCATCGGTGTGGGCCTCGGCGGTCATGGCGCTGATCGACTTGCGTCGCCCCAGCTGCCGCAGCACTCCGGTGGGAGTGTGCGTCGGCGGGGTGGGCGGTGTGTGCGAAACGGTCATATGAATATTCTTGCATGGCCATGAATATTGTCTCGCCGGGCTCCCCGTGATCACGGGCGAAACCGTCCCGCGGCGTCGTCGATCTCACACGGCAGAGGTCTCACACGTCGGGGGTGAATCGTCCGTCCTGGGCCATCCAGCCGCCGTCGACGAGCTGCGAGTGGCCGGTGACATAGCTCGATGCGTCCGAGGCGAGGAAGAGGACGGGCCCGGCGATCTCGTGCAGGCGACCCCACCGGCCCAGAGCGGTCTTGTCCGCGTACGCGTCCCACCACTTCCCGTCGGCCTTGATCTGCTGGGTCAGGGGCGTGTCGAAGGGCCCGGGCAGGATCGCATTGACGCGCACGCCCTTGCCTCCGAGCTCACTGGCCATCGTCTTCGTCAGCTGCACCACCCCGGCCTTGGCCGCCGCGTACAGTCCCTGCCCGGGTTCGATGGCCAGTGCCCGGAACGAGGCGTAGGTGACGATCGAGCCGCGACCGCGCTCGCCCATCTCACGGCCGAACCCGCGCATCAGCCGGTAGGTGCCCTTGAGATTGATGTCGATGACCCGGTCGAACTCGTCATCGGAGGTGTCCGTCAGTCGTTTGCGCACATTCGCCCCGGGGGTGATGACGAGAACCTCGGCATCGGCCCATGCGTCCACGAGCGCGTCGACGGACGCCGTGTCCGTGATGTCCACGGCCACCGCCGAGGCGGACCCGGCCCCGGATCCGCCATCCGCGGCACCGTGCGCAGCCGATCCCGTGCGACGGGCGGCGATGAGTTCGGCTGTCTCCTCGGCGCCGGCGAGGTTGAGATCGGCGACGACGACGTGCGCCCCCGCATCGGCCAGCCCGATCGCGCTGGCCTGCCCCAGTCCGGAGCCGGCCCCGACGACGACGGCCGTGCGGCCGCTCAAGTCGAACAGGGACGGGATCGACGGGTTGTTCTCGTTCGTGGGCATCGGCTCGTTCGTCGTCATCGGGAATCCTTCCGGGCGGGGTTCGGTTCCGGAGCGACACCGGTGTCGCTCCGTGGACTTCCAAGGTATGCCCGCCGAGGCGGCCCCGCCGTGCCCGTTTCACCTTGTGGAACATCGGCTGAGGTGGGATCGTCAGAACTTCTCGCTGTCGACGTAGCGGATCTCGTCGGGGAGGTTCGCCAGGTAGTCGACGATGAAGTAGGCGATGGCCTCCATCGTGGGGATGTCGCGTTGGCGGGCGCGAGCCATGGTGCGGCGGTGCTCGGCGAACTCGTAGAAGATCTGCCCGGGTTCGAGTTTGCGGGTGAGGTTCTCCGGGATCGCCTGGATGAGGGGTTTGTACACTTCGTCGAGCCAGCGGCGGGCGGCCTGGGATTCGTCGAGTTCGTCGACTTCGGCGATCTCGGGGGCCGAGCGGAACGAGTCGAGGTCGTTGAGCATCGCCCGCGCCTGGTTCTCGTTGGCACCGATCCCGGTCAGTCGCAGCAGACGCCTCGAATGGTGGTTGGGTTCGACGACCTTCGGGGACACGAGCAGGCTGATGCCGTCGATATCGGTCGTCACGGTCAGTTCGCCGAGGTCGAAGCCCAGGTCGTTGAGGCGGCGGATGCGTTCGTCGATGCGCCAGCGTTCGCTGACGCTGAATTCCTCGACCCGGGTCAGCTCCGCCCACAGGGCGTTGTAGGACTCGCACAGTCGCTCACCGGCCGCGAGCGGATCGGTCTCGGGAGCGACGAGTCCCGCGGCCTGCAGATCGAGGAAGTCCCCGGCGATGTTCATCCGCGCGATCCGCAGGTCCATGTTCCGCTGCCCGTCGGAGAGCTGGTCGTGCAGCTCGCCGGTCTCGGCGTCGACGACATAGGCGGCGTAGGCGTCGGCGTCGCGGCGGAAGAGCGTGTTCGACAGCGACACGTCTCCCCAGTAGAAGCCGACGAGGTGGAGGCGGACGAGCAGGACCGCCAGAGCGTCGACGAGGCGACCGCCGGTGTCCTCGGCCAGGTCCCGGGAGAACAGTGCGCGGTAGGGCAGGGAGAACTCGAGATAGGCGGTGATGAGGGCGCCCTTGAGCGCCTCGCCCGATGCGGTCCGGCGGCCGCCGACGACGGCGCGGGCCTCGACGAGGGGGACATCGAGGTTGCCGAGCGCACCGAGGATGTCGAACTCACGCGTGGCCTGCGCGTCGTCGGTCTCCTTGATCGCAAGCACTTCGTCTCCGATCTCGACATAGCGCACGACATGGCGGGAGATTCCGCGGGGCAGACCGCCCAGCAGCGTCTCCGGCCACTGAGCCAGCGGCAGATGCCAGGGGAGTTCGGCCAGGGCCGCATGATCGGCGTTCCGGACCGTGTGGATCTCCGGTGCGCTCGCGCCGACCGATGCGCCGGCGCCGACCGATGCGGCCGCGCCGACCGACGTCGACGGTGCAGGGTGTGAGGACGGGTCCGGCGGGGGCAGGGTTCCCGGCACGGCTCAGGAGTCCGAGTCGGAGACCGAGGCCGCGAGCGCCTCGGCGAGGTCGGGTGTCTCCACCCCGATCAGCCGTCCGTGGTCGAGGAATGCGATCCGGTCGCCGAGGACCTTCGCGTCCTCGAGATCGGAGGTGGCATAGATCGTCGTCAGCCCGAACTCCTGCTGCAGGCCCTTGATCAGCGACAGGGTCTCCGTCTGCTGCTCGGGGACGAGGTTGACCACGGGCTCGTCCATGATGAGCACCTTGGGGCGGCGGACCACGGCGCGGGCCAGGGCCACGGTCTGGCGCTGCAGCTGAGTGAGGTCGCCGGGAACCGAGTCGAGGATGTCGCTGAACCCGATCTTGTCCATCACGGATTCGACGCGCTCTCGGATCTCATCGGCGGGCAGACCGTCGACGCGCAGCGCGAAGCCGAGATTGTCGCGCACGCTCAGATGCGGGTAGAGCGCGTAGCTCTCCAGCGCCAGGGTGACATCGCGGTCGTTGACGGCGGTGTGGGTGATATCGGCACCGTCGATGAGGATGGTGCCGGTCTTCGGGGTCTCCAGGCCGTGGAGCATCCGCAGGATCGTCGACTTGCCCGACGCGGCGGGGCCGTAGAGGACGAGGAACTCGCCGTCATCGACGAAGAGGTTGAACGGGTGTACGGATTCGGACGTCGTGTTCTCGTAGACATGACTGAGGCCATTCAACGACACCGTTGACATAAGTCCTCCTAAAACTTCTGAATAACTCCGTGAGCAGCTGGTCGTCGGTGACCTGGCAGGGATGCTCAGTCACTCTCATCCTAAGGGGTGGAAGGTTGGGGTGCTCTGTGAATTCGACAATGCGTAGAGTGATTCTCAGCACGCTGGCTGTGCGCCGACGCATACCGCAGCGTCCACCCCGTCGGCTGCGCCGACGCATACCGTGGGGCGAAAGTAGACTGACGTCTATGAAGGTCACGTTGGACGAGGTCGCCGCCCGGGCCGGGGTCTCTCTGGCCACGGTCTCCCGCGTGCTCGGCCGCCGCGGTGCCGTCGCCGAGTCGACCCGGGCGAGGGTGCTGGAGGCGATGAACGAGCTCGGCTATTCGCGGTCGACCCTGCTCCATGATGCGCCGAGGCGGCTCGTGGCCGTCAGCGCCCCCGGCAATCCCGAACATTGGCAGGTCCAGGTCTGCACCCGTGTGACCAAGGCCCTGCAGGATCACGATCTCCTCGTCACCCGTCCGCTGGTCGAGACCGATCCGGAACCGCTGCAGACCGCGATCGACGCCGGCGCCGTAGCTCTGGTGACCACGACGATGACGAGCCTGAACACGGAGATCCCCTGCATCCGCGTCGCCGAACAGTCCGCCGCCGAGGAGGCCGTCACGTCCGGGACTGAAGTTTCCGTGGCGGGTACGCCCGGAACCGGGCCGGGAAGTGCCGATGTCATCGCAGCGCGGCTCGACCTCGGCGGGGGGATGACCACAGCGTTCGAACATCTGCGGGCGATCGGACACCGGAGGATCGGGCTGATCTGCAATGACAGCGGTGAGCTGGCCGTCCAGCTCATCCGCCGCTTCTTGGCCGAACATCCCGCCAGGAATCTCGGGCTCCACCTGGAGGACTGGATCTCACGGGTGCCGAAGTCGTTCTCCGGCGGGTCGCGTGCGGTGCTCGAGCTCAAGGATGCCACGTGCACAGCAGTGATCGTCCAATCGGCTCTGCAGCTGCACGGCGCTCTCCACGGTCTGCGGAATCGGCATCTGCAGGTGCCGCGGGACATGTCGGTCGTCGGGTTCGGCGATTCCCCGACGATGAAGTTCACGGGCCCTCCGGCCACGGTCCTCGGCCTCGACGTTGAGGGACTGTCGAACGCCCTCATCGCGGCGACCCTGCAGACCCTGCGGATCTCGACGACGAGTCTGCCCTCGGTGCCGCCGGTGTTCCGTCCCCGACTCGTCGCCCGAACCTCGACGACGGCGGCCCGCCGATGAACGATCAGCCGCCCGAGCACCGGCACGTCCGCCTCGCCGAGATCGCCGGCACCGCCGGGGTCTCGAGGGCCACCGCCTCACGGGCCCTGCGCGATCCCGAATCGGTCTCGGCCGCCTCTCTCGCGAAGGTGCGGCAGGCGCTGGCGATCCTCGGCGCCACCGGGCAGACCCCGACGACAGGTGCCGGGGACGGTGCCGGTTCGTCGCTCATCGCGCTCATCAAACCCGCGGTGTCCGCGGGCAACGTCGACCCGTATTCGCGGCTGGCGGAGATCCTGACGAACCGGATGTTCGGACTCGGCATCGCCGTCGTCCACATCGAGGCCATCGCCGAACGCAACGAGGCGCTCCTTGAGACCATCCTCGGCAGCGAACACGGCGGACCTGCGATCTCAGGAGCCATCGTCGTCGGCGGTGGTGCCGCCGGTGTGCTCGCGGGGATGCTCGCCGAACGCGGGCTGCCGCTCATCCGCATCTCGAATGCCCGCCACGACGACGGGATCTCGCGCATCTACCTCGATGCGACCGGCGGAATCGAGACCGCAGTGGCCCACCTCGTCCACCTCGGCCACAGACGCATCGGACTCGCAGTGCTGCGCGATTCGGCGGCCCCGGCTCGCATCGCCGGCTTCCGCAGATCGATGGCCGGAATCCTCCACATCCCCGCCACCCGTGATCAGGCCCCCGTCGTCGAGGCCGCCGGCGGAGCCATGGCCGGAGTCGCCGCCGCCGAGGAGCTGCTCGACCTGCGCTGCACCGCCGTCATCGCCTGCGCCCCGTCCCTGTCCTTCGGCCTGCTCGAAGCCGCCCAGCGGCTGCGGCTCGACGTGCCCCGCGACCTGTCCCTGCTCACGGTCGGCGATGTCCCCGACGCCGATGTCGTCCAACCGCCGCTGTCGCAGGTGGTCTACGACTGGGCGACCGTGGCGCAGTCGGCGATCGACGAGATCCGCGCGATGATCGCCGCCGGGCACGCGCGCGTGCACGTCGACTACACGGTCGACCCGGACCTCGTCCTCCGCGCCAGTGCCGTGCCCCCGCAGCGCCGCTGACCTCCGGGTTCGAGCACAATCATCCTCGGCGAGGCGGCCCGACCGAAGCGTCGGAGCCGGACCATCCCGCCGAGGCGGCCCTGTCGTGACGTGGATCCGACCGGTGAGTCGGGTCGAGCGGAGTCCGCCGAGGCGGCCCGACCGTGGCAGTGGACGGCCCTCAATTGTGGACGGTGCGGAGGAATTCCGTGCGTTCGGCAACGAGGCGACCGAGCAGTACGGCCACAGCTGCAGGGTCGGCGATCCGCCACGCAGCGCGAGTCTGCGCGGACCCGACCTTGACGGTCAGACCGGAGTCGAGGACGTGGGAGTCCGTGAGTTCGTCGAGTGCCGCGAAGGCGTCCTCATCGGTGACATCGTCGCCGAGGTAGCCCATTGCCGTCGGTTCGCCGGCGCGGGCGAGCAGCCGGATGCCATCGCCTTTCGTCGCCTGCTTGACGGCGAGTTCGGTGATGTCGTGGCCCTCGATGACACGGATGTCCGGGAACTCCTCGACCACCTCGGTGGCGTGCTCGTGCAGGGCCGCGGCCGCCTCGGGTGCGATTCCGCGAGTATGGACCGTCCGCGAATAGGGTTTGGACTCGATGAGGAAATCCGAGGCCCCGTCGGCATCGCCTGAGCCGTCGGCGGGCAGCGTGTGTTCGAATGCGTCGAGATGAGCATCGATGGCGGCGAGTCTGTCCGCCTCGGCCGCGGTGAGTTCGGGAGGCCGGAACTCAGCAGTGTCGCCGTCACCGTCAGCGTCGATTCCGAGTTCGGCCTCCGCGCCGTGCGAACCGATCAGCCACGCCGAGTCCGGGGCTGCGGACAGCCGGCGCAGGGTCGCGATATCGCGACCGGACACCAGCGCCACCCGCGTGCGCGGCAGGCCGGCGAGCGCCGCGATGGCCGCAGCCGATTCGGGGACCATCCGGGAGGTCGACGGATCGTCTTGCAGGGGTGCGAGCACCCCATCGAAATCCAAGGCCAGCAGCAGCGATTCGGCGGTGGCGAGATCACGCAGGACCACCTCGGCGGGGGTGGAGCGGGCAGGACCGAGCGCGGTCGGCTTCGATGTCACTGTGCTTCTCCTAGCGGGCGGTGGAGATATCGTCTGTCCACTCGGCATCATCGGGTCGCTCGGCGCGATCGGAAGGGGCCGCCGGCACGTCCGGCGGCGGTGCGGTCCGCTTCTTCTGCACCACGGGCTGTTCGGGGACGATGGCCTCGGGATTGTCCTTGATGTGCTCGAGCTCGGCGAGGAAGTTCTTCGACCATCGGCTCACGGTGTCGGTGGCGACCCTCTTGCGCATCTGCTTCATCCGGCGAGTGCGAGTCCTCTCGTCCATCTGCACGGCTTCGAGGATGCCCGCCTTGAGGTCGGCGATGTCGTGGGGATTGACCATCACCGCGCCCTTGAGCTGTTCGGCCGCCCCGGTGAATTCGGAGAGCACGAGGGCGCCGTCGTCGCGCCTCCGGCACGCCACATACTCCTTGGCAACAAGGTTCATTCCGTCGCGCAGAGCGGTCACCAGCATGACATCGGCGGCGAGGAAGAACGCCGTCATCTCATCGCGCGGATAGGAATGGTGGAGGTAGCGCACGGGGATCGACCCCACGTCGACCTGCTCTCCGTTGATCCGCCCGACGGCCAGTTCGACGTCGTGGCGGATGATCTTGTACTGCTCGAGCCGCTCCCGCGACGGGGTCGCGATCTGGATGAGGACAACATCTTCGACATCGAGTCGGCCTTCGGCGAGCAGCTCCCCGAACGCCTTGAGTCGGTGGCGGATGCCCTTCGTGTAGTCCATCCGGTCGACGCCGAGCATGACCACCCGCGGATTGCCGACCTCCTCGCGGATCTGCTTCGCCCTCTCGACGATCTTCGGATCGCGGGCGAGCTCCTCGAGATAGGGAGTGTCGATCGAGATCGGGAACGACTCGGCGCGGACGAGGTGGGCCGGGAGGAAGTCACCCGGCGGAACCGATACCGTCGACCCCTTCGTCGCATATCCCAGACGTCCGCGGACGGCGCGACGGAAGTTCGCTGCGTCCGCCGGCCTCTGGAACCCGATGAGGTCGGCGCCGAGGAGCCCGCGCAGGATCTCGTCGCGCCACGGCAGCTGAGCGAAGAGCTCGTAGGGCGGGAAGGGAATGTGGTTGAAGAACCCGATCGCGAGGTCCGGGCGCAGGCGTCGGACCATCTGCGGGACCAGCTGGAGCTGATAATCGTGGATCCACACGGTCGCGGACTCCGCGGCCACCTCGGTGACCTTGTGCGCGAAGCGCTCATTGACCCGCACATACGCATCCCACCAGGTGCGGTGGTACTCGGGCGGGACGATGACGTCGTGGTAGAGCGGCCACAGCGTGGCGTTGGAAAACCCTTCGTAGTACCTGAGGACATCCTCACTTGTCAGGGTCACCGGGGTCAGGTGCATGCCGTCGATCGTGAAGGGTTCGAAGTCCTCGTCGGCGACGCCCGTCCAGCCGATCCACGCCCCCTCCTGGGCCTTCATCACGGGAGCCACCGCGGTGACCAAACCTCCTGGTGAGGTACGCCATCCGTGGTTCGCATCATGAGGATCACGGTCGACGGGCAGGCGGTTGGCCACGACGACGAAATCGCTGTCGCCGAAGGCGGTGTCGGTGCTGGGCTCGGCAGAGTCGACGGTGCTCATCTGCGCCTCCTCCTTTGTCGGTCCTTGGAATGAACTCTACTCGCTCGACTAGGCTTGGCCAGGTGATGGATCAGGAACTGGGAGGCTACCGCCTCATCGAGGAGCTCGGCTCGGGCGGCATGGGTGTCGTCTACCTCGGTGTCGACGGCGGAAACCACCCGGTCGCCGTCAAGGTCCTCCATCCGCACATCGCCAATGATGAGACCGCGCGCAAGCGTCTGGCTCGCGAGACCCGCACCCTGCGCCGGATCCGCCACCCCCGCATCGCCGAGGTCCTCGACGCGGAGCTCGATTCCGCGCAGCCGTTCATCATCACCGAATTCGTCGACGGGCAGACCCTGTCCGATGATGTCCGTGACAACGGCCCCTTCGCCGAGGATGAGCTCGTCCACTTCGGCCATGCCCTCCTCGACGCCCTCAACGCCGTCCATGATGCCGGCGTCATCCACCGTGACCTCAAACCCGCGAACGTGATGATCATGGACGGAGAGCCGATGGTCATCGACTTCGGCATCGCCCAGGTCGCCGACGAAGTGCGCGTGACCGCCACGGGGTTGGTCATGGGCACCCCCGGCTATCTGTCCCCGGAGATCGCCGACGGCAAGGCCTCGAGTGAGAAGACCGACTGGTGGGGGTGGGCCGCGACGATGGCGTTCGCCGCCACGGGCCGCAACCCCTATGGTTCCGGACCCTTGGAGGCCGTGCTCGGTCGTGTGGCCATGGGCAAATTCGACCTCGACGGGGCGCCGAAGAACTTCGCTCCGCTCATCTCCGCCTGCCTCGACCCGAAGCCCGAACGCCGACCGTCGGGGCAGATGATCCTCGACGCTCTCGTTGACATCGAGTCCGGGCGGATGCCGCAGCTCGGGTCGGGGCCCAGCGGCGGAGCCGGCCCGGGTGGTCCGCAGCGGTCACCGAGCGGAACCGCGGTGATGCCGGCCGTCGATGACGACGGCGGTCGTAAAGTTTCTGGGCACGGTGGTGCCGGGGCCGCTGGGGCAGCGCTCGGGGGTGCGGCTATCGGTGCAGGCACCGGCTACCCGGGAGCCGGACCGTCTGGAGGCGGGCAGCCGCAGTACCCCGGATCCAGCCGGCCCACCAGTCATGCCGGGTCCGGCCACAGTGCGGGGCCCGGCCACAGTGCGGGGCCCGGCTACAGTGCGGGGCCCGGCCAGGGGACGGGCTATGGTCCCGGGCAGATGCATGGCCAGCCCCCGCAGCAGGCGACCGCGCCGCCGATCAGCAACCCCAACGGCGGCATTCAGGCAGGTCCGGGATCGCCGATGGCAGGCGCCGACCTCGGCCGTTCCGGCTTCGTCCAGCCCGGTCAGGGGCAGAACCTCGTCGGGCCGAGCGGTCCCGGTGGTCCGCATGGTCTGGCTCGTCAGGGGCAGTGGGGCGACCGGCCCGGTCCCGGCGGTCAGCTCTTGGGGGCCGGCGGGCAGCCGATGCAGCCAGGCGGGCAGCCGATGCAGCCCGGTGGACAGCCGATGCAACCAGGCGGGCAGCCGATGCAGCCGATGGGATACCGACGGGTGCAGTCGGGCGGCTGGGTCGTCTTCGGACTCGTGGCTCTGGCCGTGGCCGTCATGCCCCTCGGGCCGCTGGTCATCTGCCTCGTCGCTCTGATCTGGTCGGTGCTCGCCCGCACCGGCACGCGTCTGGATCGGAAGGTCCAGCGGTATCGATTCGACCGCGGAACCGATTCGGGCGGGTTCTTCCGGGCGCTCGCCTCGGCGCCGGGGGCCGTGCTGGCCTCGACCCTGACCTCGGTGGCCTCGCTCATCCTGCCGGCGATCGCGGCCGCCGCCGCGCTCGTGCTCACCCGGCTCGACATCGGCGGGATCGTGCCCAGCGGGTCGTCCGAACAATGGTCGGTGTGGGCCGCCGGCGCCGCAGGTTCGCTGGTGCTGTGGGTCGGTCCGGGAGCCTCGAGCCTGCGCTTCGGCTCGCGGCTGCTCGTCTCGGGAGCCACTCGCAACCAGCTCGGCCGCCTCATCGCCGTGGCCGTGATCGCGCTGCTCGTCATCCTCGCGGTCATGGTCATCCAGTCGGGAGCGGCCATGTCCTGGTGGCCGCTGACGATGAACCCCTTCGACTACCTGCCCGGACCGGTGTGAGCCGCGCGGTGTGGCTGCCTGGTCCGGTGCGCGCCGGAAGCTACCGGCGCAGTGTTGAGGTAGTTGAACGTCGTAGTTGAACCTTGAATGTTTCTGGGAGTCGGCGAAGCACCTGTTTCGGTACAGTGGTGCCGTCGGGTCGCGGAAGCCGTCCCGCACTGATCGGGCCTCAGGCCGCACCGATGTCAGACGATCCAACGTGAGGAACAATGGCGAAGAACAACTCCGCGGACGACAAGCGGAACCGCGCACGCGAGAACGCCCGGCAGATCGCGGCGAATCAGGCGAAGAAGGAGAAGACCGCGAAGACGATCCTGTACACCGGGATCGCCGTGGTCGTCGTCGCTGTGCTGGCCGTGGTCGCCGTGCTGGTCTTCCAGCAGAGCAAACCAGCTGTCAGCCCCACGAACTACGTCTCCGACGGAATCACCGTGGGCAAGGACAACACGCTCGTGCAGCCGCTGAAGATGCCCGAGGGTGAGGAGTCGGATCTACCGGCTCCGACCGAGGAGGGCACGAAGGAGGGGGCCGCCACGGTCACCGTCTACCTCGATTTCCAGTGCCCCGGCTGCAAGGCGTTCGAGGAAGGCAATGCGAGCATGCTGCGCAAGCTCGCCGACGAGGGATCGATCGTCGTCAACTACAAGCCGGTGTCGTTCCTCGACCGCATGTCCAGCGGAAACGAGTACTCGACCCGCGCTGCCAACCTCGCCGCCTGCGTCGTCGACAGCCAGCCCGAGGTCGCCATCGACCTGTTCGACGCGCTCTACGCTCAGCAGCCGGAGGAGGGCACCGAAGGCCGCACCGATGAGGAGCTGCTCAAGGTCGCCGAGGACGCCGGTGTCGACACCTCGAAGAAGCTCCAGGCCGACCCCGAGCAGACCGTGAAGTCCTGCGTCACCGACCGGACCTTCGACAAGTTCATCGAGCAGTCGAGCCAGACCGCTCTGGACGACGGAGTCGAAGCCACCCCGTGGGTGCTCATCAACGGCGAGCACACCGACAAGACCAGCGACTCGCAGGCCCTGGCCACCGAGATCCTCAAGGCCACCGGAGAGTTCAAGGGCTGATCGCCCGAGACACCCGGCCGGAGCCGTGTGAGTCACGGTCCTGAGCGATTGAAGGCTGGACCCCGCCGAGGTGGGGTCCGGCCCTCTTCGTCTCCCACCGGTTTTGTGGCCGGGCCCGGCCATGGACTACTATCGTGTAGGCGCGCACGCTCGGTGCGCACCACGCCTCCTTAGCTCAGTTGGTAGAGCACCGCTCTTGTAAAGCGAAGGTCGTCAGTTCGAGTCTGACAGGGGGCTCACCTGACCAGGGCAGACACTCGATTGTCTGCCCTGGTTCTTTGCGTGATGACATTGTTATGACTCGTGGTCCGTTGGAACCAGCGGTACGCGGGGCGTCTTCTTGCCCGGGCGAGGACGGAATCAACACTGCGCTCGCATTCCCACGGGGCACCGCCCTTTTCGCTGCCCGGCTCCAGCTTCGTCCGCCCGGCTCCCGAGTTCCGGACGATCCGTGCGGACTTCGGCCACGAAATCCCGCACGGATCGTCCGGAACTTCACCAGCGACTCGCTCCGACTGAGGTGTGACTCCCAGCAGACGGACTAGCCGGGCTGGCCGGAGCGCTCACTGTGGGCCCACAACGGCGCAGTCTCGGCCGGCCAGCCCACGTCGGAAGACGGGCTGTGCAACCACGATTGCGCCGGACGCCCGTAAGTCCCGCCGGCGGCACATGGATGAGGGGCGCGACAGCGGAGTGGCGATGGCCGAGTGGCAACGGTGGAGGTTGGTGGACGGGCGCAGCGACGGTCGAATGGCAGGCTAGGTCTGGCCGTCGCGTCTGAACACGAGCATGAGGGAGCGCATGCTCAGCACGAAGCCGCCGAAGAGCAGCACGAAGCCGAAGAACGAGTACAGGTGGATGTCCTTCGTCAGCAGCGGACCCTCATCACTGGTGATGAGCATGATCGCTCCCACCACGGCGGCCCCGGCGAGGACGGCGACGATGAGCTGTTGGAACAGGCTGGTGAGGAAGCTGCGGTCGGACGGATTCTCGAGTACACGCATGTTCATCGAGAACCGGCCCTGCTCGAGATCCTCGGTGATCTTATTGATCCGGCGCGGCATGCGGTCGATCATCGGCATCAGCTGCAGAGCCCGGCGCTGCAGCTCATCGGTGATCTTCGTGCCCTTGAGCTTCGACCTCACGAGCCTATTGCCCTCCTTCCGGGACACGGCGACGACGTCGAAGTTCGGATCGATCGTCAGCAGCGCACCTTCCACAGAGGCCATGGCTCGGAAGGCTGCGCTGATCGGCGCCGGCACGGAGAAGCGATGAGCGAGCACGAGGTTGAACAGATCGTCGAAGAGCTTCTGGCCCTGCGTCGCGCGGGTGCCGCCGCCGTAGCGCAGCAGGAGTTCGCCGACGGCGCGCTCGACCTCCCGATCATCGAGCCCGTCGGGACGTCCGAGGAGTTCGATGAGGGCGTCGGTGGCCCCTGCGCTGTCGTTCTGGTCGATGGAATAGAGCATCAGGCCCAGCGACGTCTGCGTGGCCGGGTCGAGTCGTCCGACCGCACCGAAGTCGAGCAGTCCCAGATTCCCTTCGGGAGTGATGAAGATGTTGCCGGCATGCAGATCGGCGTGGAAGATCCCATCACCGATGATCTGCTCGAGCGTGGCACCCAGCAGAGTGGTCGCCAACCGGGACCGTTCGGCATCGCTGAGCCCGGTCAGCAGTGCCCCCGCACGCGAGACCGGCTGTCCGGGCAGCCGGTCCATCACCAGCAGGCGTTCGCCGCTGAGGCCCGGATAGCCGTGCGGAACGGTGACGTCGAACTTGCCCGATCGTGTCAGTGAGGCCTCGATGCCGGCCATGTTGTCCAGTTCGATCCGATAGTCGAGCTCCTCCTCGAGCGTGTTCGCGAATCCTGCGGCCAGCGACTGCACACCCAGGTCCCGCCCCCACGTCGTGGTCTTGTTCAGCCAGCCCGCCAACCGCAGGATGATATCGAGATCCTGTGCGACCTGATTGAGCGCCTTCGGTCGCTGCACCTTGACGATGACCTCCGTGCCGTCGAGCAGAGTCGCCTCATGGACCTGCGCCACCGAGGCGGCCGCCAGCGGCGTGGAGTCGATGCGGGCGAAGACCTCTCCGATCGGCCGACCGAGTCGCTCGGCGATGGCGGGCTCGATGACCGACCACGGTTCGGGGGTCACCTGCGTCTGCAGGGTCTCGAGTTCACGGACGAACACCGGCGGGAGGATGTCTCGGCGGGTCGAGAGCATCTGTCCGAGCTTGACGAAGGTCACCCCCGCCTCGGCGAGGGATTCCTTGAGCGCCCGCGCGGTCTTGACCTCTCGGCCCGGCGAATCCCCGCCGAAGCCGCGCAACTGGGAGCCGAGCCCGTGCCGCACCGCAATGGATACGACCTGGGCATAGCGGCGGGCGCGGCGACGGCGGGACCTCCACCCGAAGAACAGCGACTGCGGGCTCGGCAGGGATCCGGTCGGAAAGGCGGCTTCGAGCATGACGAGGGCGCCGACGCCCAGGGCGAAGATCCACCCGAGGGCGAGCACCATGAATAGCACCGCCACTCCGGGGGAGACGTCGAGGCCGTCGACGTTCTGCCCGGTGCCGGCCCGGTAGAGGTACTGGACGGTCACGGCGACGACGGCGCTCATGACGAGGCCGACGGCCAATGTGCGCGGCCAGCCGGTGGGCACACCGACGACGCGACGGACCACGGTGGCGGCGAACCATGACTGGAGGAAGAGGAAGACGAGTGCGGCCAGGCTCACCAGCGCATATCCGCCGACGTCCAGTGCTTCCATCGATGACTCTCCTGATCCTGGTCGGACTCTCAGCCGTGGGCCGACCCCTGCGGGCCTTCGGCTCCGGCACGCCGGCCCCTACGGGCCTTCAGCATCGGGCCGCCGGCCCCTGCGGGCCTTCGGCATTGAGCTGTCAGCCGAACCTCGTCGAATCGGTCGTGTCCAGCCTAGTCCGTCGGGTCGGTCCGTGCGTGAGTGTGGGCCGTATGCGCGGAGACGTGAGGAGCCGCCCGGAGTCAGTCCGTGCGCGGCGGGTCGAGGCGCCTCCTGCGGCCGGGCAGCCCCACCTGACGGGCCCAGATGAGGATCCACACCGCGCCGAGGAGGGCGAGCAGTCCTGGGAAGAGCACGCCGAATCGCAGGGTAGTCACGGTGATGATGAGGGACAGCAGCGTCGGCCCGCCGAGTTTGCCGCCGTTGTTGAAGATCGCCCAGATGCCGAGGAACCGCGGCCGGCCGACGGCGGGGGAGAGGTCCGCCCCGATCGTCATATTCACGCCCGCTCCGAGGCCGTTGCCGAAGGCCATGACCGCGGCGGCGATGACCATCCCGGCCAGATCCGGCTTGGCGACCATGATGATGAACCCGGTGCCGAAGACGGACAGGCATGCGACGAGGGTCGCGACCCGACCGAGGTGATCCTTGATGTACGCGCCGAGGAACATGACGATGAGTTCGAGTCCGGCGCCGAAGGCGATGATGAGCGAGATCGAGGACTTGTGCAGGCCGATCTCGACGCCCCACAGCTGAACGACGACCGGCTGGGCGGCTCGGGCCGCCGCCAGTGTGATGATCGTGACGCCGGTGAGGACGACCGATTTCCACCGCACATCCAACGGCGGCCGACGATCCGTCTTCCTGCGCCGAGGATGGGGGTCGTCTCCGTGTGCGGGATCGTTCGCTGGGGCGGGGTCGGCCGCCTCGGCGGGGTGAGGACCATCGGCGGGGGAGGGGCCGTCATCGTCGGCACGGGAGGTCGGGGCCGCCTCGGTGCGGTGGGGATGGTCGTCGAAACCGGGGATCTGCGCGATCGGCAGGGCCATGATTGCGATCGCTGCGACGGCGCTGAGCCCGGAGAAGACGAACACGGACCAGATCGGGAAGGCGAGCATGAGACCGGCGCCGATCATCGGCCCGACGAGGTTGCCGACCCGCTGCGTGCCGCCGAGCGCGGTCATCGCCTTGGCGAGATCGGCCGGCGGCATCACCTCGGCGACGACGGCCTGCCGGGCCAGGCTCCATACATCGGAGACCGGGCCGAAGACCATGAGCGCGATCGTGTAGACGAGCAGCGAGTACGGCGAATCCCAGATGAAGGCGGCGACGATGGAGCCGAGCACAACGATGGCCGCGCAGGTGGCCACGGTCATCGCCCGGAAATCGCCGAGGCGGTCGATGAGGATCCCGGCCGGCACCGTGGCCATCAGCGATACGGCCCCCATGATGCCGACGATGGCGGCGGCGAAGGCCTGCGTCGACCCCAGCGAGAGCGCGCCGAGCACGAGGATCGGCATGATCGCACCCAGGCCGACGGCGAAGAGGGCGAACGGCACGAGCACCGGCCACAGGATGGGTTTGAGCACGTGACAAGTTTAGTTGAGGTCGCGGCGGGCCGCCCGCCTCGGATGTGCCGGGTTCTCTATCGGTTCGTCGCCGGACGTGGCACGCTGGAGCCATGGTCTCTCACAACGTCGTCCCATTTCACAGTGTCGTCCCGCCCTATCTCCTCGATGCGATCGCCGAGCGCGGCACCGAGCGGTTCCCGAAGGCCGCGGCCGCCGCGGCCAGCTGTCGGATGTCCGATGAGAGCTGCCGGAATCTGCGCCTGGCGGGTCTGCGGTACACGCCGCCGGCCGATCTCGGCAAGGACGAGACCGCGCTCGCCGCCCCCGGATCGGCAGGGCTGCAGCGCCTCATCCACGATGCGCAGAACACCGAGGTGCTGCCCGGCGAACTCGTCCGTTCCGAGGGCGAAGAGCCCGTCAGCGACGAACCGGTCAACGACGCCTATGACGGGCTCGGCGCTTCATATGCGCTGTTCTCCGAGGTGTTCGGGCGCGATTCGCTCGATGGGGCGGGAATGCCGCTCATGGCCAGCGTCCACTACGGCACGGACTACGACAACGCGTTCTTCGACGGCCGACTCATGGTCTTCGGCGACGGCGACGACGAAGTGTTCACCGGGTTCACCGGTTCGCTGTCGATCATCGGCCACGAACTCTCCCACGGCGTCATCAGCCACACCGCCGACCTCGAGTACTTCGGCCAGCCGGGAGCACTCAACGAGCACTGCGCCGATGTCTTCGGGGCACTCACCCAGCAGCACGATGCCGGACAGAATGCCGAGGACGCGGACTGGCTCATCGGCGCCGGAATCTTCACCCCCGAGATGACCGGCCGTGCCCTACGCTCCATGATCGAACCCGGCACGGCCTATGACGACGACGTCCTCGGCACGGATCCGCAGCCGGCGCATATGAACGACTTCGTCACCACCGACTCCGACAACGGCGGGGTCCACCTCAACTCCGGGATCCCGAACCGTGCCTTCGCGCTCGCAGCCACCGCCGTCGGCGGTCCGGCCTGGGAGAGCGTCGGACAGGTCTGGTACTCCGTCCTCACCGGGTCCGAGATCACGCAGCGCACCGATTTCGCGGAGTTCGCAGAACTCACCATCGCCGAGGCGGCCGACCAATTCGGCACCGGTTCCGACACCCACGATGCGATCGTCTCCGGGTGGGAAGCCGTGGGCATCTCCCACTCCGGATCGGCGCGCGGAAATCAGGGGAGCAGCTGGTGAGCGAGAAGCCGGCCGGGGGCTTCGGGCGTCTGCTCGTCGAACGCTCGGGCGGGATCGGCGGGATGCTGCTCGTCTGGGAAGTCGACATCGACGCGAGCAGTCGGCGCGATGACCTCGGCCCGCGCATCGCCGATCTTCCCTGGTCCGACGACGGGCAGAGAGACGATGCGCCGCAGTCCACGGGTGCCGACCGTTTCGCTTATCTCATCGAGAGCCGGTTCGGGCGAGTGCGCTTCGGCGAATCTCAGATGCCGCCGGAATGGAAGCAACTGGTCGACGAGGTGCGGGACGTCGCCGAACCGCAGAGGCGGCAGCCCGGCTGACCCCTATGCTGGAGGTCATGACCGACACCAACCATGACCCGGGCAGCGACGCTCGGACGACGGCCGAGAAGAACGAACGAGACCTCGAAGCCGGGGTCCACACCGACCTCAAGGAGTCGATGACCTACGGGTCGTATCTCGACCTCGACCGGCTCCTCGGCGCCCAGCACCCCGTCAGCAGTCCCGAACACCACGACGAGCTGCTCTTCATCATCCAGCACCAGACCACGGAGCTGTGGTTCCGGCTCGTCATCCACGAACTCCTCGATGCCCGGCGACTCATCGCCGACGATGAGCTGCAGACCGCGCTCAAGCGCATCGCCCGCGTCAAACACATCCAGAAGACTCTGACCGAGCAGTGGTCCGTGCTCGCCACGCTGACGCCGAGCGAATACGTCGGGTTCCGCGACCAGCTCGGCCGTGCCTCCGGCTTCCAGTCCTGGCAGTACCGGGCCGTGGAGTTCCTGCTCGGCAACAAGAACCGCGCCATGCTCCCGGTCTTCGACGGAGAACCCGAGGCGCGTGCGGCTCTCGAACAGTACTTGGAGGAACCGAGCATCTACGACGAGTTCCTCGCGTGCCTGGCCCGGCGCGGACTTCCGGTGCCGCAGCGGCTGCTCGACCGGGATAAGTCGGTCGCCCACACCTTCGACGAGGAACTGTGCGATGTCTTCCGCATCATCTACGAGAACCCGCAGAAGTACTGGCAGGAATACGAAAGCTGCGAAGAGCTCGTCGACCTCGAGGAGAACTTCCAGATCTGGCGCTACCGGCACATGCGCACGGTGCTGCGGATCATCGGCATGAAACGCGGAACGGGCGGTTCGAGCGGAGTCGGATTCCTGCAGAAGGCGCTCGATCTGACGTTCTTCCCCGAACTCTTCGATATCCGCACCGGCATCGAGAACGGGCCGGGCATCAGCCCCGAAGGGGTCTGAGACGCCGCCCTTCAGCCGAGCAGCAGGTTCCTCACCTGTGGGAAGAACGGAGAATCGGGGTCGATGACATCGGCATGGTTCGCCCCGGCCAGCTCGGTCAGGGCGGCGGGGAAGACTCGGGAGAATTCGACGTCGACGGTGGCATCGGCATCTCCGTGGAGCGAATGCACATCGACGCGCGCCGGGATGAGAGCCGCCCGTGATCGCGGATCGTGGCGCAGATACGCCTGCCGATCATCCTCGGGGCGCGCCCCCATATAGTCCAGCACCGCACCATCCCCGAGGCCTGCCTCGACTTCCCGCAGCAGATCGGTCACCGGCGCCAGAGGGCGCAGACGGATCCGCGGTCCCTCCGCGGGCAGATGCGAGGCCCAGGCGAGGACGAGGCAGCCACCGGCCGAATGCCCCGAGACGATCAGATTCTGCCGTGCCTGTTCGCTGACGCCCCAGCGCGGCAGTTCGGCACACACCGAATCGATGCCCGCGGTGACATCGTCGAGCAGGAGCGGCTGACCGCCGAGCCGTCGATACTCGACGGAGGCGACGAGCACCCCGGACTCGGCCAACGCCCGAGCAAACGGCCGGGCGTGGGCCAGGTCGGTGCGGGGCCGGAAGTAGCCTCCGTGGACGAAGATCACCGTCGCCGAGGCGGCCGCCGGGTCACCGAAGACCTCGACGAACTGCTCGGGGAAGTCCCCGTAGACGTGGCGGAAGGACGGCACCTGGGCGGTCCCGACGGCTGAGAGTTCGGGAATGCGCACGGACTCGACGCTCATCGGTCGGAATCCCGAGGTGCGTTCACCCCACCGGTGCCGCTCTCGTCGGGGCGAGTTCCGCCTGAGTCGGTCAGATCGGCCCCGCCCGACCGGCCGGCCGCGTCGTTCTTCTGGGCACGGTCGACCTCGCGCGAGCGTTCGACGAGGTCACGGACGCGGGTGAGTTCGGGCAGCTTCGGATCGAGGGTGTCACCGGAGGACTGTCCACGCAGTCGGCGACCGACCCATGGGGCCAGGTACTCACGGGCCCACCGCGACTCCTCGCTCATCACCTCGCGGATCGCCCGCGTCGGACGAGCGGGAACGCCGAAGCCCTTGACCGGCAGGGAGCGGCCGCTCTCCAGGGTGGCCAGAGCCTGCTCGGCGACGAGGTGGTGGCCCTTCGTCGACAGGTGGATGCGGTCATCGGCCCACATCTGCGCGGCATAGAGCGACCGCAGCCCCCACAGATCGACCATATGGCAGCCGTGCCGCTGCGCGATCGACCACAGATGAGCGTTGTAGATTCCCACTCGAGGTCGCACGGCACGGATGAGCGGGGTGCTGAACTCGGTGTCGAAGCCATTGCACATGAGCACTTCGATGCCGGCCTCACGCATGGCGATCACAGCACGTTCGAACTTCGCGGCCAGGGCATCGATATCGGCCTTCGGGCGCAGGCAGTCGTTGCCGCCGGCGCACAGGCTCACGAGGTCCGGCTTCATCTCGAGAACCTGCGGCACCTGGTCATCGACGATGCGGTCGAGCAGCCGACCTCGGATGGCCAGATTGGCGTAGGACAGGTCCGGGCTGCCCACTGCGGACTCGGTGAGCATGAGCGCGAGGCGGTCGGTCCACCCGCGGTACCGGTCCTCGGCCCGTGGGTCGGGATCCATCAGACCCTCACTGAACGAGTCTCCGATTGCGACGTATGAGGTGATCGGCTCAAGCATCAGGGATCCTTCTCTCTTCGGACGATGCATCCAGACTATACGCCGCGCCGGACACGTCCTACCCCACGGTAGCCCTCAGAACTACCTGACGGCGGCCCAGCAACCTCGCGTGGACTGGTCCCCAGAAGTTGGACTGCTGTGAGGTCAGCATA
>OMJG01000789.1_pt1 | contig 21499 bp, 17 predicted proteins | sample 1646431 | NCBI WGS metagenome assembly OMJG01 (sample SAMN03771674, study PRJEB25209) | food metagenome | isolation source: Cotija cheese | place: Mexico:Jalisco,Michoacan | collected 2011-12-12
CCGTACGTACGGTGGTGTGGGAGGTCGATAGTGTGAACTATCTCCTACCCGATTTCCGGAGGTTTTGGACCGTCTTCCTCACCTGGTTCAGGAGGCTTTGGGCCATCTTCAGGTTTAGGGCCTTCTGGACCCTCATCAGGTTTTGGTGGTTCCGGAGCTGGTGGTTCTGGACCTTTGTCCGGTTTCGGAGGTTCAGGACCTGGTTCGTGCAATTTTTTCTTGATTTCATCAAGGTCTTCTTTAATGTCGGCGAGTAAGGCATGTTCATCTTTAGCCTGTTCAGCCAGGAAATGAACAGGGCCCGTTGCTTCATGCGGATGGTGGGCACGGTGTAAATTGTGTTTGCCCTTAGCACCTAAGCGTAAAGCAACTGCCGGCAACACGATCGCTGCGTGTACTGCATTGGCAAAGACGATCCCGCCAATAAAACCTAAAACACGAGCATTGTCGATTTTTGTTTTTGTATCTTTCATGAATGACTCCTCCTTGCTGAGCTTTTCAGTGTTAAGACTTAAATAACAAATTAAAATACTAAAAACTTAGTATTCTTTGATACACCTTTATAATAACAAGAAATGGAAGCGGTTAAAAGTAATGTGTAGTGATCGCTGCGAAAAAATAAAGTTAGTTTAAAGTTTTAGAAGTTAAGATTTTGGTCTTATTGTTAACAAAATACCTATTTGGTACACTTATCTATTACGTACATGCTATAATGATTTCGAAATCCACGATGCAACAGAAAAATTAGCTACATACAAAGGGCCTGTTACAGTTGTTTTGTACGAAAACCAGTTTATGTTGAATGGTGTACAGGAGGTCGATATCTTGGATAATTTGGCAATTTTGATCCCTTGTTATAACGAGGGCATAACAATAAAAAAAGTAGTTCAGGATTGTAAAGATTCAACAAAGGAAATTCCGAACACGAATATTTACGTTTACGATAATAATTCATCCGATAACACCGTCGCAGAGGCTACGGCTGCTGGAGCTATTGTTAGACATGAATATCAGCAAGGCAAAGGGAATGTTATTCGACGGATGTTTCGTGAGATCGACGCTAAGTGTTATATCATGTTGGACGGTGACGATACATATCCTACGGATGCTATGCCAGATATGATGAAATTGGTCGTGGATAAGAAGGTCGATATGGTTGTTGGCGATCGTTTATCTTCGAGTTATTTCAACGAAAATCAGAGGCCATTTCATAACTTTGGAAATGTACTGGTACGTGGTGCGATCAACCATTTATTTAAGAGCAATATTCGAGACATTTTGACAGGGTATCGTGCTTTTAGTTTTCAATTCGCTAAGGTTTATTCTGTTCTTGCAAAAGGATTTGATATTGAGACAGAGATGAGTATCTTCGCGGTCGAAAATAATATGGCTGTTGAAAATTATATTATCGATTATAAAGATCGTCCTAAGGGTAGTGAGTCTAAGCTAAATACCTATAGCGATGGTTTTAAGGTTTTACGTAAGGTGTTTTCCTTATACCGTAATTATCATCCGTTTACCTTTTACAGCATTATAGCGCTTCTCTTGATCATCGTAGCGGGAGTGTTTTTTATTCCAAGGGTCTGGTTGCCATACATTGATAGTGGGTTAGTGCGTAACTTGCCCACAATGGTCGTTTGCGGTTTTATGGTCGTGGCGGCTTTGATCCTGTATTCGGCGGGGTTGATACTTGATTCGGTGATTCAAAAAGACAAAGAAGAATTTGAGTTTAGGCTGCAGCAGATCCATGAAGAATTAATGAGAAAAAAAGGATCCTAATATTATGATCAAAGACTTATTTCACAGATACAAATCAATAATTGCCTATTTGTTTTGGGGTGTTGTGACGACCGTTATAAATATTGGCGTCTTTATGTTATGGATCTATCTTGGGGGCAATTACCAAGTCGGAAATGTAGTGGCGTGGGTCTTAACAGTGCTTGTCGCCTATTTTTCAAATAAGTTTTGGGTATTTGGCAGTCGTTATCAAGGACTCAAAGCAATGGCAAGTGAAATGACGTCTTTTTTCTTTTTTAGGGGTGTCACTTTGGTTATGGACATTGTTATTACTTATGTGGGTATCTCCTTATTACATTGGGATCCTTTTATTGTTAAGGTGCTGGATAACATATTTGTGGTCGTTTCAAATTATGTGTTCAGCAAACTTTTTATTTTTAAAAAGAAATAGGTTCTTTATCTATAATTCTGTGACAGAGGGGAATGTTTCAAACTATTATGAAAAGAAAATTAAGTGATTTTTTGGTAGCTCTTTTTTTAACGATCTTTCTTAATAATCGCTTACAGCCGGCACAGATCGACTTAAAAGTCTATCGGCAAATAGATTCACCGGTACTTCAGTTTTTATACCGGTTAGTCGATGATCTTTTTTATCAGGTAAGTAACATTACTGCTGTCGATGGTTTAATACTACTCAGTATTTTTCTTTTACTTACATATTTAGAGAAAGGTGCTCATTGTAAACTTTCCAAATTTCAGCTATTTTTGTCTGCCGTCCTTAGTTTAGGCATTGTTTTAAGTTTTTCATTTAGCTTACCCCTAGGACAAAATGATACGTCTTATTTTTATTTACTGATCAAAAACGGCGTACAAACTATTAAGACTGTATGTACTTTTGTCAGTTGGTTTATTTTTTATAATATACTACAGAAATATTTTGAAATTTTACTCATTAAACTGACGGACCATGTTGATCTAGGTAACTTCGGGAAGAAATCATTTAGTAAAAAGGAAAAGAATTCTCTGAGGAAGAAGTATTTTAAAAACTTCGGCTTGATAGCCTTAATGTGGACGCCATCTATGTGGATCGACTACCCAGGTGTTTTGATTTATGACGGCTTGACTCAGCTTTACCAATTTCACGGTTATGACCCCCTACGGACGGACCATCCTATCTCTTCAACTTTGTTTATCAATTATTTCTTTGACCTTGGCAAATTTTTAGGATCAGCCAAGCTGGGGATCTTCTTAGGTGTTTTAGTGCAAGGGATAATTTTGGCCGGGGCATTTGCAGCAGTAATAACTCTTTTCCAAACTCTGGTCAAAAAACCGGTAATTGGGAAAGTTTTGCTGATTTTAGTCGGCGTGTTGCCCGTCGTTTTGAGTTTCGTACCGCTGGTCACTAAAGATGTTATCTTTTCTGCAGCATTTATCTTGTTTAATTTTTACCTTGGCTATCTATTATTTGATCAACGTCCAAATAAACGTTGGCCAATTTTGTTTAATCTGGTGTTGTGGTCTACGATCGCCATGTTGTTTAGGAAAAACATTATTTATGTGATGATTTTATTTGTCGTATATTCACTGATATTAATAGCATTCCGTAATAATAAGTATGTCAAATTAACTACGGTTTTGGCAGTGGTTTTGTCGATCGTTGTTTTTAAGGGCGTGGACCTAGGTCTGGCGAACGCATACGATGCCAATACTGAGACGCGCAGGAGAGAAGCATTATCTGTGCCCTATCAACAAACAGCCAGGTATATCAAGTATCATCGTTCTGAAATGACAAAAACGGAAAAGAAAAAAATTGATCGAGTGTTGGAAATAGACAATATTGGGAAGAGGTATAATCCGACTTTGTCCAACAATGTCAAACATTACGATAATGAGGATGCCACAAACACAGAGTTAAAAGAGTATTTCCAAACATGGATGTATGAGTTTACGCAGCACCCAGACACATATTTTGAAGCCACGATCCAACAAAATATCTCTTTAATTTCTCCTTTTGATACGAATGGTTATTTTACGCATTTGGATAACGCTTATCGACCAAGCCCTTATATGCGCGGCAGAAACCAGTTCTTGGTCAAAAATAAACTTACGAGTTCTAATTTCACGTGGTCTCTGCAAGAAATAAAGGTCCAATATTTCAAAATGTTTGATCATCTGCCATTAGTTGGGTTACTAGATAACCCTGCTATATATATTATTGGGATCTTCTTTATTTTGGCACTTGCGATCAAGTTTAGATTAAAGAAAACGGCATACTTGTTGACACCGAGTCTTTTCCTACTGTTAACACTTATTGCCGGCCCGATAGTTCAGGGCTATACGCGATATACTGCGATCTTTGCGTTTGTATTTCCGCTATTCCTATTGGCGTTTGTAATAGAAGTCAAGCAAGTTGGTCCCAAGAATTCGATCGAAAGGTGGGCCGAGCTTGACCGCCGTAGAAAAGTAGATAAATGGCTGAAATTTTAAGGAACCAAGTGTGTGGGCTTGTGATACAAAATTATTTTTGTATGAAAAATACTCATCAAAAACGGTCAGACTCTTAAATGTCCAAATAAAAGAAGAGCTGACTTTTTTGAAACACATAATTAAAGAGAAAAACAGCAGTAAAGCGAACGGCTTGGTGTTTGAAGTGGAGTAATAGGTTATGATCGTAAGCAGTTGATACAATTGTCGTGGTTCTTGTCAATTTCTGATTATGGTGAAAATGAAATTGCTACAAACTTGCACCACGAGTATACTGTGTATAATGTAATTTTGATGTAAGAAGTTGACTAAATAAGTTAGTAATAAAAAGATTAGGAGCGAGTATTCGTGGGCGTAATGAAAAAAGAGAATTCAAAACTGCAGCTAATACTATGGGCTGCGGTCATGGGGATCGGAATGGCAGTGATCTTCGCTGCTTTATTCTGGAGTTCTGGTATACCTTTGTTTTGGCTAGCAAAAAAACCATCGCTTTACTACGCTGGTTTTAGGGTCATCCAAAATCTGAGCGGTATTTTTATCAACTTTCTGTTGCTGTTGACCGGCTATATAGTTGCTAAAAGCGGTAAATCCAATTTTCGATTTGTTATCCAGCAGTGGTTAGTGGTCTTTACGTTAGGGGCCATATTATTTGTTATTTTTACATTTGGTTTTCAAAAGACAACACTGCCTAACCTGTATAATACGGTACTTCCTTTGGTTAGGAATGTTTATCCATTATTGACAGGTGTATTCTTGGGACAATTGACCCTGCCATTTTTAAAGACCTTGTTGAGAAATTACGATAGTAAGATGTTGTTTCATGCCTTGCTTTTAGTCGGGGCAGTGCCAACGATCTTTAACAAGAATATTTTTGGTTTAGGCAGTGGGGATACTGCTTTATTTGGACTTTATTTGTTTGTCGTTGGTAGTTTATTGCTTTAAGTAAACATAAACTGATTGTCAAACCATGGTTATGGATGTCCCTTTGCTTAGTGGTCTCCGTTGCGTTGAATATTTTGATGCCATATATTACATATGGTTGGCGAGTTTCGTTGGGTAACGCTGGGCGTTTTACTCAAAATGGTTCAGGTTTTATTTTACTTGCAAGTATCTTTTTGTTTGCTGGTTTGAAAAAGACCTTAAATCAGCTTCAAATCAACTTGATCGGCAAAAAGCAGATCCAGCACATCACACTTTTTACTGTTGGTGTATTGATGATCAGTTCACCTATTATGACGAAGTTTATCAATGAGGTCAATGTCAAACTGCCTTTTGAAACTATTACGCAGAAGATCATTGTAACCTTGATCGAAGCTGTATTGATCGGGATCGTACTGTTTTTGATCGAGAGCTTGTTGAAAGTGATTTTTGATAGAATGGACGTTGGTGCTAAGTACCAAGGTAAAAATATTTTACAAGCAATAGAAATTGCAGGTAAAGATTTCAAAAAGTTCCTGCATTCACGTAACTTTGTGGTGATCGCAACCTTTTACCTTATTTCGTTTCTGTCGCTCTTATTGATGAATGATGCCGTGGTCGTTGACCAAAACACACAGATCCGGATGAACATCTTCACCTATACTTTCTTTACTCGTCAGCAGATGATCTTGATGAACGTCTTGCTTATGTTTGCTATATTCGCGATACTACGTTTGATTTTCATTGGTAGATATTGGGCACCATTTATGATAACTACTTTATTCACCGTTGTCTGGGCGGTTGCTTCTAAGGTCAAACTGATCTTGCGTCAGGAACCGATCTTGCCGGCTGATATGGCTGAGGCTAAGAATATTGGCAGTCTGCTTAACATGATCAACGTCAAATTAGTCATACTTGGTGTCGTGTTAATAGCTGCTTTTGCCGGTTTTGCCATATATATGGAAGTTAAACATCCAGGCAAGAAGTTGCATTTGGGTAAGGCAGTTTTGTTAGCGGCTATTTCGCTGGTTTGCTTAAGTGGCAGCTTTTTTGCCAATACGGCTAATTCACCATCCAAAATAATCCTAGATCTTTTCCATGATAATCGTTTCTTTATCAATCAAACAAATGGTGCAAGGATAAACGGGCCGTTAGTTCAGTTTATCAACAATATTGACGTTGATATTATGGAGAAACCGCAAGGTTATTCGCGTGCCAAAATGCAGCAGATCTACCGTAAGTACAATACTGCTGAAAAAGAGATCAATGCTGGTCGGAAGAATAAGATCTCTGATCAGACAGTGATCATGGCTTTGAGTGAAAGTTTCTCGGATCCGAGAAGAGTACCAGGATTGAAGATCAATAAAGATCCTATGCCATATATTAGGTCTTTGAAGCAAAAAACGACCTCAGGCTTGATGATCAGCGGAGGCTATGGTGGTGGGACTGCCAATATGGAATACATGGTCTTAACAGGCTTTGGTTTGGCAAACTTCTCGCGCACATTGGCTACGCCGTATACGCAGTTAGTTGACTACATGAAAGAAGCACCTTCAGTGGCAAAGAGTTTCAACTATAGTGCTGCGATCCATCCCTACGAGGGTGTTTATTATAATCGGCCAAATGTTTATAAAAAATTTGGCTTTGATAAGTTTGCTTATCTAGGAAGTAAATATCCAATTCGTGACAAACATAAATTGGATAATAGCAACTATTTATCCGATGGTACCGCCTATAATAATGCTGTAGGTCAGATCAAGCAACAAAAGGGTGGTCAGTTGCTCAATTTGATCACTATGCAAAATCATTTGCCTTATAATTCAGGCACTTATAAAGATCGTGGCTTCCGAGCTTCTGGTCCTACAGCAGCAAATGCAGCAGATCGTAGTGAGATCGAAGAATATACGACCGGAATGTCTTATACTGATAAGGCGACAAAATCATTTATCAAAAAGCTCGACCAAATACAAAAGCCAGTTACTTTGGTTTTCTATGGTGACCATTTGCCGGGGATCTATACCGGAGTGTCTCAGTTAAAATATGGCTTGCAAATGCATGAGACTGATTATTTTGTTTATTCAAATAAATATGCCCGCGACCATGGATTTGGTAAGAAGAAGTTGAATAATCAAACAACGAAGATCACCAGTCCGACTGATTTTTATGCAATGGCTATGGAACAAACCAATTCAAAAGTAGATCCATACTCGGCACTCTTAACCAGAGTAATGCATGATTTGCCAACGTTTGGCTCTGCCATCTTCAACGAAAAATATGATTTTGTTGATGCGAATGGCAAGGCAGTTCCAGAAAAGAATTTGTCTAAAAAGCAAAAAGAGCTGGTGCAAGACTACCGTTTGGTCCAGTATGATATGACTACCGGCAAACAATACTTGGCCAAGACAAACTTTTTCAATAAAAAACGTTAACTAGTTGATGTTGTTTCGTTTGTAAGATTTTCTGCGTAGTTGTAAGCTTATATTCTCGCATCTAGCCGCTTTTGTACGTGAGTTTTTCAAACAAACGTGCAAAAGCGGTTTTTGTGTTGCAAATTTAAGCTCGCGGCCAGGTTTGAGTCATAATTGGGCTGTTTAGTGGTTCAGAAGTGGCTTTTGGGCCGTACATTGGGGGGTATCAACGGCTCAGAAGTGGCTTTTGGGCCGTACATCGGGGCAATTAACGGCTCAGAAGTGACTTTTGCGCCATACATCGGGGCAATTAACGGCTCATAATCGACTTTTGGCCACACATCGAAGCGATCAGTGGCTCAGAAGTGACTTTTGCGCCGTACATCAAGACGATCAACGGCTCAAACTAGGCTTTTGGGCCGTACATTGAGGCGATCAACGGCTCATAACTGACTTTTGGACCGTACATTGAGATGATCAACGGCTCAAACTAACCTTTTGCGCCACACATCGAGGCGATCAATGGCTCACATTTCCAAATGGACGTCATTTAGATAAATTTGAAAAGTAAGATCAAGAACTATTCGATATAAATAGCCTGAGTTTAGAGCTTTATCAAAGAATTAGTTAATTTTTGGCCAATAATTTGATAAGGATCATCTTTTTTTGGTAGAATTAATTGTTTGATACGTATTTGGTCAAAACGACCAACTGCTTGGCAGGAAGATAAATTATTAGCTTTTTGAGCTAAGAAAAAGGAATAAATACTTAGCCTTAATTTTGCTAATTGTTAGGGAAATGGGTTCTAATAATAAGGGGAATTTCCAAGTGGTCTGGAAAATGTTAAAAAGGTATAAATCTTTCATTATTTACGTGTTTTGGGGTGGAGTAGCCACCTTGGTAAATATCGGAACTTTTATGTTTGGTTTGAAAATAGGCTGGCATTACCAAACTAGTAATGTTATAGCTTGGCTGTTAGCGGTGTTTGTGACTTACTTTTCGAATAAATTTTTGGTTTTTGATTCTCCTTATAGGGGGATCCCGCAGCTTTTGCGTGGATTGTTTTCTTTCCTAGTTGTTCGTTTATTTGCACTCCTGCTGGATATAATAATTATTTGGTTGGGATTCAAGGTTTTACATTACAACGAACTACTTGTTAAGGTTTTTGATAACACCGTAGTTGGGATCGTAAATTACGTAGTTAGTCGCTGGTTTATTTTCGATGATAAAAATATTTGAATAATCTGTAATAGATACACCGTTGGTTGTGATTTCCAAAGGTGTATTTTTTAGATATCGAGTTTGATCAACAAAACAGTATAGAGGACATTGAACAAATTAAACTTCTTTTCAAGATTTTATACTAAAGCAAAAAATTATCCGTAGATTTTTTAAATTTAAAGTAAGATTGATGAAGAAAAGCGCTACTGCAATTTGAAATATGTGATAATACTCGGAGTGATAAGTAGGTGGTATGTGTGAGAATATGTCAAACGGATATCTTAACTCCTCAAATCGATTGGGGGGCGGACAAAATTATTATTCGTACCAATTCAGAGCTGAATTTGTTGGAATTGGCAAACGATAACGTAAATTTTTATGGAATATATATATCACTATTAAAGCATGACTTCATGCTTTATTTTCATAGTTCAGAAAGATCCTATTTTATCAAGAGAAAGCTGATCTCTAGTATTTGGCAGCGAAGAGACCTTCTATTGGGTGGGCAAACTTTTTATACTGTGGAAGAACCTGTGGCCAAACGAAACGGACAAAAGAATAGGTTGGTGGTGGCATTTTCTTCGATGCCGCTTGATGATGATACTATTTCTCCCAATATTGCCAGCAGGTGTTTTTTTCGCAACTATCCGTCCCTAGCGAAACATTTGCTGCCAAACACTTACCTTATTCGTATCATGGACTGCAATTTAACGTGTGGTAGTTATTACCTTAATACATCTAATTACGATCATTTCGAGACAGATGTTCAAAACATTATCAAAACGAAGGCTTATAATTTGGGAGTTGACCAAGATGATATTGTTTTGTTTGGGATCTCGAAGGGCGGGACCGGAGCTTTATACCATAGTATATTAAGTGATCACCATGCAGTCGCTGTGGATCCACTATTTTCTTTGACCAAATATATTGCCGAGGGAGATTCACACTTCACCCAACAAGAATTTCCGGAAAAATTAACGCCATTATTTAAAAAAGAGATCACACAGCATAACTCAACACGTACTAAAATCATTATCGGTGTACCAACGATCCGCGAGAACTACCAGGAATATGTCCAGCTCGAGCAAGCAGGTATCAGAGTCGTCGATGTTGTTGACGAAGATATCAAGAAGCATGGTGAGATCGGTAGTCGGACTATGATCGAGCAGGTAACTTATATCAATGGAATGTTACTGGGGGACATTTGATATTATTGACAACTAGCGTTAATATTTTAGGTACCTTGTACAATTTAGACTGTGATATTTATAAACTTTTTTAATAAAAATTGCAGTTATTGGCAAAGAATTGTATAGTTTACTATGTGTAAGTTGCGTTTTGTTTAGTAACGCGAAGTTTGAATACGGATGATCCAAAAGTGGAGGACTAACAAATGAAGAGAGTAATTACATACGGGACATTTGATTTGCTGCATTACGGGCATATCGAATTGTTAAAACGCGCAAAAGCTTTAGGAGACTATTTAGTGGTTGCTTTGTCCACAGACGAGTTTAATTTGGAGAGCAAACATAAAAAGTCTTATTTTTCTTATGAGAAAAGAAAGCAGCTTCTTGAGGCTATTAGATATGTCGATCTTGTGATACCAGAGGAAAGCTGGGACCAAAAGGTGTCCGATGTTGAGCTATACCATATCGATACTTTTGTTATGGGTGATGATTGGGTCGGTAAATTTGACTTTATCGAAGAACAAACAGGTGCAAATGTTGTTTATCTACCACGGACCCCTGAGATCTCGACAACTAAGATCAAAGAAGAACTAAAACGTAAGAAGTAAGGAGACGGGCGTCGTAATGGAAAAAAGTGTCGCATTAATTGGATTTAACATCTTTTCTCCGGGTGGGACCACTCGAAGCAACATAAATAACATTCATGACTTTTTGGCCGCCGGGTATCAAGTTGATTATTATAACTTTAGAGAATTTTCACGCATGGATATTGTCAAACTGGCACGCGAGAATAAGTTTTTAGAACAAGCTAATTTTCATGAATTAACGGAGATCAAGGAAGAATTGGTTGGCAAATATGTCTTTATCTGTCGTGAAAATTTCTTTCCTTTGGCTCAATACATTCGTTTCAATTATCCAGACAAGATCTTGATCGGTGAAATGCACGCGCCATTGGCATTAACTGATAAGGCGGACCTTGTCCCTAACTTGAAATATTTTAATTTCGTACGTGTAGCGACAAAATCTGTTCAGGATACTTTAAGAAATGAATATGGCTTTGACCGGACCTACGTGCAAAAGGTCAGTTTGAGCCATTTGAATATTGAACCTTCACCTAGCTTTAAAGAGTCGCGGCGTGATGTCTACGGTAATGCCAATTTTTTGGTTAAATCACGTTTTGATCAAGTTAAGGATATCCCGTATGCGATCAAATTAATGGATAGGTTAGTCAATCAGATGGGGCGGGAAGACTTTCGCTTTTTTGTTAATGGCTATGGTCCCGGGCAAACGATGATCAAGAATTTGATCAAATATTATAATTTGAATGATTTTGTTTTCATGAATGAACGAGAACCTGATAATTATATGTATTTGTCGACGTCCAGACTTGAAACATTAGGTTACTCGATCGCAGAAGAATTTGCATTGGGGCACGCAGTCGTCGCATACTCTGGCGATGATGGGGTAGTTAGAGAAAATTTTGGTACTTTCCAAAACTGTCTGTGGATCACCAAGGACATGGGCGATGATACACAACAGGTGATCCAGTTCGCGGATCAAGAGAATTCAGAGGAAGGCTACCGAGCAAATCTTAACCGTTTGGCTGACTTTACGGATAATTACGTTAAATATTTTGAAGAAAATACTCATATCGTAAATGATGCAACTATGCCTAAAGCGTCAGTCAACTTAGATAAGCTTTTGAATACGATCGAAACGACTTCTTTGGCTGATGAGCTGACTAAATACCGTAAGATATATTATAAGATGAAAAAGATGCCAGTTGTTGGTAAGATCGTTTCTAATGCTGGTTTAAAGTCTGCTGCAATGAAGGTCCTTTCAGCACTTACTGGCAAGGGCAAAGCTAAGGATGAAGTTAAAGTCCAAGTCGACGCGAATAAGTTTTTTGTTGAATCTTTCCATGGAGAGAACTTCTCTGGTGATCCGAAATACTTGGCATTAGCGGTCAAGGAACGGATCCCTGATGCAGAAATATATGTTAGTTGTGCTGATCAGCTAGTTGAAACTGTGGTCAGCAATTACGGCTTTAGGCCTGTTAAAGTGGGTTCTTTAGGATACTTGCAAGCATTTAAGAAATGCAAGTATGTCTTTATCAATGGTAACAGTTTGGATAAAGCCGGCAAACAACCAGAGCAGGTCTTTGTGCAAACATGGCATGGTTTTCCAATGAAAAAAATGGTCAATGATTTGGAAAATAGCAAGCAAAGAAAAGAAGAATCCAATGCTTTTGCACCACGGATGTTGAAGTGGAATTACTTACTGACATCGTCATCTTATAACACGGAGTTATTGACGAGTGCTTTTGATTTGAAGAAAAATCATGAGCTCCAAATTTTAGAGCACGGAACACCAAAAAACACGTACTTGCTAAGAAATAAAGTTAACTCGCTTGAAAAGGATAAGATTTACCAGAAGTACTTTAATAAACCTTATGACTCAGATAAGAAGATCGTACTTTTCTGTCCAACTTGGCGAAAAGATAAGCGTGATAGCGTTTCTGAACTTGATTTACGGCAAGTGATCGATCAGCTGCCCGATAATTATGAATTGATCGTAAAACTGCATCCTTTGGAAAGCGGGTTACGTGAGTATTATAGTGAACTGGACCCTAGGATCAGTTGTTTTTATAATGAGTTGGTCGATATTCAAGAATTATACTTATTGGCTGATGTCTTGATCTCTGACTATTCTTCAGCAATGTTTGATTATTCAGTTTTGAACAAACCGATCATTGTTTTACAGGAAGACGGAGAAAACTATAAGAAAAATATTGGTTGGTATTTTGATATTGAAGAGAAGTGCCACTTGGTCGGTAAAAAATACACCGAAGATGAGCTGGCTGCTGAGGTCATTCGGGATACTACCGAAGATGTTAACTTGGAGTATGATAAATTGATCAAGGAAAAGCTATTAACTAATGAAAATGCTGATGCGACGACGAAAGTCTTGGACGATATTTTGGGTCAAGAATGAAATGCAATTCGCTAAAATCATTGTTTCTCGTGTCTGCTTTTAATAGCTCGAATGAATGAGAATATTTTATGAATTGAGTTAAATAAAAATTATGAAAAAAATTAAAGTTAGTGCAAGATTACTTACAAAAGAGTTTGACTTATATAAAACTCGGAGTGAACAAATAAAAGCTATTTTTGCCTTAAATCGAAATAAGGTTCCTAACTTTTGGGCTTTAAAAGGTGTCAGCTTTGATATTTATGAAGGAGAGGCTGTTGGGATCGTTGGGATCAATGGTTCCGGTAAGTCGACCCTTTCAAATATTATTTCGCGAGTTATCCCACAAACTTCAGGTTCTCTAGAAGTTAACGGTAAGGTTTCGGTAATTGCTATCGGGGCAGGGCTCAACGGCAAATTATCCGGACGTGAAAATATTCGCCTTAAAGCTTTGATGATGGGGCTGACCAATAGAGAAGTTGACCAGGTCGAAGAAGATATTATCGGTTTCGCAGACTTAGGCGCTTTTATTGACCAGCCAGTTAAGAACTACTCCAGTGGTATGCGTTCAAGATTAGGCTTTTCTATTGCCATTCACCAAAACCCTGACATCTTGATCATTGATGAAGCCTTGTCAGTTGGTGACCAAACATTTTATCAGAAATGTATTGAAAAAATGGTTGAGTTTAAGAGTGAAGGTAAAACTATTATTTTTGTCAGCCATGCTTTAGGACAAGTCGAAGCATTATGTGACCGGACGATTTGGATGCACTATGGAGATTTAAAAGAGGACGGTCCGACTAAGGAAGTTCTTGCTCACTATCGTGCATTTACCAAGGAATTTAACGCTTTGTCCGTTGCAGAGCGGCGTAAATATCAACAAGAATACAAGAATAGGCAAACCAATTTTAGTTTACAGAAGTTGGACCAAAGGGTCGAAGAGAAGGAACAAAAAGATAACAGCTTTGAAATTAGTTCTGATCAAAAGACGAGTCTGTTAAAACGGACTAGGACCGGTCAAGGTTTATCGTTTATTTCCTGGGCCGTTTTGGCGATCCTAGCTGTAGCTTGTATTTTTCTAGGGACACACATGGTAACAACTTTTGCCCAGGATCCTAATAATGGGTCTGCTATCAACCAAAAAAAGGTTGCAGCATTGGTCAAGAAGGAAAATAGAGCCGCTAAAAAGGCCAATAAAAATAGTTGGGCCGATACACAGCAGATCAATGGGACTAAGTATCAGTTACAGGACATGTATAGCTTCCAAAAGGGAGATACCATGGAAAAAGTTGCTAAAAAGTACGGTATTTCGCAAAAACAACTAATAAAGGCGAACCCACAAGTTACTGGGCGAATTAAACTTGGTCAGGTACTGTTGATCCCTGCGACAGAAAACTCCAAGCAATAACAAGACCTGTAACGTAATTAAAGGATTTATGGTGGAGATAAAAAATATATGAATGATATGATCGTTGTTTTAAAAGAACAATTTAAAAATATAGGTATGATCGCGAGAGTTTCAAGGTATGAAGAGCGAGCAACATACCAAAGCCATTATCTGGGTATTCTCTGGGAAATATTGAACCCAATGATCCAGGTCGGGATCTACTATCTGATTTTTGGTTTAGGTTTTTATGGTGGGCGTTCAGTCGAAGGTGCACCGTTTATCGTATGGATGATGCTGGGATTATCAGTCTGGATGTTTATGAATACCACTATGTTGGGAACTTCAAATAGTATTTATACTAAGATGTACTTGATCTCAAAGATGAACTTTCCGGTCAGTGTGTTGCCTAGTGTTAATATCGCGGCAAACTTACCAGCGTTCTTTGCGATGTTTGGGGTTTCAGTAATAGTGGCTCTCACTCAAAATGTTATGATCACTGTTAAGTGGGTACAATTCATTTACTTCTTTATTTGTATGATCTCGTTTCTCTTTAGTTTAGGAATCTTTAGTGCTACTATGACAGTGCTTATCCGGGATTACCATATGGTACTTCAGTCAGTATGCCGGGTTTTGCTGTACATTTCAGGAGTAATTTGGAACATTAAGGATGCTAATTTTCCTCCACTTTTGAAAGCTATCCTGGAGTTGAATCCAATTTTTTACATTATTGATGGCTTTAGGAATGCCTTGTTGAATGGAAACTGGTTCTGGGTCGATTATCAACACACGATTTTTTTCTGGGCATTTACTCTCTTGGTGTTCTTTGTCGGAGCGCACTTGCATACTAAGTTTAGGGCACGGTTTGTTGATCTGTCGTAGTTTTCTTTAATTTTATGCAAAAACTGGGGCCTGAATTTACCTTTCCAAACTGCGTGTCTAACTAGGTAATAGGGAGAGAACATGCTATAATACGCCTGTAAACAAAAAGGAAATCATGCGTGAACATGACTTCCTTGAACAAAAGCCGTTTAAGACGGTGGTTAGTTTATAAGTTAAAAATAACCGTAGCCAACCAAGCTAAGACGGTTATTTTTTTGCTCTTTTATCAGCGAAATAACTAAAGTGACCAAGGACAAGGTGAATTGTTTAAAGGCCAACAATAGTTGTAAAGTATCCGCAATGGACAGCCAACTGCTCGTTTCGTCAAAAGTAGGTATTGCTAGAGGTTTAAGCGTAAGCACCCCAAGTTATTGTGTTAATAGCCACCGTCTTAACTTCTTTACTTTTAAAACATATGATAAGTTTCCACACTGGTAGCACCATTACGTTAGCGTAAAGTATTTGTGGGTAGAAATAAAAAAAGAGAAATAACTCTCTGTTACAATAGTAACGACAAAGTAAACCATGAAAGAGAGAGTTATTTCCTAATGAATATTTTACAACAAATGTTAGACAAATTGTGGCTGGATCTTACCCAAAATGGAGAAAAGGTCCTGCACCAAGAACTTGGCTTTGATGACTGGCTTGAACTTACCATGTCTGCAGGACGCAGCTTGTGCTTAAACTTGATCAAATTTTTCTTGGAAGAAGCTGATCGGCAATTCAAAGCGTCCGCGATCCGGCAGCATAAATATACGGTCAAAGCGATCCGTGAAACTACCAAGACGACTTTATACGGTGAGTTCACCCTCAAACGGACCTACTATCAAAGTAAAGACAGTCAGAACTATTTCTTCTGGTTAGATCAGGTGATCGGCTGGCAAAAATATAGCCGGATGACCCTCGGAGTCAAAGCACGGATCTTAGAAAATGTAGCCACACACACTTATCAAGAAGCACTCGAGATGATCCCGCAGGTCGGGATCCATTCCAAAACCGCAGTTATGAAGATCGTGCATCAAGAAGGAACACGGCTGCCCAACGAGCCTGTCTTGAAGCAAAAACATAAAAAAAGACCGATCAAGGCCTTGTTCCTTGAAGCTGATGAAGACCATGTCGCTTATCAGGATAGTACGAATCGTTTTATGAAATTAGTTTATGTTCATGAAGGTTATGACTTGACCCAGCCACGACATCCACTGATCAATCCGCACTACTTCACCGGCAACTATCCCGGTACAGATAACGAGGAATTATGGACAGAAGTCCTGGATTATATCGATGCCAACTATCAGCCGGAGCAGGTCTATTTGAGTGGTGACGGTGCCAAATGGATCAAAAACGGCGCTGCTTTTATCCCCCACTGCACCTTTATCCTAGATCGTTTTCACCTGCGTAAGTATTGTAAAAGAGCGGCTGTCGGGATTGCGGGCTTGGACCGGACTTTGTATCAGTGGGCTCTGGCCGGACAAACGAAGTTCATCCGGGATTATTTTACAGTCCGTTTCAATGATCCCATGGTAACTGCCGGTCAACTTCAAAGTTTGAAACAAGCAGAGAAATACTTGACTAACAATGTCAGCGCCATCAAAGATAACGGTTTGACTGCCTATCATGGGTGTTCAGCTGAAGGTCACATTAGTCATTACCTGTCTCGCCGTTTGAGCTCGCGTCCGCTGGGTTGGAGTTCAGCCGGTGCGCAAGGCGTGGCCCGGACAAGGATCTTTCAGCTTAATGGCGGTAACATCGCCCGCTTTTTACAAGCGGAGCAACGGCAAGCAAGCAAACAAGCAAAAGTGACCAAGTTAGATCGGCGTTTGCATGTCAAACAAAACATTAAAAATAAGTATTATGAACAGACACAAGCCGCCTTCAGCGGGCATCTGCGTGGGCACCGGAGTTTATGGCAACACGGCCTACAGACTGGCTGGTAGTTCCAAGCTGTGTGGCATAAGGTTAGCATTAGGCTGGTGCACTTGTCGCCCAATTTTTATTGGAACAGAGCACGAGACCAGAAAAAAAGCAGCGGGAGCTTTTAACGCGGATATAAGGGGCTGATAAAATATCCCGGCACAGAAGCTGACTAAAAATAATATCGAAATTACTAAAAGCAGAGAAATAAGCTCTTTAAGTAATCACCCACAAAAAGTTGACACTATCGAGACAATTAAGAAAATTTTCAGATATAATAGTTTATGTTAGAATAAAAAGACAGAAATGGTCAACGTTGTTAACGTGGGAGGCGTGAGTATGTCAAGAAACGTTTTGATCTGTGGGAATGATTTGTTAGTGGAAGCAATTTTGCAGCATAATATCGTTCAAGATAAAGAAATTAGTTTTATTTGGTACCAAAAAGATGTTGAGTTTCCGCATTCTGTTCAGGATATTTTGAATTCTGCCGTAATGGCTAAAAATCTACGGCTAACTGCAACGAATACTCCAGAGTGGAATGATATTGATCTTTTGTTGATCGGAAAATCAGAAAGTGCAAGTGAAAAAGATTTGACATTTGAAGAAAGTTTACGTGCTGAAATTCACTGGACTCAACTTCTTATTAATCAGGCTATGGCTAATAATTTTGCCGGCAAAGTTTGCTTTTTAACTGAACACGGTGAGGAACAAGTTTTTTCTGCATTGCGTTTTTCAGGCTTACCTGATAATGCTATTTTTGGTTTAGGGACGTTGCCGTTATCGATGCTGGTTGAAAAAATGATCAGTAATATTTTAAAAATTGATGTGCGTCAGATCCATGTCAGTGTTTTGGGAACATTTGCAGATGCAGTTCCAGCATGGAGTAGAGGGTTAGTGGCAGGAACACCGTTACTGTCTTTGATCGCCCAAGAAAACAGTTTGTTTACTCAAAATGAACTTACAAAAATCGAGGAGCGACTGAAAGAAAGTTCAGAAAAAAGTTTGTTGCCGGTGATTTTAGCTAGTATCGACTGTGTTTTTGAGGCGCTATTTTCATCTTTTGCACAAATTATCCCATTAACACACCAAGTTCAAGTGGATGAGCAAAAAATTGCGATCAGCGAACCGGTTTTATTGTCAACACAAGGAGTTTCACAACTTCCAACTCTTAATTTGTCGGAAGATGAAAAACAGAAATTGGTAGATATTAAAGATCAGGTTTTAAGCCAGATTCAAAGTTTGATGAGTGGAAGATGAACTAATGAATACAGAAAATTATGAATACCCTTTAATGCCGGAATGGGATATTTCTGAAGTTATTATTGCGACAGATTTTTACCAGGCCGTAGAAAAGCTATATACTATTGGTATCAGTCGCGTTGAATTTTTAACAAAATACCAAAGGTTTCAGGAATTAGAGCCGGCAAAAATGACTCAGAAGCAATTAGACAAGAGGTTTGAGACGGCCTCAGGGTATAGTATCTATGCTGCAAGTCAGTATGTTTTGAAAAACGAACAAAAATTTCAGCGTTTCAAAACAAAAAAGGAATGAGTACAATGACTGAACAACAAAAGGAAATTTATCGACAGGTAACAAAATGGTTTCATGAAGCAAGAAATAGAATTTTGGAAGGAAGAGCACGTGGTCTGGATGTACAAAACAAAACGTCACGGCTTGATTTAGTAACAAACATTGATAAGGAAATAGAACGTTTTTTTAGAGAAAAAATCAACGAGAATTTTTCTGATTCAGCTATTTTAGGCGAGGAAGGTAATAAAGCCGACTTTAAATCGTCAAAGGGACTTTTTTGGGTGATCGATCCGATCGATGGTACAATGAACTTCGTTAAACAAGCGGCTGATTTTGCTAGCATGATCGCAATTTATCAGGATCAAAAACCATTATTAGGTTTTATTTATGATGTTATTCATGATCGCTTGTATTGGGGAGGACCGGGGATCGGAGTATATTGCAATAAAGAGCAGTTGCCGGCACCCAAAAACATTCAGTTAAAGGATGGACTGTTAGGTGTCAACGGACCAATGATGCTTACTAATTATCATAATTTACAGGAAGTTATTCGTAAAAGTGCGGGTGCACGGATCTATGGTAGTGCAGGGATCGAATTTATTCATGTTTTGACGGGTCAGTGTGTTGGCTATTTGTCACATTTACGTCCTTGGGATTATGCAGCAGGAAGTATTTTAGCAGAAAGTCTAAATTTGAGTGTGAAAACGATTGACGGCAAGCTCTTAGACGTGGTATCATCAGAAGATGTACTGGTAGCAACAAAAAATGCTTATATTGAAATATCGGCATTGATGTCTGCCAAATGATAGCCGATGACTGTGGCTTCATTGTCACAGCTTTTTTTATGCCAGGTTATGAAAATAATGTCAAAGTTTTCACAAAATCATGAAAAAACAATGATATTTTACCGTAAAGCCTATGAATGAAAGGGAGAACAAATTTTGAAAACACGTGATGATATTCGTAATGTTGCTATTATCGCCCACGTTGACCATGGTAAGACGACTTTAGTTAACGAAATGTTAAAACAATCCGATACACTTGATGAGCATACTCAGATCGGTGATCGTGCGCTTGATTCCAATGATATTGAAAAGGAACGTGGAATCACGATCTTGTCTAAAAATACTGCTGTTCGTTATAAAGACAAACAGATCAATATTTTGGATACACCAGGACATGCCGATTTCGGTGGTGAAGTAGAACGGATCATGAAAATGGTCGATGGTGTTGTCTTAGTAGTTGATGCTTTTGAAGGGACAATGCCACAGACACGTTTTGTTTTAAAGAAAGCTTTTGAGCAGCATTTGACACCGATCGTTGTTATTAACAAGGTTGACCGTCCAGGTGCTCGTCCAGACGAAGTAGTTGATGAAGTTTTGGATCTCTTTATTGAACTCGGAGCGGATGAAGAGCAACTTGATTTCCCAGTGATTTATGCTTCAGCTATGAATGGGACATCTTCATTAGATTCTGATCTTGATACTCAAAAACACACCATGGATCCAATTTTTGATACGATCATTGATACGATTCCTGCACCAATCGATAATTCTGATGAACCATTGCAGTTCCAAGTTGCTATGCTTGACTATAATGAGTTTGTTGGTCGTGTTGGTATTGGCCGTGTCTTCCGTGGAACTATTAAAGTTGGTGATCAAGTTACAGTTATGAAACTGGACGGAAGTCAGCAGAACTTTAGAGTTACTAAACTTTTTGGTTATTTCGGTTTACAACGATTAGAAATAAATGAAGCTCGAGCAGGTGATTTGGTTGCTATTTCAGGAATGGAAGATATTTTCGTTGGTGAAACTATCTGTCCTGTTGATAAGCCAGACGCTTTACCAATTTTACGGATCGACCCACCTACACTACAGATGAACTTTATTACTAATAACTCGCCGTTTGTTGGTCGTGAAGGTGATAAGGTTACTGCACGTAAATTAGAAGATCGGTTGAAATTACAATTACACACTGACGTTTCGTTGCGTGTTGAAGATACAGAATCTCCAGACACATGGGTCGTTTCAGGCCGTGGAGAACTTCACTTATCTATCTTGATCGAAACTTTGCGTCGTGAAGGTTTCGAATTGGCCGTTTCGCGTCCAAGGGTTATTTTGCGCCAGGTCAATGGCAAGTTATCCGAACCATTTGAAAATGTCACGATCGATACGCCTGATGAATATTCTGGTTCGATCATTGATGCTCTTGCTCAACGTAAGGGCGAAATGACTAACATGGAAACAGGTAACAATGGGCAAACTCGTTTGACATTTTCAACACCTACTCGTGGATTGATCGGCTTTGATTCACAATTTCTTTCAATGACGCGTGGATATGGGATCATGAATCATACATTTGCTGAATACAAGCCAGTGATCCGCAACTGGGAGCCCGGTCGTAGAAATGGTGCCCTTGTTTCTATTAATCAAGGTAAGGCAACCACATACGCTATCATGGGTGTTGAAGGTCGTGGGACTATTTTTGTTGATCCCGGTACTGAAATTTATGAAGGTATGATTATTGGTGAATCTTCTCGTGAACGTGATATTTCAGTTAATATTACTAAAGGTAAGAATTTGACCAACGTTCGTCAATCAAGTAAAGATCAAACTGCTTCTATCAAGATGCCAATTCATTTAACTTTGGAAGAGTCTTTGGAATTCTTAAATGAAGATGAATTGTTAGAGATCACACCAGAATCAATCAGATTGCGTAAGAGTATTTTAAATACCAATGCACGTGAAAAAGAAGCAAAAAAAGCAAAAAAAGAAACTAAATAGTCGTTTTTTAAGAGACTGGAATAATTCCGGGTCTAAACTTTTTAGTGTTGATGAGCGTTCATCAGCACTATTTTTGTACAAAA
>OMJG01000790.1_pt1 | contig 21460 bp, 20 predicted proteins | sample 1646431 | NCBI WGS metagenome assembly OMJG01 (sample SAMN03771674, study PRJEB25209) | food metagenome | isolation source: Cotija cheese | place: Mexico:Jalisco,Michoacan | collected 2011-12-12
TCAAGAACAATCAAAAACGGAGATACACGCTCCAATGACTGTTGTTGTGAAAGAATTGCCCCCCTTATTTTTTTAAAAGCCATTAAAGAACAAAAAAATGGATTTGTCGCGCAAAATGAACGTTGGACGATTGAAAATTTAAAAGCTCAATCTAACTTGCCGGATGAAGTGATTAATATGTTAATTCATTATTCATTGGTCGTGTTAAACAATCCATCACTTAATCAAAATATGGTGAATACGATTGCGAATAATTGGGCACAAAATAAAGTGTTTAAAGCATCTGAAGCTTTAAAACAAGTGAAAAACTTCAAACAAGAATCGACTAAGAAAGCAACAAGCAAGAATTATCGTCGAAACTACTCGACAAAACCAACGAGAAAAGAAACATTACCAGACTGGGCGACAGATGACAGTCGAAAAGAAACGCCTCTTTCAGGAGAAGAATTATCTCTGTTAGAGCAACAATTAAAGAAATTTAATCAAGGTGGTGAGTCATCGTGAAACATATTAATCAACAACTGAATCGAACCGTTAATAACCAAAATATTCAAGACCGTCTAGTTAAACTAATGGAAATTGTGCAAAAAGATCAAGATGTTCAAACGTTTATTGCAGAGCATCGTGATCAGTTGACCGATGATGATATTTTAAAAAGTTCAGCTAAACTATATGAGTTTGTCAAAGAAAAAGAAAAATTTCTTACCAATGACGCCAGTATGATTGCGCCAGGATATGAACCAAAATTATTTTTAAATCATCATTTTATCGATGTTACCTATGTACCAACTGAAGAACTATTGAAGAAAAAAGAGTATGAGACCATTCGAAATCGCGTACAAGCCATTTCTATGCCAAAAGACATAAAAGACGCTTCGTTAGATCAATTTAACATTACATCTGAAAGAAAAGAAGCATTGAGCGAAGCCATAATGTTTATGAATGATTACTATGAAAACCCCAAAGAATTTCATCAAGGACTATACTTGTATGGTACATTTGGTGTAGGAAAGACTTATTTGTTAGGAGCTATTGCAAATGGATTAGCAACAAAAGGGATTCGAACGACCATTATCCATTTTCCAACCTTTTGTGTGGAGATGAAGCAATCCATTAAAGATGACAGCGTCGCATCAAAAATTGATACCGTAAAAAAAACACCCATCCTGATGCTGGATGATATCGGGGCTGATTCTATGAGTGCCTGGATACGAGATGATGTATTAGGAGTTATTTTACAATACCGTATGCAAGAAAAACTACCAACCTTTTTTTCTTCTAACTTAGATATGAAACAGTTAGAGGAAGAACACCTTCGTTTTTCACAAAAGGGAGACGATGAACCATTGAAAGCAAAACGTATTATGGAGCGAATTAAGTATCTTTCAAAGCAAATCACCATGATTGGTGAAAACCGCCGATTGGATAATTAAAGTAAACCCTATGATGTTATTAAAAACTGATTGACAAAGGAATTACAGACTAGTATAATTATTTTTGTTGCTTAAGGAGTGATAGAATGAAGTGGGCATTGTCCGAATTAAATAAGTTTAGAGGAAGTCAAGTTGATTTCTTAGAAACAATTGATTTATCAGCCTCTTTAAAGAAAAGAGAACCATCTATTATTGATATTTCTCCAATTAAAGTCAATGGGTTTTTAGAAGTCGATGAGATAGGTTATTATGCTCATATGACGATGGAAACCATTCTTACTGTTCCATCATCTCGTTCGTTAGAACCTGTGGAATTGCCATTAAATCTTCTGATTGATGAAGAATACATGACACCAAAACAGTATGATGCATTGAAAGATGTACCAGAAGATGATAAAAACTTGATAATTATTTTGGAAAAAGATTTGATTGATTTAACAGAAGCAATTGAAGATTTTATCCTATTAAATTTACCATTACAAGTCTTAACAGAAGAAGAAAAGCAATCAACAGAATTACCAAAAGGTGACTTTTGGCAAGTTGTTTCAGAAGATGATATTAAGGTAGAACAAGAAACTGAAGCAGCATCAACCATTGATCCTCGTCTTGCTAAATTATCTGACTTTTTCAAGGAAGATGAGTAGTAGGATTGGAATATATGTGACTTGTCACGTATTTAAGTTAGTAGGGAGGTGTATCTAAATGGCAGTACCAAAAAGAAAAACGTCAAAAGCTCGTAAAAATAGACGTCGTACTCATTACAAATTGTCTGCACCAGGTTTAACAGCTTGCAGTAACTGTGGTGAAATGAGAAAATCTCATCATGTGTGCCCTTCATGTGGTCATTATGATGGAAAAGACGTTATGACTAAAGAAGCATAATTACATTTTTATAGAAAATGTAAAACCGTTAGACTAACCATGGAGTCTAACGGTTTTTTGTTTTTCTTAAACCAAAATTTACTTTGCTTTCTGTCCCTGCTTTGATTCGCTTGATATTATCGCGGTGACGAATAATAATAAATAATGTAATCGCCACAGCAAGTGTGGTTAATAACCAGTTTTGTTCAGCTAAAATAAATGGTGCATAAATTGGTAATACTATAGTAGAAATGGTAATAATAATCGCACTAATCATGCTTGATAAACTAACTGTACTAGTTAAAAATAAAAAGATGATAAACAAACTAGCTGAATAGATGAAAAAAGTCGGTGAATAGGCTAGTAACATCCCAGCGCTTGTCGCCACAGCTTTACCACCTTTAAAGTGTCCAAATATTGGAAAAGTATGTCCCAATATCGCGGCGACACCAAACCACAATGGATCAATTGATAAACCAAACCACATTGGTAAACAAGTTGCTACCGTTCCTTTTAGGATATCCATAAATAATACGGCTGTTCCAGCTCGTTTTCCTAATACACGGAAAGTATTGGTTGTCCCAGTATTACCACTACCAAATTCTCTAATATCTTTATGATAAAAAATCTTGCCAATCCAAACCCCTGATTGTATCGAGCCTAACAAGTAGGCTAATATAAATAACGAAATAGTTTTCACGTTGTATCCTCCTTAAGGTCAGTCATTATTTTACCATGAAATATACGGGTGAACAATTGAGAGAGGCACTTTAAAGGAAGTAAATGGTAAATTTTGTTATAATTGACCTATAAAATAGGGAGGTCATTAATATGGCATATAAAGATTTAGGCGACAAAAAAGTAAAAGAGATTTTAACTAATGCAAAGACTATCGCAGTTGTTGGTCTAAGTGATAATCCTGAAAAAACAAGTTACCGTGTAGCAGAAGTCATGCAAAATGCTGGATATAAGATTATTCCAGTTAATCCAATGAAAGAAGGGAAAACAATTTTAGGTGAAAAAGTCTATCCTTCTATTGAATCAGTTGATCAATCAATTGATATTGTCGATGTCTTTAGACCAAGTTCAGCATTAGTTGATGTGGCGAAAGATTTCTTAAAATCAGATGCACCCGTTTTTTGGGCACAACTAGGAATAGAAAATGATGAAGCAGCTGACCTTTTATATGATAGCGGGATAACAGATGTTATCATGAATCGCTGTATTAAAATCGAATTACAAAAATAAAAAACAAGTGCATTTTTGCACTTGTTTTTTTAATCTTCCTTTACCGTTAATTTAATGTAAAAGTAAGGTAAAATATTCGTTTTTAAGACATTTTTTTGTAAATGTAATTGCTTTTATATTGTTAAATGCTATAATTTAAGAGTGTTCAAGTATGTGAATACAGACGATTAAAAGGAGGAACGAGTGTTGTTTAAAAAAGTTGTGAAGTATACAGGTCTAGTTGCATTGGTAGCAACTTTAGGCGCATGTGGTAGCGATTCTGCTAAAGATAAAGGTAGCGAATCAAGTAAAGGTAAGGATGACAAAACCATTGAAACATTATCAGTTGGTTTTGTCCCATCAAGAGATCCAGAGGAAATTGTTTCAGCAACAGAACCTCTGAAAGAATTAATGCAAAAAGAGTTAAAAGAACAAGGATACGATGTTAAAAAAATCGATATCACTGTTGGAACTAACTTTGAAGCTGTTGGTGAGTCACTAGATTCAGGTACACTTGACATTGGATTTATTCCAGGTGGTACATATGTATTATATGATCAAGGGGCAGAACCTATCTTAACTGCAACACGTTCTGGATTGTCAATCGACTCAGACGAAGCAAAAGTTTGGAATGAAAATAAACCAACTGAGCCAACTGACAAACAAGTTGATTCTTACCGTGCGTTAATGATTGCTGGACCATCTTCAAAAGGCCAAGCAGTTGCTGATAAAGTAAATAAAGGTGAAAAAGTATCATGGGATGATTTAAATAACCTTTCATGGAGTGTGATGAGTTCATCTTCTCCAGCTGGATATATTTACCCAAGTCTATGGTTAAACGAAAACTACGACAAAAAAATCACTGATTTAAAAAATATCGTTCAATCAGATTCTTACGGTAGTGCCTTTGCTCGTTTAGCTTCAGGTCAAGTTGATGTGGTATTAACTTATGCTGATGCTCGTCGTGACAATGAAGAAAACTGGAAAAAAGAGTTTAGCCGCAACAAATCTATCTGGGATGAAACAAACGTTATTGGTGTAACACCAGCGATTTATAACGATACTATCTCAGTAAGTAAAAACTCAAAAACAATGACAGATGATTTGAAAAAAGCGTTACAAAAATCATTTATCAACATCGCTAAAACAGATGAAGGTAAAAAAGTTATCGGTATCTACAGTCATGAAGGATATGTCGAAGCAAATCCTAAAGACTATGATAATGAACGAAAAGCACAAAAATTAGTTCAAGACGCTAAATAAATTTAAGAAAAACGACACGTCAAACTGCGATCATCTCTTTTGATGATGGCAGTTTGTTTTTAGAAAGGATTTTAAGATGATAAAGTTTGATAATGTCCAAATGGTTTATCCAAATGGTTATGTGGGATTAAAAGATATTGATTTAGAAATTGAACAAGGTGAGTTTGTTGCAATCATCGGACTATCAGGAGCAGGTAAATCAACCTTAATTCGTTGCGTCAACCGTATGCATGACATTACAGAAGGAACATTGATGGTTAATGAGACAAACGTTGGCAAAATTAAAGGAAAAGAAATTAGAGAGTTTCGTCGTCAAATTGGAATGATTTTCCAATCATTTAATTTGATTACTCGTGCAACTGTATTAAAAAATGTCATGATTTCGTCTGTTCCAGAACTTCCTTGGTGGAGACGTGTGTTTGGTATTTTTCCAGAAGACGTCAAAGTGACAGCTTTAGAGTCTCTTGATAACGTTGGAATTTTAGACAAAGCGTTTGTCAGAGTGGATCAACTATCTGGTGGGCAACAACAACGTGTGGCCTTAGCTAGAACACTCGCCAGTCATCCTGAAGTGATATTAGCCGATGAGCCAGTTGCCGCTCTTGATCCTGTCACAGCAAAAACGGTCATGGATGATTTTAAACGCATTAACAAAGATTTAAATATTTCCGTATTAATTAATATTCACCATGTTGATTTGGCATTAGAATATGCTGATCGAGTGATTGGAATTAGACAAGGACAAATCGTGTATGATGGTCCATCAAAAGACGTGACAGAAGATGTGTTATCAACCATTTATGATGGGGATAAGAAAGGAGAGTAACCATGCGTAAAAAAACGATCACTTTGCCGAATGGAAAACAAGTCGTTCAAAAAGCATCTTACACTCCGCTCATTGTGTTATTGGTTCTTATTTTCATGTACATCTCTATACAAGTAACACAATTTAACTTCACGCAATTACTAACTCGTGGCGATCAGTTTTTTGTGATGCTAAAAGCTATGTTTCCACCTAAAATGGACTTTTTAAGTAAAGTTTGGACACCACTGTTTGACACGATTAAAATGTCACTCTTAGGGTCACTTATTGGGGCATTATTAGCTGTTCCATTTGCTATATTGGCTTCTAATAATATTGTAAAAAACCGCTTTGTTTCGTCATTATTCAAATTGATTTTAAGTTTCTTACGAACATTACCAACGATTGTTATTGCATTAATCGCAACCTTTGTATTTGGTTTAGGAACAATGGCAGGAACTGTTGCTATTTTTATTTTTACTATCTCTTATGTTGGTAAATTAACGTACGAACAAATCGAATCACTTGATATGTCGACATTTGAAGCACTAGAATCGATGGGACTAACTCGTTTGCAAGCCTTTCGTTATAGTGTGATTCCGGCTATTTTACCATCTTATCTATCGACATCTTTATTTAACTTCGAAGGAAACTTACGATATGCCTCCATTTTAGGGTATGTTGGAGCCGGTGGGTTAGGTATCTTGTTGAATGAACAATTGGGTTGGCGTGATTATGGAAATGTTGGGACGATTTTAGTGGTCTTAGTTATCACTGTTGGCATCATCGAAACAATCAGTGAATATTTCCGCAAAAAATTACAATAGAAAAGGAAGACATATATGAATCAACGTATTTTAACTGAATTAAACAAAGAACCAAATAAGACAAAGCAATACGTTATTTTAGTAGCTGTCTTGCTTGGGGCGTTTATCTGGTCATTGTCAGCGTTAAATTTTAACGCGATGGACGAAGGTGGCGGCAAAATCGCTGCAAACATCCTTAAAGGGATTGTTCAACCAGATACCAATCTATTATTTAACGGCACAAAACAAGGTGTCCCTTACTTGCTATTTGAAACAATTTGTATTGCCTTTTTAGGAACGATTTTTGGGGCGATTTTATCGATTCCTATCGCTTTTTTAATGGCACCAAGTATTATGCCAAAACCAGTTTATCTATTCATGAGAGCTTTTGTAGTTGTCATTAGAACGATTCCAGCATTAGTCTATGGGTTAATGTTTATCCGTGTGACTGGACCTGGTCCATTTGCCGGTGTGATGACTATGTCTCTTACCTCGATTGGAATGGTATCAAAATTATATGTAGATGTTATTGAAGAAATTGATACAGGTATTTTAGAATCAATGGATTCTTTTGGGTGTACAACGTTTGAAAAAATTCGTTTTGGGATTATCCCACAATTAATTGCTAACTTTACCTCAATTACTATCTATCGTTTCGATATGAACTTGCGTGATGCAACAATTTTAGGGCTAGTAGGAGCTGGAGGTATTGGAGCGCCGCTTATTTTTGCGATGAACTCATATCGTTGGAATCAAGTTGGCTCAATTTTAATTGGATTAATCGTGTTAATCTTAATTGTTGAAGTCGTATCAAATTATTTGAGAGGAAAATTAGTCAATGGATAAGATAACAATTCTTTCTACCAGTGATACACATGGTTATTTATACCCGACAGATTTTAGAGCAGTCAATCAAGATTTGTCATTTGGGTTATCAAAAGCCGTTACAGCCATTAAAGATGAACAGGCTAAACAAGATGGGACTGTTGTATTAATCGACAATGGCGACTTTTTACAAGGTTCACCGATGAGTTACTATCTGTCGAAACAAAAGAATAGTAAACAAGTCGCTGATATCATGAATTCAGTTGGCTATGATGTGGGTGTTCTTGGTAACCATGAGTTTAATTATGGGGTTGAGTACTTACTTGATACAGTGAGTCAACTGAACTACCCAATCGTTTGTGCGAATATTTTAAATGATAAAAATGAGCCACTAACAGGGCAGGCCTATGTGATTCTTGAAAAAGATGGGTTGAAAATTGCGGTGTTAGGACTGACAACACCCTATATTCCAAATTGGGAACAACCTGAAACAATTAAAGGCTTAACTTTTTTATCGGCACTTGAAACAGCAAAAAAATATGTTCCGAAACTTAAAGGAGAAGCTGATATTGTCATTGTGAGTTATCATGGTGGGTTTGAAAAAGATTTGCAGACTGGTGAAGCAACTGAAAACTTAACAGGGGAAAACGAAGGCTATGATATCGTGACCCAAGTTGAGGGAATTGATGCGTTTGTTACTGGTCATCAACACCGAGTGATGGCAGAAAAAGTCAACGACACACCTGTTACCCAACCAGGGGACAAAGCCAAGCATGTTGGAAAAATGACCTTGATATTAGATGATCATAAACAAGTGACTGACTCATCAGCTGAGTTATTATCAATGTCTGACTATGATGCCGATAAAGACATTGTCGATACATTTAAGCCAGTCTTAGATACTGTCGAAGATTGGTTGGATCAACCACTTGGACACATAGATGGAGACATGACGATTACTGATCCGATGAGTGTTCGAATCAATGGGCATGCCTACATTGAATTCATTCAAGACGTGCAGATGGATGCGACTGGCGTTGATATCTCTGGAACAGCACTGTTTGATAATGACAGTAAAGGATTCCAGTCTGATGTGACCATGCGTGATATTGTGACAAACTATATTTATCCAAATACTTTAGCTGTGCTTACTGTTTCAGGGCAAGATTTGAAAGATGCCCTTGAACAAAGTGCTGAGTATTTTGCTCTTAATGAGGATGACGAAATTGTCGTGAGTGACAAATTTTTATATCCTAAAACCGAGCATTACAACTATGATATGTATAGTGGTGTTGGGTATAAAGTTATCGTATCAAATCCTGTAGGGCAACGTGTTGTTGAACTGAGTTACAAAGGCAAACCAATCAAGATGGATGATTCACTAGATATTGTCATTAATCAATATCGTGCAGTAGGTGGCGGAAATTACGCAATGTTTGATGCGTCAAAAATCATCAAAGAAGTCACAGTTGATATGACCGAGCTTATTTCCAACTTTTTACAAACACATCCAACTTATCAAGCAAAAACAGAATTTGATTTTAAAGTAGAAAAATAAAACTTAACCTTATCATTCTTAAAATTTTAATGATACATCTTTACCGGCTAGCTAACACTAGTCGGTATTTTTGTGTTAATGACTTATCTTTGACACGATTGTTAAATTTAGTTATACTTGGTTTAACAAACCATTAGGAGATGAAAATCATGGAAACAGTCGCTCGAAAAATTGGCAATTCTGTTGGTGCTATTTTTCCTAAAGATATTTCTCCAGAAGTAGGAGATACGTTTACTATTACTAAAGTTGGAGAGGCCTATATTTTAAAACCTAAAAAAGAAGACATTTTTAAACATGCAGATGATTGGGCAGGATTTAGAGATTCTGTGGTACAAGAAGATGCCGAGTGGGATATTATGATGTCTAAAGGGAACGAACACTAAATGGATACGCCAAAACAGAAAGATATTGTTTGGATGGACTTTGATCCATCAAAAGGTAAAGAAATTAAAAAACGTCGACCAGCTTTAGTTGTGAGTCGCGATGAGTTTAATCAGCATACGGGTTTTTGTTTGGTGTGCCCCATCACGTCAACAAATAGAGACTTTTCTACCTATGTGACGATTAAGCAACCACAACAAGTAGAAGGTGAGATTGTGACTCATCAGTTGAGATCGATTGATTTTACCAAACGTCATTTAGAAAAAATCGAGCAATGTGACATATTGACCTGGTTAGAGGTTGTCGAGGTCATAGATATGTTTATATAACATCTAAGAAAACTTATCTTTATAGGTAGGTTTTTCTTTTTTTAAATTAGGTGTTAAGTAACGTCATTGGAAGGTGCGTCATCCACCTATTGCAAAAGGTATCACCCTTTTATTTGGTAAGGGGAAACAGTCAACTTATATTGGAACATTGCATCATGACATAATAGAAATAGACCAGGATTTGAGAGGATTGAGATAAACGGAGAAGGACTCGTTCAACTAACGGTTAATGAAGACAGTGTGCCTGACTACACCGTCTCAATCAAAGGCAATGACTTGACAAATAGTTACACACCAGGAAAAACCAGTGTCACTGTATCAAAATATTGGAATGACTCAAACAACCAAGATGGTATTCGTCCACAAGATATTAGTGTTCAACTTTACGCCAATGGCAAAGAATCAGGTAAACCCGTGACACTAAACGAAGGTAACAAGTGGCAATATACTTGGAAAGAGTTAGATGAAAAGAAAAATGGTAAAACTATTGAGTATATAGTAAAAGAAGTGGATGTACCAGAAGGTTATACTGCTACTGTCACAGATAATGGTAAAGGACATATTACTTTGACAAACTCTCACAATGTATCAAAAGTACCTGGAACTAATGGAAGTGGTACAACAAGTAGAAATGGTACAACAAATAATAATAAACCGAATTTACCAAGTACAGGTGAAGATCATTCGATGAGCCCTATTTTCCATGGAGCAGGCATATTATTAATGTCAATGGGTGCTTTTTATATTAGAAGAAAACACTAAAATTTATTTTTATAAAAACATCAATTTATGATGAGTGGAAATCTCGTCATAGATTGGTGTTTTTGTTTTTGAAACGATTAATACCCAAAAACATCATGAGTACGTATAAAAGAAGAAATAACGATTTCTGATAATAATCTATTAAATTAGCTACCTGTATAGTAATATATAGGTAGATTATTTTTTATTAAAGAAACGAGAAAGAGGTTAAAAATAATGGCTTTATCAAGCGAACAGAAAACAAAAATGTGGGATATGCTTAATCAAACTAGAGGACAAATCGGTCTAACAGCTTATAAAGATTACATATTTGGCATCTTATTTTATAAATATTTATCTGAAAAAAGTACAAAGTGGTTAGAAAAAGTTCTTCGTGGCGACGAAACGTGGGAAAGCGTTTTTACAGAAGATAGCCAAAGAGCAATGGACTATATGAAACAAAATTTAGGTTATGCCATTCAGCCAGGAGACTTTTTTAGTGATTGGCAGCAAGCAATCGATGAAGACCGTTTTAATATTAGTATGATGAGTGATACATTTGGACGATTTAACCAACAAATTGCTTTTGAAGCGAAAGCAGATTTTGAAGGGATTTTTGATGGTATGCGTTTTGATAGTGCTGACTTAGGGTCGAATGCACAATCTCGTTCAAGTGTCATGATGTCAATGATAGAGTTATTGTCCGCTCCTGAATTTGATTTATCTGGTGATGGGGATACGATTTCGGATATCTATGAATATTTGGTTGCTCAATTTGCGACAGTATTAGCGTCTGATATGGGACAATACTATACGCCAAAAGAAATATCAAACGTGATGGCACGTATTTTAACTCATGGCCATGAAGATAAAGAAAGCTTTTCAATTTATGATCCAACTGTTGGATCAGCGTCACTCCTTTTAACAACGGCGAGTTACATGAAACACTCTGATAAACGTGGAGTGATTAAATATTTTGGTCAAGAACGTGATGCAACGCCGTATCGTTTGGCTCGTATGAACTTGATGATGCATGGTGTGGAGTACAATGATATTAATATCAAGCATGCTGACACACTAGAAAGTGATTGGCCAGATGGGGTTGTGGATGGAAAAGATAGCCCAAGAATGTTCAACGCTGTCATGGCAAATCCACCCTATTCAGCTCATTGGGATAACAAAGAGCGAGAAGATGACCCACGTTGGCGCGAATATGGTGTCGCACCGAAAACAAAAGCCGATTATGCGTTCTTGCTACATTGTTTGTATCATTTGGACGATAGTGGACGTATGGCGATTATTTTACCACACGGCGTTCTATTTCGTGGTGGTGCAGAGGGACGTATTCGCAAAGCATTGATTGACAAGCATCAGATTGAGGCAGTCATCGGTTTTCCTGACAAGCTATTTTTAAATACATCTATCCCTGTTAGTGTGATTATTTTGAAAAAACACCGTCAAGAATCAGATATTTTATTTGTTGACGCAAGTAAAGAGTTTGAAAAAGTAAAAAGTCAAAATAAATTGCGAGCAGAAGATATTGAAAAAATTGTTTCAACAGTCATAGAAAGAAAAGAAATTGAGAAATACTCTAGCTTAGCAACCCTTGAAGAAATCAAAGAAAATGACTACAACTTAAACATTCCCCGTTATGTTGATACTTTTGAAGAAGAAGAACCTATCGACATTGATAAAGTGGCAACAGAGTTACTAGATATCGAAACAGAGTTACAAGATAGCCAAGCTAGTCTGATGAGCATGCTACAAGAACTTGTTGCAACAAATGATGATACTAAACAACAACTAGATAACAGTGCTAGTAAATTATCTAAGATATGGGGTAATGCAAAGGAGACAATTCACGATGGTAAATAAGTTAATGCCAAGTATTCGTTTCGTAGGATTTACAGATGCTTGGGAACAGCGTAAGTTGGGAGAACTTGCAGATATTGTTCGTGGTGCGTCACCAAGACCGATTCAAGACCCTAAGTGGTTTGATGATAATTCCGAGGTTGGTTGGTTACGAATTTCTGATGTTACAGAACAAAATGGACGTATTTACAATTTAGAACAAAAAATATCTAAAGCCGGAGAAGAAAAAACACGAGTATTAACTGAGCCACATTTGTTATTAAGTATTGCAGCAACAGTTGGTAAACCAGTAGTTAATTATGTTAAAACAGGTGTTCATGATGGATTTTTGATTTTTCTAAATCCTAAATTCCATCAAGAATTTTTATTTCAATGGTTAGAAAGGTTTAGACCATTTTGGCAAAAATATGGACAACCTGGCAGTCAAGTGAATTTAAATTCTGAATTAGTTAAAAATCAAGATATTTTGATACCTAGCATTGAAGAACAAGAACAAGTCGGCAACTTCTTCAAACAGTTAGATGATACTATCGCTCTTCATCAGCGTAAGTTAGATTTATTGAAAGAACAGAAAAAAGGATTCTTACAAAAAATGTTCCCTAAAAAAGATGAAGTAGTACCTGAAATTCGTTTTGCAGGATTTACTGACGCTTGGGAACAGCGTAAGTTGGGGGAAATAGCAGATATTATTGGTGGTGGAACCCCTAGTACAAGTGTTCCGGAGTATTGGAATGGTGATATAGATTGGTATGCTCCCGCAGAAATTGGGAATAAAATATTCCTTAATAACAGTGAAAGAAAAATTACAAATATTGGGCTACAAAAAAGCTCGGCTAGGCTATTACCCGTTGGAACAGTTTTGTTTACATCCCGTGCTGGTATTGGTAACACAGCAATTCTTTTAAAAGAGGGGACAACTAATCAAGGTTTTCAATCTATAGTACCTAAAAAAAATATACTTGATACTTATTTTATTTTCTCAAGAACTGATGAATTAAAGAGATATGGTGAGATTGCAGGTGCTGGATCAACATTTGTTGAGGTTTCTGGTAAACAAATGTCTAAAATGAATATTTTAATCCCTAAAATTGAAGAACAAACCAAAATCGGCAACTTCTTCAAACAACTAGATGAAACTATCGCACTTCATCAGAGTAAGTTAGATTTATTGAAAGAATTGAAAAAAGGGTATCTGCAAAAAATGTTTGTTTAAGGTAGTAAAGGAGGGATACAATGGCGGAGGATAAATTTGAAAAAGCACTGATAAAGAAGTTGGAGTCTGAAGGATGGACGTACCGGAAAGATTTGTCAGGTGTTAGTACTAAAAAATTAGAAGAACACTGGCGTGATATTTTAAATGAAGTCAATGCCCCAAAACTAAATGGAGTGTCGCTATCAGATATTGAGTTTGGGTTAATTATGCAAGAACTTCAACGAATCAAAACGCCATATGACGCCCAGTTATTACTTGTTGGTGCTGGGGGAGTTGGTTCGATTCCTATCACACGAGATGATGGATCAAACTTGGAAGTCGAGATTTTCTTTGAAGATGATGTAGCTGGCGGGAGATCACGATATGAAATAGTCAATCAAGTTCATTTTACTGAACTTCCTACTGCTTTGACGACCAAGAGAATCATTGATTTGATGTTACTGATTAATGGTTTGCCAGTTGCTCATGTAGAGTTAAAAGATGAGCATTTACAAAATCAGTGGAGTGCGTTTGAGCAATTAAAAGGTTATCACGGAGATGGCATGTATACAGGACTGTTTTCATTTGTTCAAGTGCAATTTATCATGAGTCAACATGCAGCTCATTATATGGCTCGTCCCAATGCGTTTGAGCATTATAATAAAACATTTGTGTTTGGTTGGCGAGATGACAAGGGACAAGATATTTCAGATGCTTTTGAGTTTGCGCATCAAGTAATGGGGATTCCGGCCTTACATCGTTTAGTCACAGTCAATATGATACCTGACGCATCAAGTGATAACCTAATGGTCATGCGTAGTTATCAAATACAAGCCACACGAAACATTTTGCAACGAATGAAAGAAGTAGAGCAAAATGGATTGTTTGAAAAAGAGGGTGGCTATATTTGGCACACAACAGGCTCTGGTAAAACAGTGACCTCTTTTAAAGTCGCCCAATTACTAGCCTCTGCTCCTCGAGTGAAAAATGTCTTATTTATCGTGGATAGAGTCGATTTAATCGAACAAACGCTAGAAAACTTTAAAGATTTTGCCTATACTCACTTTAAAAATCGCATCAAAAAAGTGAACGGTCGCCAACTAAAAAAAGAGTTGAATCATAAAGGGACGTCAAAAATCTTGTTGATTTCAGTACAAGGGTTAACAAAAGCAGTAAAAAATGGACTGACAAACAATGATTGGAATGTCATCATCATGGATGAAGCTCATCGCTCGGCAAGTGGAGACTCAGTCAAATTAATTAAAAAAGCTTTCAGTAAGACAACGTGGTTTGGTTTTACTGGTACACCAAACTTTTACAGTGATACACTAAATGATGTGAATACCACACGGGATATTTCAACGCATGATATTTTTGGTAAAAGACTTCATAGCTACACGATTAAAGATGCGATTGGCGATGGCAATGTTTTAGGCTTTGACGTGACGTATTATAGACCAGATTATACCATCACTAACCCGTCAGAAGACTTTACTGAAAAAGAGTATGAAAAAGAAATTTATAGTAGTATTCCATATAGGCAACAAGTGATTGAGGATATACTAGGTCACTGGGATAAAAACTCAGGTGGGGAAGTTATTGGTGGGATACAAGAGAAAAACGTCTTTCAAGCGATGCTTGCGGTATCAGGTAAACAAGCGGTTGTGTCTTATTACAATCTGTTTAAAGAGATAGCACCAAACTTGCGAGTTGCGATGACTTTTTCAAAAGATGAAAGCAATGAAACAGGCACAAAAGAACTGAATGAAAGTTTGAAAAAAGCGATTGGTGAGTATGCAGAAAGGTACAATACACCAAGTATCTTACATGCTAAAGATCCAGAGCGCGCGTATATTACAGATATCACCAAACGTTTGGCACGAAAAAAACCTTACAATCGAAATCTTGATGAAGATAGACTCGATTTAGTGATTGTATCAGACCAGTTATTAACAGGATTTGATTCAAAGTATATCAATATGATTTACATGGATAAAATGCTGAAAGAAGGTATGTTGATTCAAGCAATGTCACGAACCAATCGTACGTTTGACCGCAGCAGCAAACCTTATGGAAAAGTGCGTTTTTATCGTAAGGGTGATGAGATGCAATCCTTTGTTGAAAATGCCTTACGCATCTATACAAAAGGCGGCAATGATACACTAGAAGAAGCGAAAAAAGAAAGTGAAAAAGAAGATAAAAAAGAACTGGAAGATGATGGGATTTTTGCGACCTCACAAAGTAGTCAAATAGAGGAATTATCTCCGTCTGTCAGTCGATTGAAACAATTAGCAGGAGAAGATTTCAGTCAAATTCCTCGTTCTGAAACGGAACGCGAAGAATTTGCTAAATTAGCCGCATCAACACAAGATAAAATCCAACGTCTAATGAGACAAGGGTATGATTTGGGTACAGAGGTTGAGGAATTTAACGCAGATAATGAGCCAACTGGTAAAAAAGTCATGTTGGACATCAAAAATACCGAAGAGCTAGGAGCATTACAAGCACGCCTGAATGATGTGGTGGAGTTATTACCACAAGAAAAAAGACCTGACATTACCGAGATTCGTGTTGCTTTGGAAAAATACTCTGCTGAAATCATTGACTACGATAAATTAGTTGAGCTATTGAATAACTACATTGATAAGACTGACGAAACTAATAAACAAGCCATTGAGGAACACATTATTCCAATGGATGAAGACAGTCGTCAAGAAATTCATGATATTGTGGGAGACATTGAATCAGGAGATATTACAGAGCATTTTACGACTGAGACATTGGCGACCACACGAAAAAAATATCGGACAGAAAAACAAGAATTAGAAATCAGACGATGGGCAGCCAATCAAGACGTTAATAGTAATCGTATCATGGAAGCTTATGAAACCTATCTTCCTGGTCATTCGTTGCTAGATAACCCTAGATTAGCGGAGATTGTTCATGAGATTGAAGAGGAAGAAGACATTGGATTTTTTGGTGCTTCAGAGTTTGAAGAGTCATTAATAGAGTTTTTTGATACGTTGTAATTTAATCAGGTATAATGTTTTATCATGTTAATGATTCTTATAAAAGGAGGTAAAAGAACATGGATCAAGCGAATTATAAAAAATATGTTGAAGAAACATTTAATAATGTTAAGAAAGAAAATAAAGAGCTAAAAAAGGTTAATCTCTTGATTGCAGGAAAAAGTGGCGTTGGTAAATCCACACTGATTAATACGGTATTTGGTGAAGATTTAGTAAAAACGGGCGTTGGTAAACCTGTTACAGAGGATATTCATTTGATTGAACAGAAAAATTTTCCTGTTAGAATTTATGATACTGTAGGATTTGAAATTAGTAAGATGGGGTTTGATATAAAAAGCGTGATCAAATCATTCAAACGAAACCCTATCCAACAACTAATAAAAAAAGTTCAAGCAACTGAAACAACAGACGATGATGTCCATGTTGTGTGGTATGTTATTTCTGGATCAGGTGCTAGAATTGAAGAGGCTGAAATATCATTTATCAAGTGGCTAGTTAATCAAAATTTACCTGTTATTATTGTATTGACAAAATGCTTTGACATAAAAGAAGCCACCCTTTTGAAAAATGAAATAGAAAAATTAATCGACTCTTCCTTTGATATTATACTAGTACTAGCAAAGCAAACAGAACATCAAGGCATCTTTGGGATTGAAGAATTAATCGATGCTACTGTTGAACTGTTACCTGAAGGGTTACAAGCGTCATTTATCCATTCACAAGAAGCTTCTATCAAAGTCAAACATAATGAAGCTGTTAAAGTTGTGACCGCTACTATGGCCGCTAATTTTGGAACGGGATTTGCTCCCATACCTGGGGCAGATGCTCCGATAATGATGACATCACAAACAGCGATGATGACCAAAATCACCTCAATTTATGGTATTGAAGTTGATAAGCAAAAAATAGAAACAGCTTTAACTAGTATGTTAGGGGTCTATGCTGCAATGATATCAGGAAAATCATTAGCTGGTAATATTGCTAAACTAGTACCAGGTGTTGGAACACTTGGTGGAGGCCTTATATCTGGTGGCGTCGGAATGGTTATTACTGGTGCATTGGGGTATGCCTATATAGAATTAATGGAACTCGTTATTAAAGGACAGGTTGATTTAAGTACTATGACACCTGATGCATTAACAGACTTATTATTAAAGCTGTTACCAAATTATTTACCAAAATAATATAATGTTTGACTAATTGTTAAGTTGTTTTACTATGGAAAGATAGGAGGTGATTATATGATAAACGCTTACAAAGAATATTGGAATAATATGACAGTAATGAATGCTTCATCTACACGAGCTCAATATTGGTGGCCACAAGTGATTAACTATTTTGTTTTGGCTCTCTATACTAGTCTGACAGGGACCTACAAGTACATTGATTTTATGTCTGACGGTTCAAGAGTCATTAAAGAGTGGAATTCGGTAACGATTATTTTTGTTGTGCTAACTTTTTTAATTTGGTTAGCTAACTTTACAGTCAGAGCAAGAAGGTTGCATGACAGGGATCATAGCAACTGGTGGATTTTATTTTATCTTTTACCTCTTATTGGTAATATTATTATCTTCATTACATTAATTTTACCAAGCAAACAGCAAACTAGATGGCCAATAAATCAATCTGATATATAGGAAAAAGGACTTAACAAGACATGAATTCTTGCTAAGTCCTTTTTTATGTAATCAAACACGTTATCAGAAATAATCACTAAAGTATGCTTCTTGATCAGGAATGATTCTCTCAAGCGTTCTAAGTGTTTCTTTATCCGTCTTTAATCGTTCAATACGATAAAGATATGACGGACGTTTATAACTCATTAGAAGAGCAGTGAGCGTCTGAATATCAACATAAACAGGATTTCCAATAGCTTCATTTGTTACAGTCAAATGATTATCCTCATCCCACATTAAACTAAAGTGGTTATTATTCCACTCAGCAATAGGATCAGTCACAACAAAGTGGAATGGTTTACCCGTAGTGATAAACGGGTATTGTTTGATGAATTGCTCAACATCTACAATGCGTGCCATAAAGTAAGGCTCAATGGATTCTTTTATTTCACTGTCTTCAAATAAAAAGGCAATTGGCTCATTTTTATAGGTAGCACCAACAACACGGTCAATCATTGAAAAATGGGCAGACACAAAATTCCAAAGCCCTTTTCTAGCTTCTTGGTTTAAATAAAACATCTCTTTGATATGAAACACTTCTTCAGCTATCCAGTAAAAACAAACCCCACAAGGCTTGCCATCTGCACTATAATAAATAGCGGCTGTTCGTTCTTCTTCATTTTCCCAACGCCAATATTCTTCCCAGTTTAAATCAGAACGAATCATTGCCCCATGGTTTTGTTCAGCAAATGCGTTATAGACTTTATAAACATCTTCATGGTCAATATTCTCGCGTTCAACATAACCAGGCACGTCAACTGGTTTTGGAAGTTGTGTGTCCTTTATTTCAAATGATATTTTATCGGACATAATTTCCCAGCCCTTACGACGGTAGTAAGGGATATTATAAGGGTAGAGATAAGAAATCCATTGCTTATTATCACGCATTTTAACTAAACCTAATTTAATTAACTCACTCATTAATCCCATGTTGGTGTATTCTGGGTACGTTCCAACACCAGTCAAACCAGCCATTTCATAAACAGTATCATGTATGTTAACTTCACACGGATAGATGGCAAGTTGGCTGATCAGTTCATCATCATCTGTAAACCAACCATAAACGTCAGCTTCTCTTAAAACAGGACGTTTGGCACGAATGATTTCTGACTCGTCTTCGTAACCACTTTCCTCAATATCCGAGTCAGTGACTTGAAACACATAGCGAAGAAGTTCATTAAATTGTTTCAGGTATTTTAGTTCCACTTTCTTTAATGTTAAATTCTTATGTGCATCTTTTGGTTCCATATATCTTTCTCCTAATGTTTAATAATTTTTATTATATCAAACATATTTTGAAAATACTTTAAAAACACTCAAAAGATTGGTATAATTGAAAATGCTGATTAATAGAAAGTAGGAGATAACGATGAATTTTGATGAAATGAAAAAGAGACAAGAATCTATTCGGAATTTCTCCATCATAGCACATATTGACCATGGGAAATCAACACTGGCTGACCGTATTTTACAACAGACTGAAACAGTTTCTGATCGTGAAATGCAAGAGCAGTTACTTGATTCAATGGACTTGGAAAGAGAACGCGGTATTACCATTAAACTAAATGCCGTTGAGTTAACTTATAATGCGAAAGATGGAAAAGAATATATTTTTCACCTAATTGATACACCAGGACACGTCGATTTTACTTATGAAGTGTCACGTAGTTTAGCCGCTTGTGAGGGGGCTGTACTTGTGGTGGATGCTGCGCAAGGTATTGAAGCTCAAACGTTAGCCAACGTGTATTTAGCCGTTGATAATGATTTAGAAATTTTACCAGTTATTAATAAAATAGATTTACCTGCAGCAGATCCTGAGCGTGTTAGAAAAGAAATCGAAGACGTGATTGGGATTGACGCGAGTGAAGCCGTACTAGCTAGTGCAAAGGCTGGAATTGGGATTGAAGATATCTTAGAACAAATCGTTGAATACGTACCAGCTCCTGACGGTGATTTGAACGCACCACTAAAAGCACTGATTTTTGACTCTGTGTACGACTCTTATCGTGGGGTTGTATTAAATATTCGTGTCTTTGATGGTGTCGTAAAACCAGGAGATACGATTCAATTAATGAATAACGGTGTTCAATACGAAGTTAGTGAAGTGGGCATTTTCTCTCCAAAAGTTGTTCCAAGAGATTTCTTGATGGTAGGGGACGTTGGTTACTTAACAGCAAGTATTAAAAATATTCAAGATACACAAGTAGGGGATACCATTACATTAGCGGATAATCCGGCGAGCGAACCTTTAGATGGTTATCGTAAAATGAACCCAATGGTGTATTGTGGATTATACCCAATTGATACATCAAAATACAATGATTTACGTGAAGCACTTGAACGTTTGCAATTAAATGACTCTGCTCTTGATTTTGAGCCAGAAACATCTCAAGCATTAGGGTTTGGATTCCGTTGTGGGTTCTTAGGACTACTACATATGGACGTTATCCAAGAGCGTTTAGAACGTGAATTTAATTTAGACTTGATTACAACCGCACCATCTGTAATTTATCATGTCAATTTAACTGATGGGTCACAAGTTGTCGTTGACAACCCGGCAGAATTCCCAGAACCAGGCGTGATTGATAGTGTGGAAGAGCCTTATGTTAAAGCACAAATCATGGTACCAAATGACTATGTTGGGGCTGTCATGGACATTTCTCAACGTAAACGTGGTGAGTTTGTGACGATGGATTATTTAGATGATTACCGTGTAAATATCGTCTACAATATTCCATTATCTGAGATTGTCTTTGACTTCTTTGACAAATTAAAATCAGGGACAAAAGGCTATGCGTCACTTGATTATGAGTTAATCGGCTACCGCACAAGTAACTTAGTTAAAATGGATATTTTACTAAATGCTGAAAAAGTTGATGCCTTGAGCTTTATCGTGCATAAAGACTTTGCGTACGAACGTGGGAAAGCCATCGTTGAAAAACTACGTAAATTAATTCCAAGACAACAATTTGAGGTGCCTATCCAAGCCGCAATTGGTGCGAAGATTGTTTCTCGTACGGATATTAAAGCCTTACGTAAAAACGTATTGGCGAAATGTTATGGTGGGGACGTCTCTCGTAAACGTAAATTACTGGAAAAACAAAAAGAAGGTAAAAAACGGATGAAACAAATCGGATCAGTTGAAGTCCCACAAGAAGCCTTCATGGCCGTTCTTAAAATGGACGATGACGAGCCGAAGAAGAAGTAGAATCATTGTGAATAACTAATGCAATGATTTTAAAGCAATCAAAATTTAGGCCTAAAAATCAACTGATTTTTAGGTCTTTTTATATGTTTTGAAAACCACCTGCTATGTGGGTGGTTCTAGATAGCTTTCAGCGTGGTATTAAAAAATCCCCCTACAATGATAAGATAAATTAAGTTTCTCGACCACAATATATCAATCATATAGGAGGTTCCTTATGAAAAAGGACACTCAAAGTTTATCACACACAACATGGAAAT